>OBEQ011771335.1_pt1 | contig 11090 bp, 13 predicted proteins | sample 1670901 | NCBI WGS metagenome assembly OBEQ01 (sample SAMEA104232315, study PRJEB22302) | groundwater metagenome | biome: forest; feature: aquifer; material: groundwater | place: USA | collected 2011-08-07 | depth 5.4 m | reverse complement strand
TTCTTTTCCATTTTTCTTCAATCTTCTATTCAGTCTTCTATGCAATTTTCTATTTTGAATTTATAAATCTACTTATTAAGAATTTGACAAAAAAATCCTAAAGTCGTATAAATCCTAAAGTCGTATCTATTCATGAAAATTGCAAGACAGCCTTCTTGTAATTTTCAAACCTAACATTTGTTTGGACAAAAAACATATAAACAACTTCTATTCCTTTATTCTATTATGGCAGATAACAATATGGTTACAATAGAATTTCCTAACGGTTCAAAACACCAATTTCCAGAAAACACAACCGGAATGCAAATTGCAGAATCAATTTCGCAAGGCTTAGCGCGAGAAGCTACAGCAATAAAACTTGATGATGCAGTAGTTGATTTATCACGTCCTGTTAAAGAGAATGTAAAAATTAAAATTCTTACATTTAAAGACAAAGAAGGTGTTGAAGTTTTCCGCCATTCTTCTGCCCACTTACTAGCACATGCAGTTACAGAACTCTATCCTGAAGCAAAATTAACAATTGGCCCTGTCGTCGAAGAAGGATTTTATTATGATATTGATCATTCAGCATTTCATCCAGAAGATTTAGAGAAAATTGAAAAAAAAATGAAAGAAATCGTTGATCGAAAATTAGAAATTATTCGACATGAACTTCCAATTGGGCAAGCATTAAAACAATTTGAAGACAATCCTTATAAAATTGAATTAATTCAAGAGCAGGCAAACAACGGTGTCAAAACTGTTTCTGTCTATCAGCAGGGTAATTTTCAAGATCTTTGCACAGGTCCGCATCTTCCAAATACTGGAAAAATAAAAGCGTTCAAATTAACAAAGCTTGCAGGTGCATATTGGCGAGCAGATCAAAAAAATAAGCAACTACAGCGAATTTATGGGATTAGTTTTGCAGAAAAAAAACAATTGGATGATTATTTAAAATTGATGGAAGAAGCAAAAAAGCGAGATCATCGTGTTTTAGGACGGCAACTCGATCTTCTTTCATTCTCCGATTTATCACCTGGTTCAGCAATATTCCATCCAAAAGGCACAGTAATTTACAATCAGCTATTGCAATTAATGCGTGAGCAATATTTCAAGCGTGGCTATAAAGAAGTAATCACGCCGCAATTATTTAACAAGCAATTATGGGAAACATCAGGCCATTGGAGTCATTACAAAGAAAACATGTTTTTATTGAATGTAGAAAATCAAGAATTTTCATTAAAGCCAATGAACTGCCCTTCACATTTATTAATTTATAAGATTTCAACAAAAAGCTATCGTGATCTTCCATTGCGATTGGCAGATTTTTGTTATCTCCATCGAAATGAATTATCAGGAGTATTAAATGGTTTATTTCGAGTGCGAAAATTCAGTCAAGATGATTCACATATTTTCTGTACACCAGAACAAATCAAAGACGAAATTGAGCAATTGATTAAATTCATCCATTTTATTTACAATGAGATTTTCGATTTTTCTTATTCAGTTGAACTCAGCACTCGTCCTGAACAATACTTAGGCGATCTAAAAGTGTGGGAGGAAGCAGAAGAATCATTGGCGCATGCATTAAAAAGCCAAGCAATGCCATTTAAAATTAATCCAGGTGATGGTGCATTTTATGGCCCAAAAATCGATTTTCACATCAAAGATTGTTTAGGCAGAACATGGCAGTGTGCAACAATTCAGCTCGACTTCAATCAGCCAGCGCGATTTGAAGCAACATACGAAGGTAGCGACGGAAAAAAACATCCAGTTGTTGTCATCCATCGTGCAATTTTCGGCAGTCTTGAAAGATTCTTGGGTATTCTAATCGAGCATTTTGCAGGCAAATTTCCATTTTGGCTAGCACCTGAGCAAATTCGTATCGTAACTATTGCTGACAGATTTAATAATCATGCAGAAAAAGTAAAAGAGCAATTACAAGAGCACTATTTACGGGTAGAAGTTGATGGAAGAGCAGAAACAGTCAATAAAAAAATTAGGGAAGCGCAGCTTGATTATATTCCAATCATCTTAACAATCGGTGAAAAAGAAGTTGAAAGTAACACAGTAGCATTACGAACACTTGATGGCCAAGTAAAGTTTAATGTTCCTATTCAAGAACTCATTGGAAAATTAAATGAAGCAGTAAAGAAAAGAAGTTTAAAGTTGCAGATGTAATTATCTTGAATATATATTATCATGATGGTCGAAATCAAGAAATATTATTTTATTTTCTGACTTTAAAAACTGAAATACAAGTACAAAATGGCCAATGTGTACTCTTTTTTCTTCTTTTAAATTATATCGGAGATTTTTATAATGATCAACATTATCTAAATTGATTATTTCTTCAATTTTGTCTAATATTTGTTCATAAGTCACTTTATCTTTCTTCATTAATTTTTGAAGAATTTTCTGCAATGAAGGTTTTATTTCATAAGAATACATCGATTTAACCTTCAATTAATTTTCTCAGTTCTTGTATATTTCTAAAAGAAGTTCCTTTCTCTTTTTTAATCCTATTCATTTTTTCAATATATTCAGGTCTTAATTCAGGCTCAAGAAAATTTTGCTCATATTCATGCACAATTAAATTAATCGCTTGTGATTTATCATTTAATCCATGCTTTGCTTTAACAATATTTAATACTCTATTCACATGTTCATCAATATTTATTACCGCTTGTACCATATTACATCACATATATACATATATACATGGGATATATAAATCTTTCTAAATTACTTATTTTTCCATTCTTCTCTTAACATTCTTCTCTTAATAATCCTGTGACATATTCATCTTTTATTTTTCCATCAGCCATACATTTGAATGCTTTTCTCTTGATTCCTTCAATTTTATAACCTAATTTTTTTTGCATTTTAAAAGAAGAGGGATTTCCTTTTAAAAAACCATTTTCAAGTCTTCTTAATTTTAACTTATTGAATGCAAATTTTATTTTTTCTTGAAAGGCTTCAGTTCCATATCCGTGACCATGATAATTTGCATTAAGCCAGATTCCACCGCCTGCTGTTCCTTGTGTTCTATTTATTTTATCAAGGCTTAATCCCCCAATCACTTTTTTATTCGCTTTAAGTTCAATTGCAAAATCATAAGAATTCCTTTTATTGCCTTTTTTAGAATTTTTAATACAATATTTTATCCATTTTTTTGCATCTCTTTTTGTGTAAGGATAGGGAGCAAATATAAGCCATTTTGTAACCTCTAAATTATTCAATCCTTCAACTAAATCATCTAAATCTTTTTTATTCCAATCTCTTAGAATTAATCTCTTTGTATTTAATTTCATTGTATTACTTAAACAATTTGTATTTATATATCTTTCTAGAATTTCTAAACAACCAATAATTTAATCTTTATTTTCATCTTCTATAAAACAGAATATCTTTTTTATCAGTAGAATGTCCATCAACCATAAAATGTGCAGAATGTCTTTTCAAAATATACAAATGCTTCAAAAATTCATGTTGTTCTTCTGCTGAATTAAATCCGCTATATCTTTCTACCAATGGAATCTTTAACTCATTTGCAAGTATTGCATCTGCCCAGAGTCCTGCAAATCGAAGCACTGTTGATTTTTCTTTAAAGCGATGGTGCTGATCATTTCCAATATAAGGCCTTGTATTTGTTGTGATAAATTCTTGTGCAGGTAAATCGCTATAAATTGTTCTTTGAATAATTTGATGCGATTGCCCGCCAAGCCATGCATGAGTAAAATAAACAAGTCTGTTCACAGGCGTACCATAACTTTTTTTTGTATCAACACAAATATTCCCATTATTCGACCATCGTACTGCTGCCAACATTGTGCCTCCAGTATCAAGCCCATCATCTGCAAGAATCTCTATTTTACCATCTAAGGTTGTAAAATTAGGTGAGTTTTTATAAATTGAAACCTCTAATTTAGTTGGATCATTTTTTGCTTTCCGTGATTTATTACAGTATAATACTGAACAATTTTCTAAAAATAATGCCTTCTGTAATTGATCAATAAATGGGCCATTCCCCTTGTCCATTGCTTTTAACACTATTCCATTACCTTTATCCTGAAGATGCTTTGTTTCAGTTAATGAAGAATGATACAGCAAATAATCAGCAAGAATTGCATGCGGACTAATGCTTTCAAATACTTTTCGTCCAATCTTCTGAAAAACTTCATCTTTAGGATCAAAATCAGTTGGAAACTGAATCTCTCTTATTTTTTTTGCTGGAGAAGATTCAGAAAGCATTTCAGGATTAATTAAACCATACTCAAGTCCAAACATTGCGCTTAATCGTGGAGAATGTTCATGGGTTGTAATTACTTTATCAATCCCTGCAGCTTCAAATAATCGCGCATGTAATCGCACAGTATTCAATTCACCGAATGCTTTTTCATCTTCATCAGGTCCTCGATCTTGTCGTGCATGAGGAAGATCAGTTGCAAGGAGTACTACTTTGTCTGCATTATTTTGTTTTGCAGCAGCAGCAGTCATCTCTGCTCGTTTAATCAGCATTTCAGGTGATTCGCTTGGATCAGGAATGAGAAGAATATACACTTGTTTTCCTGCTAAATTTTTTATTGTATCTGTTGTATCATTTGGCAGTATAAATTTTGGGCAATATTCACCAACAGTAAATTGTCGAGGTTCCATGAATCTATCACTAAGATCATACCCTTTAACTCCAAATACTCTGTCAGAGATTTTTGTTGCAAGTTCCATATTTGTATTGGACAAAACAGCGAGAACTAAGTTTGAAGTAATGTCTTCTAAAACAGTTTGTTTTTCTTGTTTCATTTTGGTTATCTCTTGAAATAAAATTATTTTATGATTCTATTATTTCAGGAAATCAATCTTTCTTTTTATAGTTTTCCTTAAGTTTTATAAATAATTATTATATTCTTAGCTGTATGCTTAAACACCTCATAAAAGAGTTATCAACAGCAGTAAATCCCCAAAGAGCAGAAATATCAAAGCGATTCTTTAAAACAGGTAAGGGTCAATACGGTGAAGGAGATATCTTCATAGGACTTACAGTCCCACAGTCAAGAATAATTGCAAAGAAATATTCCCTTCTTTCTTTATCAGAAATAAAACAACTTCTGCAAGATAAAATACACGAAAAAAGATTAATCGCATTATTCATCCTTATCGAGCAGTTTCAAAAATTAAAAGATCCAAGGAAAGAAAAGCAAATCAAACAAAAGCAAATCATTGATTTCTATCTTGAAAATACAAAATACATCAACAATTGGGATTTAGTTGATTGTTCTGCTTATCAATTATTAGGCACTTATTTGCTTGACAACGATCGTTCATTACTCTATCATTTAGCAAGATCAACAATTCTTTGGGAAAAAAGAATTGCAATTATTACAACATTTGCATTTATCAAAAATAATCAGTTCCAAGATACATTTGCAATTGCAGAAATTCTCCTGAAAGACGATCATGATTTATTACAGAAAGCAGTTGGTTGGATGCTTCGTGAAGTTGGAAAGAAAAATCAAGGAGCTGAAGAGCAATTTCTAAAAAAACACTACAAGCAAATGCCACGAACAATGTTGCGCTATGCAATTGAACGCTTTGACAAACAAAAGAAAGAATTCTACATGAAGAAACGAAGTGAACTCGGAAATACTAATTTCCCGATAAATTTATAAACAATTCCTTAACCTACACCCTAATGATCGATGTGGGTAGTAGCTTACCTGAAGATCAAGAAAAAATAACAAAATAAAAAATAAATATCAATTGGAGGCTAAGAATATGGGATTATACCAACATGTACGAGAATTATGGAAACGACCAAAAGATTCCATGAAAGAATTAATGCAGCAGCGTTTAATAGAATGGCGTCAAGAGCCAGCAACAATCAGAATCGATCGTCCAACACGGATTGATCGAGCACGTTCTTTAGGCTATCGAGCAAAGCAAGGTATTTTTGTCGTAAGACAGCGTCTTCAACGAGGAGGACATTGGAAACCAAAACCAGATGGTGGAAGAAGACCAAAACGTTTTGGAATGCACTTAACATTGAAAAAAAGCTATCAACGAATTGCTGAAGAAAGAGTTAACGATAAATATCCTAACTGTGAAATCTTAAACAGTTATTGGATTGCAAAAGATGGTATCTACTATTGGTTTGAAGTAATCGTAGTCGATAAAAATCATCCTGCAATTAAAGCTGATAAACAATTATCTTGGATGGCAGAAACGCAACATACAGGAAGAGTTTACCGTGGATTAACATCTGCAGCAAGACGAGGTCGAGGATTGCATCGAAAAGGAGTAGGTGCAGAGAAAATACGGCCAAGCAATCGAGCAAACAGCAGATTAGCACGATAATTATATGATTGTTTTATCTTTTATTTATTATTTTATTTTTTCTCAATTATTTTTTTCGAACAATTCTTTATTATTTTTTAGAAAACTTTTTAACAAACTATTACTTCCAATCACAAGTTCTTCCAACAAGTTCATACGCACGCTGCAAAGTTCTCATTAATAATTCTTCAGCTTTTATAATATCTGCTGCAAAACTGATAATACCATCTTCATGGCCATCCATCGAAAAAATTGATCCATTTGGATGAAATAATTTATTTCGAAATATTCTTTTTACTTCATTTGCCATTGCAGGCGTTCCATAAGCCACTTGTTCATCTGTACGGAGGATATCAAGTAGTCCTTTTTTTGCTGCATACCATATCTGTGGTGAATGTACGTGAATCACTGCTCGCGCCTCATGATAAATATCATACACCATTCCATGCGTCATTGATTCAGAAGAGGGTTTAATTGGTCCTTCTGAAACAAGTTTATTTTCAGCAGGGTAATATTCTCGAACAAGGGTATAATCAGCGGCAGTTATATTCTCTAAGCATCCTGTTTGTGTTCCAGTAATCAAAAATTGTTTTTTATTAGGTGTGAATTTATATGGCGAAAGCCGCATTGAAATATTTCCATAGCAAACATCATCATACTGTTGATGACAACGATCGCTATTTTGATTTTTGCCCCCAATCAACTGCTCTGCAAATAATCGATTACGAATTCCTTGCATTTGCATAATCTCATGATTAGAAAATGCTTCTTTTTCTTTATATTGTAATTGGAATTTAATTACTCCTTCATCAAGTGCCATAAAGAGAAGAAATGAGGATTATTTTAAAAAATTGTCGGTGTATTAATATGGATAATTGATTCAACTTGTGCAATTTTTTGTTTATCGAGTATTTCTCGATATTTTTTATCAAGTATAGTTTTGACTAAGTCAAACTCTTTTTTTAAAGATTCCACTTTTCCATAATACACAATTACCATTTTAAACAGCACCTAATTGAGATTTTATTGACTACTCACCAATAATTAAAGAAATTGCTGTGATTTATAAAGATTTATGTTTCATTTATTCAAAAAAAATGGGTTTAATACCCCGCAGCTTGCTGCGACCCATTTTTAAGAGTAAAAATCCCTTCATGTTATTGAATGCCCCGCAGCTCTGCTGCGATTCTGGATTTTTACTTTTTTCGAAATAATAAAGTTACTCCAAAAAAGAAACAGAGCAGCATTACAATAATCCCACTTGGTGGGAGATTTAAATAAAATGCTAGCGTTAATCCGACGATGATTGCAATCAAAGAAGAAAGAAGAGCAAAGAATAATAACTGCTTAAATGAGCGTGCGAGCTGCAGTGAAATAATTGTTGGTAAAACTAATAATGCTGAGATTAAAAGAATTCCAACTGCACGAATTGCAATTACTGTTGTCATTGCTGTAATGATGATAAAAATAGTGTCAAGCAAATTTACATTAATGTTATCGAGTTTTGCTAACTCTGGATTGAAAGTGATGAACTGCAGTTTTCGATAAAAGAAGAGTATAAATGAGACTACAATTGCAAAGACAATTGCTATCAATAGTAAATCGACAGTGCTTAAGGTTAATATGCTGCCAAACAAAAAACTAAAAAGATCGACGGTAAATCCATTGACAGCGCCAATAATAATAATTGCAACTGCCATGCCGAATGCAAGAATAACAGCAGTTGCTGAGTCGCCATAAATTTGCGTTTTCTTGATCATTCTTTGGACAAAAAGAGCACCAAGCGAAGTGAATACTAATGTTGTCAATAATGGATTTAAGCCAAGTAATAATGCAAGAGCAATTCCACCAAAAGCCATATGCGCAAGACCGTCGCTTAGCAACGATAATTTTCTCAGCACAAGAAAAATGCCAATGAAAGAACATGCTGTACCTATCAGTATTCCACCGATAAATGCCCGCTGCATAAATACATAGTTAAGTAGTTCAATCATTTTTTCACGAGTTTCCTATTTCTTAATTTATTTGAATTAGTTTTTATTTTTTTTATATTTTATTTTTACTTTAACTTAATGAGTATGAATCTCAAATTCATTGCCATAAATATTTTTCAGTAATTTTGCAGTTTCATTTGGTTTGCCAGTTGAGCACATTTTTCCAGTCATACAAATAACAGATTTAACATATTTTGGAATAAGACCCACATCATGGGTAACCAAAATGATTGTGATGTTGTTTTCTTCATTTAATTTTTTAAGCAGTTCATAAAATTGCTGCTGTGATTTCATATCAACACCAACAGTCGGCTCATCTAAAATTAAAATTTTTGGATTTGAAAGCAAGGATAATCCGATCAACACTTTCTGCTGTTCACCACCAGATAATTCTGCAAATTTTTGTTTAAGTTTATCGTCAAGAGAAAGAAGTGAGATTATATTTTCTTTACCCATGCAATCTTTACCAGTGCAGTGCTTTAATGCAAATATTTCTGCGATTGTTGCAGGAAAAAATTTATCAATTTCATATCGCTGCGGAACATAACCGAGCAAATTCCATTGATGAAAATCAGCCGGATTTTTACCAAGCAAATGGATTTCACCTTTTGTTTGCGTCAATAAACCGAGCATGAGTTTGATAAGGGTTGATTTTCCTGAACCATTTCTTCCGATGATTGCAACAAAATCATTTTCTACAATAGTAAAACTAATATTTTCAAGTACAGTATTATTCTGCGATGCATTATTTACTGAGGAGTGTCCATAAGAAAATGAAATATTTGAAAAACAGATGACATCCATAATTATTTGACCTCACTACACTCTAATGCTAGTTCTAAGTTATAAAGGTTTTTCCTCATTAAAACAAAATAATCATTTTTGATTGGATCTTTTGTTCCTTCGAGTGGATTGAGTTCCAATGCTTTGCCATGAATTTCATTTGCAACAGCATTTGCAATTCTTGGATCAACAAGCTCCTCATAAAATACATATTTAATATCATTTTCTCGTGCAACATCAATTAATTTTTTTAATGTTTGCGGTGTTGGTTCTTTTTCTGGCTTTAAACCTGAAAGTGCGATTTGCGTAAACCCATAATCTTTTGCAAGGTAGGCAAATGCATCATGATTAGTAAGTACAATGTGTTTTTTGCAGTTTTTTAATTGTAATTGAAATTCATTGTCTAAAGCAGTTAATTTTTGTACATAGAGGACAGTGTTATTTGCAAAAATCTGTGTTTTCTCAGGATAGATTTTTGATAATTGCGCATTCAATTGATCTGCCATTAGAATCATATTTTTTGGACTAAGCCAAATATGTGGATCTTTGCCTACAAGAATAGGATCTTTTTCTGCTTTTAACTCAAAATCTTTGGCATTATCATCATTATTGTCATTATTAATATCAAGCAATATGATTCCAGTTGCAGTATTAATTATGTTTACTTTTTTATTTGCAGAATCTTTTTCATTGATAGAATTAAGCAGTTTTGTTTCAAATGGTGCAAATTCGATTCCCATCGTAACATAGACATTTGCCGATTGTAGTTTAATAATGTCCAGCGGAGTTGGCTCATAATCATGCGGTTCTACACCTGCAGGGATAAATGCAGAAACAACTGCTTGATCTCCTGCAATATTTCTTGCAATATCAAAGAGAGGAAAAAATGTTGTAACGATGATTAGTTTTTGATCTGCAGGTTGTATTGTTGGTTGTGTATTGTTGTTTTTAGTGCAAGCAGTAATTGAAATTAAAAGAGTAATCACTATTAGGGTTAATAATAAAATTGGTTTACTATTTCTCATTATTCTTTGCATTTTTTTCATTTGTATCATCTTTTAACAGATAAATGAACCATATATTTAAATACTAATGATTCTCATTATCATTAAGATGGCAAAACAATCACGGCAAACAAAACAGAAAAGCATAATTTATGACGAGATCGTAAGAATAAAAACCTTTTTTTCTGCAGAAGATTTACACAATCGATTGCAGAAAAAACCTGCTTCTTTAGGGATTGCAACCATTTATCGATCATTGAATCGATTTGTTAAGGAAGGAAAATTATGTTCCTATGTATGCAATCGAAGAATACTCTATTCACAACATAATAAAAATCACTGTCATTTTATCTGCGAGAACTGCAATAAAAACGTTTATTTTGAGATTAAATCAATTGATTTTTTAAAGAATAAGATCGATGGAAAAATATGTCATTTTCAAGTTGATCTTTCGGGATTATGTAATGATTGCTTGAAGAAAAATCAATAGCAAAATAACCAAAATGAATCATAAAATAACCTTCAAATTAAGATTATTTTTTCCAAAGTAAGTTAAAATAATTTAAATGCGACTTTGTTATTTCCTTATTATTTATTTTTATAGCAATAGGCTCTTTTATCCATTGAATAAAAATACAATTATCACCATAAATTATAGTTGTTGTTGGGCTAGTATATTTATTATTGACAAATTTATAGGTTAAAAACGTTCTTTTTTTCAATTTTAATTTATAAGCTTCAGGGAAAATTGATCTTTGTTGAATTTTCTGCTCGATTCTTTTCTTATGCCATAATTCAAAGTAAGGGCCAAATAGCTCTTTGAATTGGAATTGTGCAGCAATTAATGAAATTGGTTTCTTTTCTTGTAAGATTTCTTCAAATATCATTCGTAAACCTTTTTTCCCTGTAAAAATATTTGCTTCCAATTGTTTTGGTTCATGGTTAATAAGTATTTTTTTAAAATCAATAAGAAGCTCGTTCTTTATTTTTTTAATTT
>OBEQ010963542.1_pt1 | contig 11090 bp, 12 predicted proteins | sample 1670901 | NCBI WGS metagenome assembly OBEQ01 (sample SAMEA104232315, study PRJEB22302) | groundwater metagenome | biome: forest; feature: aquifer; material: groundwater | place: USA | collected 2011-08-07 | depth 5.4 m | reverse complement strand
CGGCTTGCCGCGCCATTCGGCGACCTTTTTCTCACCCGGCCTGATGTCACCGATATCCACTTCAACCGGCGCCCCGGCGGCCTTGGCGCGCTCGGACGGTTGGAAGGTGCTGACAAAAGGAACGGCAGTGGCGACTCCGGCTACACCACCTGCAACACAGGTTGCCTTGAGCCAGAAGCGCCGACTGCTATCGGCAGGCTGGTTGTCACTCATACAAACCCCATCAGGAAACTGCAAAAATGCAGAGATTGGACGCAATAAACAGGCGCGATCAGCCCGACTTATCCGGCTGAAATAGAAACAGCCCGCGATTATATCGGATCGGCCACCCTGAAATAAAGCCGGAAACGGCGATTTCCCGTTTATATTCCCCGGAGGGCGTCAAACACCTTCCGAAAAACCCCGAATGGAGGCAGAAATGAGCATGTTGAACGAATTTCGCAATTTCGCAGTCAAGGGCAACGTCATGGACCTGGCCGTCGGCGTGATCATCGGCGCGGCCTTCGGCAAGATCGTCGAATCAACGGTAAAAGACCTGATCATGCCCCTGATCGGCCGCGTCGTCGGCGGACTGGATTTTTCCAACCACTTCATCACCCTGACCGACCCACCCGTTGGCTTTACCGGCCCGATGACCTACGAAGCCCTCACCAAAGCGGGCGTCCCCCTGTTTGCCTACGGCAGCTTCATCACCGTACTGATCAACTTCCTCATCCTCGCCTTCATCATTTTTCAGATGGTGCGCCTGATCAACAAGGCCAAGAAAGTCGCCAGCGCCGAAGAGGCTGGCGCCCCCCCCGCACCGCCGACGGAAGACGTTCTGCTGTTGCGCGAGATCCGGGATAGTTTGAGGAAATAAGGGGGGCTTGAAACCTCAAAACCGGCCCGCTCGCCGACAGTCGCGCTAGAATGGCCGCGTGAGATTTGAATAGGACTGCGATCATGAACACACAACTCCTGGAGCAGGCAAGCGTGCTCAACATAGACGAGCAAATCGAGTTGGCCGAAGCCATCTGGGACGGCATCGCTAGCCGCGGCGCGGCGCCCGCGCTGACGGCAGCGCAGAAAGCAGAACTTGACCGTCGCCGCGCCGGCTACCTGGCCAATCCAAACGATGTGGTTTCCTGGGACGAAGTTAAAGCCACAGCTCTTCCCAAAATCGGACTGCGGCAAGTCGGCGCCAAAGCCGCATTTTTAGGCGGCCCCTGCATTCAAAACAAAGCAGCTTTGACGCCGATTTCCTGCTGAGAACGGCGTTAGCCCCCCCCCAAAAGCACTACTTGAGTTCCTCGAAATGCACAAAATACTAATCACCATATTCCTGGCCGTCCTGTCTCACAGTGCTGTGGCAGCGGAGCCAACTCCGGCAACGCTTGAGCGCTTTCTGAATGCTTACCAGTTCGAGCCCATTAGAGAGGCATGGGCGTTTCGTCTTGATCGCGAGATTCGAGGTGAGCTGGAAAGATTAAAGAACACGAGTGGCTTGAATGAATCCGCGCGCACGGCAATCAGCAAGTACCAAACCGCAGCGTCCGCAGAACTGCAGCGGCGACTGACATCAGAAAACCTACGCCCAAGGTATGCGGCAATCTTCAAGCAGGTTTTCACAGAAGCGGAAATGTTGGAAATCACACGCTTCTATGAGTCTGAGGCAGGGAAGGCGTCGGTCCAGAAGCGCGCTCAAGTCGCTGCTCTCATTCAAGAGCAATTTGTTAGCCTGGCACAGGAGATGGCTACCAACCTTGCCTCTGTCCGCAAGCAAGTTCAAGAGTCGGTCGGCGGCGTAAATAAATAGAGGCAGACTCTGCGCTTTCCCCACATATTGTTCCGCGGTAAATCGGTGTCGGCATTGTTTTTTGGGATGCCGGACTGCCTAAAAAGAATACGGGCCCGGTTTGATGGATCCCGATTTCTGTTGGCAAGGGAGCCCTCAGGGCTCCCCTGTTCGTGCGCATGAAATTACCGAACCTTTCTCTTGCAATACCACACCCCCAGCGCCGACAGCACAATCGCCAGCTCCAGGAAAAACGACCCGTGCAAGATGAAGTTCCATAGCCAGGGTCGATACCGGTTTGACACTTCAAACAGATGAACCGGGTGATCGAGCAATGGCGCGCCCCACCAGATGTCGCCCACGACCGTATCCAGTAACAGATGAATGGACGCATTCAGGCTGAACACGGTCGCCATCACTTTCCAGGCGGCGGGCCGGTGCCAATGCAGCAACAGCCCCAGCGCGACGAGCGTGAACCAGAACAGAGGCCAGTGTGTGAAGTAACGATGGTGATGCACTGTGCCGTGATCGATCAGATAAAACCAGAGCAGGTCTATATCAGGCGCCACACTCCCCGCCAGCCCCCAGAACATCAACCAGCGCGGCGCGACGAAGCGCTGCAGACGGGTGGCGAGCAGCGTGGTGCACAGATAGCCGCAGGGTAAATGTGCCAGGATCATGTCGATTCTCCAATCGATTGTGTGGGCTCCGCGCTGCTGGTGCCACCCAGATATTGATGCCAGTCGATTTTCCGGGTCACCAGCATCATTGCCGCCAGGCCGGTAAACACCAGTGCTGTGCCGAGCAGGAAGGCCAGATCTTCTGCGCTCAAAATGCCGTACAGCAGGCCATACAACACCCCCAGCAGCACACTGAAGCCGAGGCTGCGTAGCGCCGATCCGAGCACATGCCGCAAATAAATTGCGGTCAGCAGCAAACACGCGGTGGCGGCGGCAGCATAGGACGCGAGGAAAGCAAACTGTTCTGATAACGCCAGCAGCAGCAGGAAGAAGATCGCCTGTGCCGCGCCGATGAAGGCATATTGAATCGCATGGATGCGCAAATTCTTCAGCACTTCAAACAGGAAGAACGCAGCAAACATGATGACGATGAACAGCAAGCCGTACTCGGTGGCACGCCAGCTCAGGGAATAGATGTTGATCGGGTCGATGAAGCGGACTTCTATGCGGTCGGCGTTCCAGACTTCATTTTCATTGTCTGCCTGACCCACCGTTTTTTGTGCAGAGGTCGCCAGCGAAGGCAGTGACCATTGGGCACCGAATCCATCCGGCGTGATTTTCCTGCCTTCGGGGCGCGGCAGGAAACGGCCGCCAAAGCTCGGGTGCGGCCAGGTAGAGGTCAGGCTCACTTGATTGTCGCGCCCGATCGGGACAACAGCGAACGATTGCATCCCGGACAAATCGAGCGCCAGCGAGAAGCGCGACGCGGCACCCCCTTTCGGCAGAGCCGGCAGATCGAAGTGAACGCCGGTAGCCAGTGCCTCGCTATCGGTCCCAGACTGCGCCACCAGGGTCTGTTCGCCCCATTGCAACTGCGGCACCACCGCAAACCCGCGCACATCCTTGAGCGCTAGTACCAGCGTCGGTTTGCCTATACTCAGCTGTGAATCGCGATGCGCACGCACGAACTGGCCATCGTCCGGCACGCCAAACTGCCCTCGCAATACACCCTTCAACCCATACACGCGTACTGGATGAATGCCGACTTCACGGGTATGGACGGCGATGTGCCCTTCCAGTTGCATCTGCTCGGGAAAGAAGCGCGCCTCATGGAGCTCACTGCGCGTCTCCTGTCGCAGTAGTTTGCCCTTGTCATCGTAAATATTGTGGAGGTAGTGCTCCTGATAGGGCACCACCAGCACCGGCCCGACCAGCGTCTGCGCGCCCGGATGAGATTCAGCCACCCGCAGTTGCGCGCTTTGCTGATAACTCTCGCGCTTTTCCACGGTGCCATTGATCCACGACAACGCCAGCGACATCAACAGCATGAGCGCGGCGACCAGCAATCCTTTTCTTAACCAGATATTTTTCAGCATCATGTTTCTCCATAGGGGGTTGGAGTCGGCATGATGCAAAACGAATGCGAAGAGTCCGCGCAGGCGGTGTGAAGATTCAGTGAATGATTCGAACTCATTTCATAAATAGCACCTGAATGCGTCGTTCCTGCGCTAACCAACGACTTGGCGCGGCCGTATGCGCGGCAGCAACCCAGTGGCTTGAAAAACCTTGAAGACACTGGATTCCCGCCTACGCGGGAATGACGGGCTTCGTAGTAAAGGTATTTATGAAATGAGTTCGATGAGGTTCAGGACTCCACAGGTAGCCGCACGCGCACCTCAACCCCACCGGCCGGGTGGTTGGCGACCGCGAGCGTGCCGTGATGCAGGGTCACGATTTCGCGCGCGAGGCTCAGCCCGAGACCCGTGCTTTTAGGGCCGCCGTCGGGGCGCGGCAGGGAATAGAAGCGCTCGAAAATGCGCTGTAGGGCGAAGTCTGGAATGCCAGAACCATGATCGCGGATGAGCAGCTCAACGTGGTCATGGTTCGGGTTGCACAACAGCTCGACTTTGCTGCCGGCAACGGAGAATTCCACCGCATTGGAAAGCAGGCTGGCAATCGCCTGAGTCAGCAATGCGCCGTCTCCCATGACCGTGACGGCAGCGGGTTCTTGTACACCTGAAATTTCGATATTCCTTTGTGCAGCTAGCGCCTGACAGCTTTCCATCGCCCGCCGCGTCACCTCCATGAGATCCACCGGCACCGCTTGCCCCAACGCCGACTGACGTTCCAGATGTGCCAGCGTCAATTGCGTATCGATCGTCTGGCGCAGACGATCGGCTTGCTCAATAATCGCGCACGCAAATTGCCTGCGCGCCGCTTCTGCTTCCTCTGCTGTCAGCACTTCTGACGCCGCACCCTGCAAACATTCGGCCGAGGCCTTGATCGCTGTCAATGGACTCTTCAATTCATGCGTCAGCGCTTCAACATAGCGTTCCACATAGGCCTTGCCCTCCAGTTTGGTGCGCATCGATTCTAGTGCCTGAGCCAGGTCGGCAATTTCCGAATGGCCGACATCCGGTAGCGCCACGCGCTCGCCGCGCGCCACCGCCTGCGCATAGCGACGCAAGCGGTTGATGCGCCAGGTAATCCATGCGGTAAAGAGGATGCCAAGCAGCAATGAGAAGGCCAACAGCACCATGCCATGCCGGGCGATTTTCTTTTGCGCGCGGGCGATGATCGGCTCCATCGAGCGCACTGATTTGGCGACGGTCACGACGCCCAGCATCTGGTCGCCTTGCATCACAGGAGCCGCCACATACAAGACGGCACTACCGTCATCGTCCTCATAGGACCGCGTGGACCGTGCGCCGTATTGCCCGCGCAGGGTTTTCAGCACATCGTTCCAGCGCGAATAATCGCGGCCGATTTCCTGCGGGTTCGAGGAAAACAACACCTTGCCCTGCGCATCGGTGACATACACGCCCAGCTCCAGCCTCTCCTTCTGCAAGCCCCAGATTTTTACGTCCACAGTGCGCTGGCGATAACGTTCGACCGCCTGGGAAAAATTGCCGTTCTGGAAATTTCCGCGTGCCAACTCCGGTGCTGCCATATCGGCCAACAAATAAGCGACATCCACCATCGTGTCTTCCAGCGATTCGCGCACACTGGGTTTGACTTCCTGCATGAAAATATTCAGCACGAACCAGGCGGTCAAACCGGTAATCAGGAAATAACCCACCAGCATGCGCAGCGTCAGTTTCATGCCGGATCCAGACAATAGCCAAAGCCTCGGTGGGTTTGAATCGGGTCGCGCGTGTTGTCCACTTGTCGCAATTTCGCGCGCAAGGCCTTGATGTGTGCATCGACCGTGCGCTCCAGCGCATCGGAGTCGTTGTTGCAGGGATTGTCTTGCAACTGCGCACGCGACAAAACGCGCCGCGCATTGGTCAGCAGTTTGCAGAGAATGCCGTACTCGGCTTTGGTGAGATTCAATTTCTGGGCGCAGAAATGGATGGATGCGCTGGCACTATCCAGTTCAAACACCCCGTCCCGGATGGGCATCTCACCGGATACAGCTTGTGCCTGAATAGCGGCACGGCGCAAATGCGCACGCACCCGGGCAACCAGTTCGCGCGATGAAAACGGCTTGGTCACATAATCGTCCGCACCCAGCTCCAGGCCCAGCACGCGATCAATTTCATCATTGCGCGCGGTCAGCATGATGGCCGGTATCGTGCTGGCCGCACGCAGCTGGCGCAGCAAATCAAAACCGCTCATGTCGGGCAAACCGACATCCAGCACGGCCAGATGAAACGCTTCCTGACGCAAGGATTCCAGAGCGCTCTGTGCGTACAGACAGTGCTTGACCGCCAGACCTTCACTCTGCAAGGCAAACACCACCGCATCGGCGATCGCCTGCTCATCTTCCACCAGTAATATTTTTTGTGGGGTCATGCGTGCCTTTTCTACACTGGATTGTCGCTATCAATGAAGTGATGGGCCAATCCAAACGTGTCCGCCAGATGCTGGCCCAGGGCCTGAATGCCGTAGCGTTCGGTGGCGTGGTGGCCAGCGGCGATGAAGGCGACGCCGGTCTCCTGCGCGAGATGATAATGCTGTTCCGATACCTCGCCGGTCAGATAGGCATCGACGCCCGCCGCACACGCGGTCTCGAAATAATTTTGCGCGCCGCCGGTGCACCAGGCGATGCTGCGCAGCGGCCGCTCTGGGTTGCCGATCAGCAATGGCGCGCGTTTGAATCTGCGCTTGATGCGCGCGCCGAAAGCAGCCAGTGTCGGCTTGTCTTCCAGACGACCCAACCATATCAGCGCTTCATCTGGATGCTGGCCCGTCACCGTGACATCAAGCTGACGCGCCAGTTGCGCGTTATTGCCTAATTCAGGATGGGCATCGAGCGGCAGGTGAAAACCGAACAGGTTGATCTCCTGTCGCAGCAGCAGGCCGATGCGTTGCCTGCGCGTGCCAGTGATGCGGCCGTCCTCGTTTTTCCAGAAATAGCCGTGGTGCACCAGCAAGGCGTCGGCCTGGAGCGCGGCGGCTTTTTGCAAGACCTCCATACTGGCGCTGACAGCCGTTACAATACGGGCGATGCGGGTGCGGCCTTCCACCTGCAAGCCGTTTGGACAATAATCGCGAAAGCGCGCGCTCTGCAACAGATCGTCGAGGTAATCGCACAAGGCGGCGCGGGTAATCATGGAGGTTGGCTTCATGGTGGACTCGTGGTTGAATGCGTGCCTGGATTCGTGCTTGAATGCGCGCTTGAATTGGTTGACTGACTGATGGACGGGATTAGACAAATCAATGTTGCGTAAACTCTGGCTCATTTTCGCGCAAACGGCGACCGTTTGCGTTGCAATTGTTTTCATCGTCACCACGCTCAAACCGGAGTGGCTGGGCCCACTGGGCGCACCGCACGGTTTGCTGCAGACGCCGACCGGGCTGCCGACGATCGAGATCGGCCGCGCGGCGACGGTCAACAGTTATAACGATGCCGTCAAAAAGGCAATGCCGGCGGTGGTGAATATTTTCACCAGCAAGGAAGTGCGCGTTTCCAACAATCCCTTCCAGAATGATCCGCTGTTCCGTCAACTGTTCGGCGACCGCTTCGGTTCGCGCACGGAACAGGTGTCGAGCCTGGGCTCGGGCGTGATCGTCAGCGCAGATGGCTACATTCTGACCAACAATCACGTCGTCGATTCGGCCGATGAAATTGAAATCGCTCTGTCCGATGGCCGCAAAACCGCAGCCCGCCTGGTCGGCGGCGATCCGGAAACCGACATTGCCCTGCTCAAGATCGACCTGCCCAATCTGCCGGTGATCGCCTTCGGCAATTCCGACGAAGCGCGCGTGGGCGACGTCGTGCTGGCGATCGGCAATCCCTTTGGCGTGGGCCAAACAGTGACGATGGGCATCGTCAGCGCCACCGGGCGCACGCACCTGGGCATCAACACCTTCGAGAATTTTATTCAAACCGATGCGGCGATCAACCCGGGCAACTCAGGCGGCGCGCTGGTTGACTCGAATGGCCATCTGCTCGGCATCAACAGCGCCATTTTTTCGCGCAGCGGCGGCTCACTGGGGATTGGTTTCGCGATTCCTGCCGCCACCGCAAAACAGATCATGGATGCGCTCGCCAAAAACGGCCAAGTGGTGCGCGGCTATATCGGCGTCGAACCGCAGGATGTCACGCCGGAGCTGGCCGAAGCCTTCAAGCTGTCACGCAAGGATGGCGCCATCATCCGCGGCTTGCAGCGCGGCGGCCCGGCGGACAAGGCAGGCATCAAGGTAAGCGATATTCTGATCGCGGTCGAGGGCACGCCCGTCAAGGACACCACCACGATGATGAATCTGGTCGCGCAACTGGTGCCCGGCAGCAAAGCAAAACTCAGGGTGCTGCGCAATAATCAGGAAATGGAAATTGAAGTCACCGTCGGCAAACGGCCACGGCCTGCGGCCGGTGGTGATAGGTGAACCGTTACAGGTGACGAGTGACAGGTGACAAAACCCTGAACACGATGCACGACGGTCGCACCCGGTAATCAAGGTGTTGTCACTGGTCACCCGTCACCCGTCACCCGTCACTCGTCACCGCACTTTGTCACCGCCGACAGCCGACCACTTCACAGGTCGTCGTGAATCCGGGGAATGGTCTCGCCCGAATTAAGATCGCAGGGCAGCATCTCTTCTTGCAGCTCGTCCTGCTCGCTCTCGCGCGTTTTCGCACTATCGAGCAAACTCACCAGCGGAATCCACAGAATCGCCAGCAGGAACACCAGCGCAAAAACCGTGATGTCGTTGGCCCCCAGTGAGCCGAACAGCAAAGCCACGAGGGCGTAGGGTAAATGGTCGCGCAACATGATAAGTCTCCAGCAAATCCGGCATCGGATCGGAGCACCGACGCCCGGGCGATAGCCGCCCTACTCTGATAACGTCACAAATTGCAAAAGGTTTAGAATTTTTAACAGTGTGGCAGACTGTTATCCCTTGCCTCCTGTTTTCATGCGTCTCTTCGCTGCGCGTGGCTTTTGGGGCCTCTTCGGTTTGGCGCTGCGCTTTCTCAAGCGCCCCCTCTCCCCGGCCCTCTCCCGCGGGGGGCGGGGGTGAGAATGGGCATGCTTGGCATGCCTATCTTGATTGGCGCGCCCGGCGGGGATCGAACCCACAACCCCTGGCTTCGGAGGCCAGTACTCTATCCATTGAGCTACGGGCGCACAATGGCAGGGCGCAAGGATACCGCGAAACCGCTGCGTTTTCAGCGGGCAGGGCTTCACGCTATAATTCCCCCCTTTAAAAATCCACCCGCTGTCCGATAACACATGGCGCCTGGCGGGGACACTTGAACCCGGCCTGCCGACCCAAGAAGCAAGGAAACCATGAGCGACAATCACGACGACCACGACACCCCGATCAAGACGCCCAAACAACTGATTATCGTTGTGCTGGCCGCGTTTATCGTTCCGATTATTGCGATTGTCCTGTTGGTTCAATACGTCGCGCATGACAACAAAACCGGCGCCGGCTCGAATGCCATGAGTGAGCAAGCGATTGCCGAGCGCATCAAACCGGTCGCCAATCCCGTCATCATTGACCCCAATGCCGCTGTGGTACTCAAATCCGGCGAAGAAATTTTCAAGACCGCCTGCGTAGGCTGCCACGGTGCCGGCCTCATGGGCGCGCCCAAAGTTGGCGACAAGGCCGCCTGGGCACCGCGTCTGGGCAAAGGCCTGGATGCCTTGCTGAAATCCGCCCTGAACGGCAAAGGCGCCATGCCCGCGCAACGCGGCGCGGCCGAAGATATGGAAATTGCCCGCGCGATTGCCTACATGGGCAACCTGTCCGGCGGCAGTTTGAAAGAACCCGCAGTCAAGTAACTCAAGCTTGGCTTCCGGGGAAAGGCAGCTACGGCTGCCTTTTTCTTTTTTGGATTCCCGTTACTCAGGATGGCCCGCTCTTGATGATAATTGCTATGGCAGCAATGCCGATGATCAAGCCCGTGCTGAAGGTTCCAAAAATCCTGAAGCGAAGTTTTTCCTTTATCTGGCTCACCCCGTAGGCATGTGAAGCTCTCGCGATGAGCAAGCCAATGCAAAGAACGTGTACTAAAAGTTTATTGGCTATTTGAGTCTCAACAAAATAAATCAGCAGAAGAGCGAATGGAACGTATTCTGCAAAATTGCCATGCACCCGAATTGCACGCTGGAGCAAGGACTGTTGCCCATCTCCGAGTGATGTTCTGAATTTCTGACGGAGTCGTACTGTTCTGAAACTCAAGAAAACAAAGATCAAGCCTAATATGGCAGCGTAAAGGGATGTTAGTAACATACTTCCTCCGATGAAAGCCCAACGGGTTGATTAACACGGATTCCCGCGTTGCTCTGCATAGCCGATCGACTAAGCGCTCAAAAACGAGCGCAAGTCGCTGGTTAGCGGGAATGACGCTCAGGTAATAAATCAGCGTTTTCCTGGCAAGGATCCAGGCCGCCCGCAAACACTCACCCTGGGTCAAGCGTCTGACCACACAGAAAACGCACGACACCTTCGATCACCGCACCATCGCGCAGAATCTCACGGTGCCCCAAGCCCTCGCTGACGAGCGCCGCTGCGGTCGGCCAGCGGGCCTGATAGCGCCGCATTTCTTGCAATGGAATCACGGCGTCGTCGCGGTCGTGCACGAGCAAAGCGCGGGTGTGCGCCGGCAGACTCAGTGCTTCTGCACGCAGACTGCCAAACTCCAGTTTCAGCTTGCGTTCCCAACCGCGCTGCACGGCGTGTGTCAGACGCGGCGACAGGCGCAGGCCGCGGGCGAAATGTTGCAGCGGCGATTCCATGCCAGCCGGGGCGCTGATCATGACCACGTGCGGCAGTGGCACGCCGTGCGTCAACCCATACGCCAACACCGTGCCGCCGAAGGAATGGCCGATGGCAGCATGCAGCTGCGGAAAATAGCCGGCGATGGCGGCCAGTGCGGCGTGGCAGAGCGGCAGCGTCGCTTGTTTGCCGCTGCTGCGGCCATGCGCGGGAAGATCGAAGGCAGCAACAGCAAACCCCGCTTCCAGCAAAGGCTGCACGAAGGCACCCAGTTGCAGCCCCCAACCGCTCCAGCCATGCAGCAACACCACCACTGGCCGTTCATCGACCCGCCCCCAGATATAGCCGCGCAGTTTGCCGCGCACGCTTTCATGCACATAGGACAAGGTGATTTCCTGAAACCCCGGATAGCGGGAAAAATCGTAGCGAATCCGGCGCGGGCCGGTGGGCGTGGCAAACAGCCGCAT
>OBEQ010305071.1_pt1 | contig 11090 bp, 7 predicted proteins | sample 1670901 | NCBI WGS metagenome assembly OBEQ01 (sample SAMEA104232315, study PRJEB22302) | groundwater metagenome | biome: forest; feature: aquifer; material: groundwater | place: USA | collected 2011-08-07 | depth 5.4 m | reverse complement strand
GCAGCCGCGTCGCCCCACACCATGTGCGGCGTGGGCGCGTGCGCGGCCACCGGGACGACCTCGTGCGTCGCCGGGCACGTCGTCGACTCGTGCCAGGCCGGCACGCCTGCGCCGTTCGACACCACCTGCAACGGCATCGACGACAACTGCAACGGTCGCGTCGACGAGGGTTACGTCGCGCAGCCGACCACCTGCGGCGTGGGCGCCTGCCGGGCCACCGGGGTGACCTCCTGCGTCGCGGGCAGCATCGTCAACTCCTGCCACGCCGGCACCCCCGCGGCTTCCGACGCGACCTGCAACGGCATCGACGACAACTGCAACGGCGTGGCCGACGAGGACTTCCCGCTGCAGCCGACCACGTGCGGCGTGGGCGCGTGCACCGCGACCGGACGGCTGACCTGCGTGGCCGGCGTGCCCAGCAACGATTGCCACCCGTCCGCGCCGGCGCCCAACGACGCGACCTGCAACGGCATCGACGACAACTGCAACGGCAGCGTCGACGAGGGTTACGCCTCACTGCCGACCAGCTGCGGCGTGGGCGCGTGCCGGGCCACCGGCGTCACCAGCTGCGCCGCCGGGCAGGTGAACGACTCGTGCCACGCCGGTACGCCCGCGACCTCCGACTCGAGCTGCAACGGCATCGACGACAACTGCAATGGCAGCGTCGACGAGGGCTACCTGGCCCAGCCGACCGCGTGCGGCGTGGGCGCGTGCCGGGCCACCGGCGCGACCAGCTGCGTGGCCGGCCACGTGGGCGATTCCTGCCACGCCGGCACACCCGCGCCGTCGGATCCCACCTGCGACGGCATCGACGACAACTGCAACGGCGTGGCCGACGAGGACTTCCCCTTGCTGGTGACCACCTGCGGCGTGGGCGTGTGCACGGCGACCGGACGGCTCACCTGCAACTTCGGCGTGCCGTCGAACGATTGCCATCCCTCGCTGCCCGCCGCCGACGATCACGTGTGCAACGGCCTCGACGACGACTGCGACGGCCCCACCGACGAGGAGTACGCGGCGGTGCCGACCACCTGCGGCGTGGGCGGCTGCGCGCGCACCGGTGCGACCAGCTGCGTGGCCGGCCACGTGGACGACTCGTGCCACGCGGGCACGCCCGCGCCTTCCGACGCCAGCTGCGACGGCATCGACGACGACTGCGATGGCAGCGCCGACGAGGAATACCTACCCAGCGCGACCAGCTGCGGTGTGGGCGCGTGCCGGCGCACCGGACAGAGGATCTGCGCCGGCGGCGGCGTGCTCGACACCTGCCACGCGGGACCGGCCGCGCCCGCCGACCGCACCTGCGACACCATCGACGACGACTGCGACGGCTCGAGCGACGAGGACTTCCTGCCCGTCGCGACCACGTGCGGCGTGGGCGCGTGCACGTCCATGGGCACGACCTCGTGCACCAGCGGGCACGTCGACGACAGCTGCCATGCGGGCACGCCGCAGGTGGGCGAGCGCTGCGACGGCATCGACAACGACTGCGACGGCTCGGTCGACGAGCCCGACGGCACGCTGCGCTGGAGCCGGGTCAGCGTGGCCGGTCCGTCGCCGCGCTGGGGCGCCGCCATGGCCTCCGACGAGGCCCGCGGCCGGCTCATCCTGCACGGCGGGCGCCGCGTCATCGGTGGTCTGTCGGCCGAGACCTGGGGCTGGGACGGCGCGCACTGGGCGCTCCTGGCCACGGGCGGCCCGCCGCGCCGCGTCGATCACGCCATGGCCTACGACTTCGACCGCCACCGCGTCGTGCTGTTCGGCGGCCTGGTGGACAACTTCCCCGACGGTGAGACGTGGGAGTGGGATGGTGCCACCTGGAGCCTGCTCGCGACCACCGGCCCGTCGCCGCGCTACGCCCACGCCATGGCCTACGATCCGGTGCGCGGCGTGACCCTGCTGTTCGGCGGGCGCGACGCCACCGGCAACCGCGACGACACCTGGGAATGGGACGGACACGCGTGGACACGCGTGGCGCTGGGCGGACCGTCGCCGCGGCGCGGCCACACCATGACCACCGAACCGACCAGCGGCACGATCTCGCTGGTGGGCGGCTACGACGGTGCGGTGGTGCGCGGCGATCGCTGGGAGTGGGACGGTGGCGCGTGGATCGAGGCGGGCAGCATGGGTCTGGCCGCGCGCGAGGAGCACACCGTGATCTACGACGAGGCGCGCGCGCGCTTCGTGCTCTTCGGCGGCATCGGCGCCTTCTCGACCCTGCTGGGCGACACGCGCAAGCTGGTCGCCGGAGGGTGGACGGCCATCGTGGCCAGCGGCGGGCCATCGGTGCGCTTCCTGCACGTCATGGGCTACGACACCTTCAACGACGCGACGCTGGTCTACGGCGGCTCCGACCTGCAGGGCAACACCTTCGGCGACACCTGGCTGCTGGGCGAGCGCTGCTTCGCGCCGTGAGCCGCGGGCGACGCCGCCGGCGCTTGCCCGTCTAGTTTGCTCGCGCAGATTGCCCGCACAACCCGCACGCCGCGCGGCTCGCGCCAGGAGTTGCGCTCACTTCCGACGCAACTTCGCCGGCACACCTGCTGCACTGTCGCAGCCTCATGCGACATCTCCATCGGATCCTGCCCCTGCTCCTGCTCGCCAGCGTGGCTCTGTGCGCGAGCGCACGCTCCGCCTCCGCCGCCTGCGTGGTCACCGACTACGGCGCCACCGGCAACGGTGTGACCGACGACCGCGTGGCCGTGCAGTCGGCCATCAACGCGTGCTCGGCCAGCGGCGATCGCGAGGTCTACTTCCCCGCCGGCACGTACTCGCTCTCGCGCGCGGGCAGTGCTTACTACTGCCTGAACGTCCCATCGGGAATGCGCCTGCGCGGCGCGGGCCAGGCCGCGACCGTGCTCGCGCAGGCGGCCGGGCTGGCCGGCTCGGTGCGCCTGCTCTACGTCAGCGGCGACGACGACCGCATCGAGGACCTCACGCTCGACGGCAACAAGGCCAACCAGAGCGCCGACGAGCATCGCGCGGGCATCTTCGCCACGGCCACGAACCGGCTGCTGGTGCAGCACGTGACCGCGCGCAACTTCACCGGCGACGGCTTCTACCTGTACACCGGCGCCAACCAGTCGACCTTCTTCGACGTCCTGGCCACCGGCAACACGCGTGACGGCCTGGTCTTCGGCGCCAGCGTGGACGGCGCACAGGTGGTGAGCAGCCGCTTCATCGGCAACGGCGCGCAGCAGATCGACAGCGAGCCGGGCGCGGGCAGCACGGTCAGGAACATCTCCATCACCGGCAGCACCCTCGACGGCGCCGGGGTCAGCAACGACTACGTGCTGACCTGCTCGGGCACCGGCTCGGCCAGCCGCGGGTCGGGCTGGAACGTCGTCGGCAACACCCTCAACGGCGGCGTGTTCGTGGTGTGGACCGACCACGTCGTCATCGCCAGCAACGTCGGGGTCAATCCCACCACCAAGGCATGCTTCACCGCCTACCGCGCGTCATCCGACGTCACCATCGAGGGCAACACCTGCCAGATGACCCAGACCACGGTGAATTCGCTCGCCGGCGTGCTGATCTCGGGCACCGGCGCGGGCAACATGCCGGATCGGATCATCGTCGCCCACAACAACATCAAGATGGATTACCCGCAGAGCTTCGGCGTGCGCGCCGAGGGTGCGCGCAGCGTCGAGATCGTCGGCAACGTGCTGCGCGGCGGGGGCCGCGCCAGCGCGACCTTCTACGCCGGTATCCATGTGCGCGCCACCATCGAGGCGGAGGACTTCCGCAGCGCGGTGCTGCAGGGCAACATCATCAGCAACTTCGGCGCGCGCGGCATCGGCATCTCGGGCAACGGCGCGGCCCGCCTGCTGGCGCTCGACGTCAGCGGCAACACCTTCGACGACGACCAGGCCACGCCCAGCATGCTGACCGGCATCTCGCTCGACGACGGTACCGGCGCGGCCAAGGAGATCACCATGATCGGCAACCAGTGCCTGGGCGGCGTGGCCACGCCGGTGGCGAGCTATCCCGCCCAGGCCGTCGTGCTCATCGGCGGCACGCGCGGCGCGCACGCCATCTACAGCGTGGTCGGCACGCCCGAAGGCCAGGTGAGCGCGCCCGTCGGTGCCCTGGCCATCCGCCGTGACGGCGGCAGCGGCACGACGCTCTACGCCAAGGAGTCGGGCGGCAACAGCAGCACCGGCTGGGTGGCGCGGTGATCGAATGACCACCGTGACCGTGGCCACGTGCGCAGGCGAGCACGGACGAATGCGCGGTTGACGCTCGCGCCTCCCCGGGCGATGGTGGCTAGACGTGCGAATTTCAGCACGTGGTGAAGGGGAGGGACTCCGTGCTTCACAAACATACGGCCCGTGTGGCTGCGCTCCTGGTGCTCGCGGCGAGCGCCTGCTCGGGCAACATCTCGTTCAAGGACGGCGACGCCGGCAGCAACGGCACCATCGACTCGGGTAACGGCGGCGACGATTCGGGCACGCCCAGGGCCGACGCCGGCACCGTGCCGCCCGGTGTGGGCGACGGCCCGGCGGTCACGCGGGGCGGCGATTTCCTCGGCACCGCCGAGCGCTTCAACCGCTACTACACCGACGCCAGCTGGTTGCCCAGCAAGACCGTCTTCGTGAGCCCGGCGGGCGGCGGCAACGGCAGCACGGCGCAGTCACCCACCACGCTCGCCGCGGCGGTGGGCATGCTCGCACCCGGCACCATGGTGCGCCTGCAGCAGGGCACCTACGACGCGTGCGTGGCGCTCGACGAGACGCAGGGCGGCACCTACGACGCGCCGGTGGTCTTCGTGGGTGAGCGCAACGGCGCCAACCTGGGCGTGCGCATGAACTGCTGCGGCACCGGCCGGCAAGCCTGCTTCAACCTCGAGGCCACCAACTACGTGGCCATCGATTCGATCGAGGTGGTCGGCGGGCGCTACGGCGTGCGCTCGGTGGGCGCCGGCTTCGCCGCCGATGCGCACCAGGTGGGCACGGCCATCCTGCGCTCGATCGGTCGCGATCAGTCAGCCGACCCGTTCTTCAGCGGCCAGTCGGACTGGTTCGTCATCGAGGGCATCGTGGCCTCCAACGCGGGCACTGCCGACGGCCACGGCATCTACCTGTCCAACGGCAGCGACTGGCTGATCGTGCGCGACAACGAGCTGTTCGGCAATCGCTCGGCCGACTTCCAGATCAACGCCGATCCATTCTTCAGCTGCCAGGACGACGGCGTGCCCAACGACAGCGCCGAGTGCGACGCGGTCGCGGGCACGAGCGCGACGGGCGGCCGCGGCGCCAGCGACTTCGCCCTGGTCGAGCGCAACTTCTTCCACGACGGCCTGGCCCAGGGCGCCAACTTCACCTCGGTGCGCAACAGCCTGGTGCGCAACAACGTGTTCGCCTTCTACGCCCGCCACAACGTGAGCTTCTGGCAAGAGAGCGCCAATCCCAAGCTGGGCTCGCGCGACAACCGCATCCTGCACAACCTGTTCGTCACCACCAACGGCCAGCACGCGGTGCAGTTCGTGGCCAACTCGACCGCCAACACGTTCTCGCAGAACGTGGTCCTGGGCGTGACGCTGAGCGGCGGCACGGTCGCGGCCAACGCCAGCGCCTTGCTCATGGAGGCCGACGCCACCGTCACCGGTAACGTCTACACGCGCAACATCTATGTGGGCGGCCAGTTCGACGGCCACACCGTCGGCCCCGACGAGCTGCGCGAGACCACGCTCGACCCGGCCTGGTTCGCCGGCTTCCCCACGACGATCACGCACGTGTGCACCGGCTTCGCGCCCGCCGCCGCGGCACCCTGGGCCAAGGCCGGCCAGCTGCTCGGCGACGCGCCCGCTGACATGCTCGGCAAGGCGCGCAGCACTCCGACGGCACTCGGTCCGCTCGGACCGTAGCGAGCGCCCGCCGCCGCAGGTTGAGCCCGTCCGACGCTCGGCCCGTCGCCGGCGAGCGTATACTGCGGCGAAGGGAGGCCCCGTCGATGCGACTGCCCACGCCCGCAGCCTGGCTGCTGAGTCTCGTTCTTCTCGCCTGGTCCGCGCCCGCGTTCGCCGCGGCCGCGCCCGCGCCCGCGCCCGCGGCGTCCACAGCGTCCGCGCCCGCACGCCCGGTGCGGCGCGCCGCCACGCCCGAGGAGCTCGCGCGCTACGCGAAGCGCGCCAGGCAGGCCAAGGATCTCGAGCAGTACGAGGGCGGCCGGGGTGGCTCGGTGCAGCTGACGACGATCCTGCTCATCGTGCTGATCGTGCTGCTCGTGGTCATCATCGTCTAGGTGCACACCCTGCGTCGCGTCGGCTTCCTCCTCCTCCCTCTGCTGCTGCTGCTGGCGGGCTGCTCCTCGTACATCGGCAGCGCGCGCGACTTCTCGCCGCGTGCGTTCGAGCGCGAGCCCGGCTGGCTACGCGTCGAGGGCGTGCCGTTCCTGCACCAGCGCGCCGAATCCGACTGCGGTGCCGCGGCGGTGGCCATGGTGGTCTCGTACTGGACCAGCGTCGCGCCCGCCGAGCTGGCGGCCAAGCTGCAGCCGGCGCCCGCGCGTGGCCTCAAGGCCGGCGTCCTGCGCGACTTCGCCACGCGCCACGGCCTGGCCTCGTTCCTGGTGCACGGGCAGCTCGACGACCTCGCGCACGAGCTGGAGAGTGGACGGCCGGTGCTGGTCGGGCTGGTCAAGCCGCAGCGCAAGGGCGTGCTGACCCACTACGAGGTCGTGGTCGCCTACCATCCGGGCCGCGCGCTGGTCGTGACCCTCGATCCCTCGGAGGGCTGGCGGCAGAACAGCGTGCCGGGCTTCCTGGCCGAGTGGCAGCCGGCCGGCAACCTGGCGCTGGTGGTCTCGGCGGCGGAGCCGGCCGCGCCACCCTGATCTGGTGAGGCGGGCTTCAGTCGAGCAATTCGTCGAAGTGGTACTTCACGATGCGCGCGCCCACGACCCGCATCTCGGCGTAGTTCCAGGTCGCGCCGATCAAGCCACCGACCAGGGGCACCATCTTGGTGATCACGGCGCGCTGGGTGACCTTCTTGCCGAACCACCTGAACACGAGCCGTCGGGCCGGACGGAGCGCGGCCTTGCTCAGGTGCTTCTTCACCAGCCGCCGCGAGGCCTGCTCGCCCGCGGCCCCCCCCGCCGCCTTCAGGGCCTGCCCGACGGCCGATGCGCCGGCCAGGACCAGCAGGCAGTCGTGCTTCCAGTCGGGGTCGTCGAAGTAGTGCCCATCCGCCAGCCATCCCACGGTGGCGTTCAAGGCCGCGTACTGCCGGAGCATGTAGAACATGTCGCCGAATGCAGCACCCGTGGCGATGAACGGATTGCTGGGCAAGCTGCTGCCGAAGCCTTCGAGGGCGCCCTTCCGGGCCAAGCTCTTGACCAGCCGGTCGCCGATTTGGCGAGCAGAATCGCCGGGGTGCTCACGCTGCTTCCATGTCGCGGCGGCGAGACAGTCCTCGGGATCGACCTTGAGGGCCCAGAGGATGGCCTTCGCCAGCCGCCTGTCCTCCGGGTCGTCGCCACCGGCCACTGCACGATCCGACTGGTTCAGCATGGCGACCTCATGGGCAGCATTTTAGCCCTTCTGGCCGGAACCGCCCGGCCGACCTCTGCGCATCTGGGGGTTGCTAAGCGGCCGAAAACTCGCTCTATTCCGAGCTGGACCCATGTCAGACCACAAGCCGTTCGTTCCTGCCGAGGCCAACGTCCGCGAGCTCACCCCGGTCGCGCTCATCCTCGGCTCGCTGCTGGGCATCGTGTTCGCCGCCTCGTCGGTGTACCTCGGCCTCAAGGTCGGGCTCACCGTCTCGGCGTCGATCCCGGTGGCCGTCCTCTCCATCACGCTGTTCCGCTGGCTGCGCCTGCGCGGCACCATCCTGGAGAACAACATCGCGCAGACGGCGGGCTCGGCGGGCGAGTCGCTCGCCGCCGGCGTGGCCTTCACGCTGCCGTCGCTGTTGCTGATGGGCTTCGACCTCGAGCTGGTGCGCATCCTGCTCGTGGCGCTGTTCGGCGGCCTCATCGGCGTGCTGATGATGATCCCGCTGCGTCAGAGCCTGGTCGTGAAGGAGCACGGCAAGCTCGCCTACCCCGAGGGCACCGCGTGCGCCGACGTGCTCATCGTGGGCGAGAAGGGCGGCACCGAGGCGACCAAGGTGTTCACCGGCTTCTTCGTCGGCCTGCTCTACGCCTTCTTCAACCTGATCGCCAAGCTGTGGGCGGAGACGGCCGAGTTCGCCACCGAGTTCGGCGGCCAGCTCAAGAAGGCCACCGTCGCCTTCGAGGTCTCGCCGCCCATGCTCGGCGTGGGTTACATCATCGGGCCCAAGGTGTCGGCCAACATGCTGGCGGGCGGCCTGCTCGCCTTCGTGGTGCTCATCCCGCTCATCACCATGTTCGGCGGCGAGCACGTCGCGGCGCTGTCGCCGGGCGAGATCCGCCACGACTACGTGCTCTACATCGGCGCCGGCGCGGTCGCCGCGGGCGGCTTCATCTCGCTGGGCCGCTCCATCCCGACCATCATCTCGGCCTTCCGGCGCGGCCTGTCCAGCATGCAGGCCGGGGCGCAGGCGCAGGACAAGGTGCCGCGCACCGAGCGCGACCTGCCCATGAAGCTGGTGCTGGGCGGCTCGGCCGCGCTGGTGGTGGCCATCTTCCTGGCGCCCACGCTCGACATCGATCTGCTGACCGCCTTCCTGGTGCTGGTGTTCGGCTTCTTCTTCGTCACCGTGTCGAGCCGCATCACCGGTGAGATCGGCTCGTCGTCGAACCCCATCTCGGGCATGACCATCGCCACGCTCCTGCTCACCTGCGGCCTGTTCGTGCTGCTCGGGCGCACCGGCGTGGGCTACAAGGCGATGGCGCTGTCGACCGCGGCGCTGGTGTGCGTGGCCGCCTCGAACGGCGGCACCATCTCGCAGGACCTCAAGACCGGCTTCCTGGTGGGCGCGACGCCGCGCCTGCAGCAGATCGCCATCGCCGTGGGCGTGGTCACCAGCGCCATCGTGATCGGCTTCCTCATGCTGCTCCTGCTCGACGCGCGCACCACCTACCCGGGCGTCAGCTACCCGGGCGTGACCATGAGCGCGGGCGCGCAGACCGGCAAGGGCCCCGACGGCAAGACCTACCGCGTCGCCTACCAGCGCGAGGAGCTCAAGGCCGCCGACGGCACCGAGATCCCGCGCGGCAAGTACTTCGTCGACGGGGCGGGCGCGCCGGTCTACTTCGTCGACCCGGCCGTCGACAGGCGCTACCCGTACCGCCTGGAGCAGGCCGCGGGGCAGCTGCCCGCCGACGTGCAGCCCGACGGCGAGGGCACGCTGCGTCGGGCCGGCACCGAGGTCGGCAAGGTGGGCAAGCCCGACATCGGCCTCGATCACCAGAGCTACCAGACGGTCGAGCTGTCCAAGCCGGTCGGCAAGCTGCGCCCGGGCCGCTACCTGGTCGACGGCAGCGGCAAGGTGGCCTACTTCGCGCGCGGCCTGGAGAAGTACGACGCGCCCAAGGCGCAGCTGTTCGCGCTCATCATCGACGGCACGCTGGGCGGCAAGCTGCCCTGGGGCCTGGTGCTCATCGGCGTGCTCATCGCCATCATCCTCGAGCTGGTGGGCGTGGCGTCCTTGCCCTTCGCGGTCGGTCTGTACCTGCCCATCTCGACCTCGGGCGGCATCTTCGCGGGTGGCGCGGTGCGCTGGCTGGTCGATCGCAAGCGCAGCGGTGAGAGCGCCGCCGAGGCCGAGTTCTCCCCCGGCATGCTGCTGGCGTCAGGTTTGATCGCGGGCGGATCCATCGCCGGCGTGGTGCAGTCGGCCATCCTGACCGCGGGCGCCGACAAGCACTTCGACTGGAGTGGCCTCTTGCCCGCCGCGTTCGCCGCCAACGCCACCGGCGATCCGAGCGCCTTCGGCACCTGGTGGCCGATGATCCCGTTCCTGGTGCTCGCGGGCTTCCTGTACTGGCAAGGCACCTCGCGCAAGAAGGCGTAGGGACCTCGGCTCATTCGAGACGTTCGCTGCCATCGGGCTCGGCGGCAGCGTGGCGCGCCTGCGTGCTGACCCGGTACGCGGCATTGCGCGCGCGCATCATGTCGCCGAGCGGACGGTGCTCGACCAGCGCGTGCCAGGGATCGAAGGACAGCTGCTCGACGAAGTCAGTCAGCTTCTGCCCGCCGGGCGAGCGGACGTCCTGCACGGGCAGGACCAGGCGCGCCACGGTGACGAAGGGCGCGACGTCCTGCGACCACTCGATCGAGGCGTCCTCGATGGGCGTGCTCTTCTCGTCGCGGTAGAGCTGCACGGCGAAGTCGTAGGCCATCGGTGCGCGCAAAAGCCGCGTGGCCAGGTCCTGAGCATAGTGGTCCGACGCGCTCGGGTTGGGGCTGCCGTCGGGCCGGGCGGCCGGCACGAAGGAGTACTTGGCGGCGTACGCGCCGTAGCGGACGGGCAGGGCGCTGAAGAAGCGCTGCTGGCTGAGCGTGGGGATCTTGACCCCGACCTCGGCGGTGAAGCCGCGCAGGATGGCGAGGGCGCGGCGGAACCCGAACGCGGCGATGAAGCGCGGCAGCGCCAGCGAGAGCTTGCGCCCGGCGTACACCGCCTTGACGAACTCGTCCGAGTTGCGGAACGGCGTGACCGGGCTCTGGATGGCCAGGAAGTCCTGCGTGGGCGCATCCTCGAGGCCGGGAATGAGCTTCTTGCCCGTCACGCCCAGCACCTTGACGGCGATGCCGCGCACGTCGGGCTTGGTGTCGGCGTTGTGCGCGAACGCGCCATTCGAGAAGCGCACATAGGCCCGGTACGTCGCCGGTGTGGCGAACAGGCCGGCGGCGAAGGGCGCGGGCAGGTCGGGCAGCACCTCGAAGCTGGCGCGCGCGCCCAGGTGACCCTTGCGGTGCAGGGCGCGGCCGTTGCGGCCCAGCCGCATCGTGCTGCTCTCCTGCAGCTGGTGCAGCAGCTGCGCCTGGCTCTCGTAACGGGTGCTCTCGTCGGGGGCGGCGTTCTCGCGCCAGGAAGTGCTGGGGGCGGCGGAGGTCATGGTGGGGAGATGCTACCCGAGGCCGCCCACGCCGTCATCGCTACTGGCGGGGGGGGCTGCGGCCCCCCACCAAGAGAGAGCCCCCCGCCCGGGGCAGCGCG
>OBEQ011642512.1_pt1 | contig 11092 bp, 11 predicted proteins | sample 1670901 | NCBI WGS metagenome assembly OBEQ01 (sample SAMEA104232315, study PRJEB22302) | groundwater metagenome | biome: forest; feature: aquifer; material: groundwater | place: USA | collected 2011-08-07 | depth 5.4 m | reverse complement strand
GAGGGCCAATCCCCATGTCAGATTGTTCAGAAAGCGTTTCCAGACATCAACAAGAACGTGCTAAACTTACAGCCGATCCATCTTGACTCATTGACGACACAATTCATCGAGGGTGGATACCATCTACCCAAATTTCCCATATTTTAAGCTATTTTTTGGCGTCTTCCGGCTGATTTTTTAAGGAGTTGTGAGAGGGAAAACCTGTCTCTAGAGCGGAGATGGTTCTCAACCTTTAAAATCGATTTTCGAAATTGAGCTAATAAGCGGAGAAGATTTTTGCGGTTTTCTGTAAAAATAGGAACCCACAGCCTGGGATCCCCTTGGGCGATCCGCGTCGTATCACAAAAACCGGTACCAGCAAAGCGAAGCGCGCGGTCTGTTGCGGCATTGATTAACAAAGCTGAAACGAGGTGCGGCAAATGACTAATTTCGGCGGCCACAGAATCGTGAATGCTTGCATCAATTTGAATCACTTTTCGGGAAAGTTTCCGCCAAATTTTAGTAAGTTTAGCCAATGCAAGAGCATTCATTCCGCGATGGACCGTTACAAAAACAAAGGACGATCGGTAAAGTTTCGAATTGGCATGCCGGAGTCCCGTTAAATGAGAACCGGCCATCGGATGAGCGCCTACGAAACAAATATTCTTAAAGCGCTTCTTTTCAACCCACCGAATCAAAGTCTCTTTCGTGCTCCCAACATCAGTTACAATCGCGCCGGTTTTTGCAGATCGGTCAATTTCAGAAATTAATTTTGGGATGGTATCGACAGGTGTGCAGATAAAAACAAAATCAGCGGAACGAACGGCTTCCGGCAAGCTGGTAGTGCCTGCGGTGATGAAACCTTTTTGCTTGGCTAAGCGAATCTTTGCTCGCGAGCGGCTCACGCCAATGATTTTTGATCTCGGAAATATTTTCTTGAGCGCACCACCCAGCGAAGCTCCCAGAAGCCCTAGACCAACAATCGTAAATGTCTGGGAACGCATCGGATTAGATTTCGCGGCCAACCGCATGCGCAATGGGACGCAATTCTTTCATCAAAGCAGCAAACCGTTCTGGCAAGAGTGACTGCTCGCCATCCGACTTGGCTTCTTCGGGATTATCGTGAACTTCAATCATGAGTCCGTCCGCACCTACGGCTACGGCGGCTTTTGCCACAGGCCCCACATAAGACCATTTTCCGGTTCCATGGGAAGGATCAATCAAAACCGGCAAATGCGTTTCTTCTTTTAAAACAGGCACTGCGCTAATGTCAATGGTATTTCGAGTCGCCGTTTCAAATGTTCGGATGCCACGTTCACAAAGCATCACTTTAAAATTCCCTTTCGACAAAAGATATTCCGCAGAGAGCAGCAACTCCTTGATCGTAGCGCTAAGACCACGCTTCAGCAGAACAGGTTTTTTGCACATGCCGATTTCTTTTAACATTTCGAAATTCTGCATGTTGCGTGCGCCAATTTGAAGCATGTCCGCATACTCGGAAACAAGTTCCACATGCCGTGAGTCCATGATTTCAGTCACCACAAGAAGGCCTGTTTGATCAGCGACGTCACGCAAATATTTCAAACCTTCTTCGCCTAAACCTTGGAAGCTGTAAGGCGATGTTCTTGGCTTGAAAGCGCCGCCGCGTAGAAAGTCAGCGCCGGCTTTTTTCACATGCTTTGCAATTCGAAGGAGCATGTCATTTCCTTCGACAGAACACGGGCCGGCCATCGTCACAATTTTCTTTCCGCCGATTTTGACGCCATTTCCCATTTCAAAAACGGTGGGCTCCGGTTTAAATTCCCGGCTTGCCAATTTGTAGGGACGCAGAATCGGAACGACGGATTCAACGCCCGGAAACGCCTCGAGCGGTTTCACGCGAAGTTTTTCTTCCTCACCGATCACACCAATAATGGTGCGCTCAGTCCCCCGCGATACTTGAGGCGTAAGGCCAAGCTCTTTTACTTTCTCACAAATATGATTGATTTGCTCTGGCGTTGCATTGGTTTTTAAAACGATGATCATAATCGAATTGCTCCTTTTCTTAATTTTTTCTGCAAATTATTTCAGAACCCGCTTGAGCACATGGATAAAAGCACGGTTTTCAGAACGTTTTCCAATGGTCACCCGAATCTGCGTTGGGAACCCGTAAGCTTTCATGGCGCGTACAATGATACCACGTTTTAGCAAACCCTCAAAAACCTGCGATGCGTCTTTCCCGATATCAAATAGGATAAAATTAGCTTGTGTCGGAATGTAGCGAATGCCCATTTGATCAAATTTTTTGTATAAATACAACTTCTCCCTTGAAATAAGCCTTTTTGTCCGCCAGAGAAACCGTTTATCGTCTAATGCAGCGCAGGCGCCCACTTGCGCTAATTGATTGACGTTAAATGGCTGACGCACTTTGTTCAAATAGCCAATCAAATCGCTATTTGCAACTCCAAACCCAACACGAAGCCCGGCGAGGCCGTAAGATTTTGAAAACGTCCGGAGCAAAATAACGTTTGGCTTATTTGACTTAACATGAAAAAGTGTGTACGGAAAATCGCGCGCATCCACAAAATCGTAATAGGCTTCGTCAAAACAAACAATGGTTTCGCGTGGTACTTTGCTTAAAAAATCTTCCACTTCCCCACTCGTCACGTAAGTACCCGTCGGATTGTTGGGATTTGCGATAAAGACAAGCCGTGTGCGGGCATCCATTTTCTCTAAAATAGCTTTCAGATCATATCGAAAATCCTTCATCGGAACCGAAACAAATTCTGCACCGCACACTTTTGTAATCAAGGGATACACCAAAAAAGAACCGTCCGATGCGATCACCCGATCCCCGGCTGACAAAAAACCGCGCGCAAGAAGTTCAATAATTTCATTCGACCCGTTTCCAATGATCAATTGATTTTCCGAAACACCCAGTTCCTCAGCAAGCCGCCTTTTCAAATAAAAACAGCCGCCGTCCGGATAAAGATGGATTTTCCGTAAAGCGCGGCGAATCGCTCGAAGAGCTTTCCGGGAAGGCCCGAGCGGATTTTCATTGGATGCCAATTTTATAGCGTTCGACACACCAAGTTCCCGTTCGACTTCTTCGATCGGTTTGCCGGGCTCGTACGGCTGAATTTGATTAATGTAATCTTTGAATGTTTTGTTCATGGGTTCAAACTAAATTAACTGACGCCGGGCTCGTACGGCTGAATTTGATTAATGTAATCTTTGAATGTTTTGTTCATGGGTTTAAACACCAATGCAAGTGAGCACGATCTCGAAAATTAAGACGAGCTGTTTTGGAAGGATGGGTAAGAACCGAGCACTTTTAAAAAACGAACTTCCGCTTCAATTTCTTCCAATGTCTTCTTCACCTTCGCATCTTCAACATGTCCTTCCATATCAATATAAAAATAATAATCCCACGCCTTTTTCTTAGACGGCCGCGATTCAATCTTAGTCATGTTGATCTGGTTCGCGCGAATCGGCTCCAGCATTTCATAAAGAGCACCTACTTTGTCTTTGATCGAGACCAAAATGGACGTTTTGTCCTTGCTGCTCTTCGGCGGAATTTGTCTTCCGATCACAAGAAACCGAGTGACATTGTGCGCGGAATCCTCAATTCCATCCGCCAAAACACTCAAGTTGTAAATCGTCGCCGCCAAGTTTGATGCAATCGCAGCGGCTTGTTCTTCTCTTGCGGCTTTTTGCGCAGCAACGGTTGTGCTCGCCGTCCCGATCAATTCCGCTTTCGGAAGATGCGTTTCAAGCCAAATGCGGCACTGGCCGAACACTTCCGGTTTTGAATAAATCCGGCGGATATCTTTCAAACCGGAATTTGACATCAAATGGTGCGAAATCTCAAAAAGAATCTCAGAATTAATTTTTAAATCCGAGTCAATAAACATGTCAAGCGAATGACTCACCGCACCTTCGATGGAATTTTCGACCGGAATAACTCCGTAATCCGCGCGTTTGCGGTCTACTTCCTGAAACACTTCGGTGATGCTAACGCATGGAATATAACTCACGCTTGAGCCAAATTTGGAAACGGACGCAAGATGCGTAAACGTTGCTTCCGGACCCAGATAAGCCACCGAAATTGGTTTTTCCAATGCAAGGCTTGCTGACATCACTTCGCGATAAATTGCTTTCAGCGCATCCGGCGGCATCGGACCTTTTGACATCGATTCAATTTTCCGGTAAATTTCGCTTTCACGCGACGGGGAATAAACTTCTTCTCCCTTTATTTTCTTTAATTTACCGATTTCAACCGCAAGTTCGGTGCGTTCATTCAGCAAATTGATAATTTTTTGATCGACGGTGTCGATCTTTTTCCGAATGTCATCAAGACTCATGCGGTTTTCTCTTCTTCTCGCGGCGCTTCGCCTGTTTGTGCGAGCGCGTTCGTATCGGGCATCACATCGATCATCTTATTCTGCTGAAGCAAATCTTCTTTGCGGATTGAATTTTCAATTAACTTTTTAATTTCAGAAATATCCGGAAGTTCCGCAAGCGATTTCAAACCGAAATGTTCCAAAAATTTATCCGTCGTTCCATACAGAAATGGGCGCCCAGGAACTTCCTTTCTTCCCACCATTTTAATTAAATTTCGCTCCAGAAGTGTCGACATCACGCCTGAGACATCGACACCGCGCAAGTCCTCAATTTCAGCGCGCGCCATCGGTTGCTTGTAAGCAAGAATCGCGAGTGTTTCAAGCGCCGATTGTGTTGCTTGTTTCGCTTTTTTCTGAAGTTCCAATTTTAAAATCCACGGCGCATACTTGGGTTCGGTCGAAATTTCAAAACCGCCCGCAACTCCATGAATCCGGAAACTTCGGCCTTCTCGTTCGTATTCCGATTGAAGCTCGCGGACAAATTCTTCTATTTTGGGCGCACCACAACCTTTCAAAACACGTTTTAGTTCCGCCGCCGTCATCGGTTTCGATGCCGTAAAGAGAATCGCCTCAACCACGCGTTTCGCCTCTTCCGGATTTGTAATTTCCCTCTCCTCAAACTTTTGATTTTTGAATTGCTTCTCTTCCCTCAATTCGGAAGGTAACTGTTCAATCAGCTTTTCTTCGATTTCTTCACGAAGTTGTTTCAGTTCAATTTCTTTTGTTTTTGCTTTTGTGTTTTCACTGGTCATAAATGATCAAACCCTCTGAATGGCAATCTCGCCAAAAGTTCCAACCTGCTTCACGCGTGCATATTTTGATCTCACAATTTCAAGAAGCGCCAAAAAGGTTGCAATGAGTTCATTTTTTGTAAAATTTTCGCTGAAAAGTTGTTTAAACATAATTTCGGATTGATTTTCCAATCGATTCTTAATGAATTCAATTTTCTCTTCGATGGTAACCACTTCTTCAAACACTTCGTGAAATTCCACTTTCTTGACACGGCTTAACACCGAATGAAATGCCTGAAAAAGATCGTAAAGATTCGCGCTAAACGTATCAATCCCGGCATCCTCAGGCGTTAGATCTTTCAAATAATAATCGGAAACCTGGCGCGTGAAAATTTTCCCGCGTTCAAATTCAAGAAACCCGAGGTTCTTTGCCGCTTCCTTAAACGACTGATACTCCAGAAGTTTCCGAACCAATTCTTCACGCGGATCAACCCCGTCTTCCTCTTCTTCGACGGTCTCGTTCGGAAGAAGCATTTTCGACTTAATATAAATCAACGTTGCCGCCATCACCAAAAATTCTCCCGCGATTTCAAGATTGAGCGCTTTCATTTGGCTCAGATATTCCAAATATTGCCGTGTAATTTCCGAAATTTGGATATTGTAAATATCCATTTCATTCCTTTTGATGAGATCAAACAGCAAATCAAACGGGCCTTCATAAGCCGGAAGTTTCACTTGAAGCGGATCGTAAACAAACGTTTGTTCGATATTTTCTTTTATTTGATTTTCTTGGTTTTCCATATCAAATCCCAACCGCTTCTTTTGCTTTCGCCAAAGTTATCCCGGCAATTTCTGATGCTTTTTTGGAACCGGTTTCTAAAATATCGTTTAGAAATTTCTTACTTTTTTCAAGTTCGCAGCGTTTTTCGTACATGGGTTCCACCAATTTCTGAAGATGCCCGCTCATCTCGCGTTTACACTCGACACAACCGCGCTCGGCCGACCGGCATTCTTTTGCAACGATATCGCTATTTCCCTTATTAAAAATGGTATGGTAAAAATAAACTGGGCAGACTTCCGGATGACCCTTGTCAGATCGACGTTTCCGGGCCGGATCCGTCGTCATTTGCATGACTTTATTATCGACTTCCTTGGGTGAATCTGAAAGATAGATCGCGTTTCCGTAGGATTTGCTCATTTTTCGCCCATCAGTCCCCGGAAGCTTGGGCACTTTCGAAAGCGACGCTTGCGGCTCCTTAAAAATATCCTTTTTATAAAGATGGTTAAACCGCCGGGCAATTTCACGGCAAAGTTCCAAATGCGGCAATTGATCCTCGCCAACGGGAACAATATCCGCTTGGTAAAGCAAGATATCCGCCGCCTGAAGAACGGGATAACCCAAAAATCCGTGTGTGTGAAGCTCTTTATCACCCAGTTCTTGAATTTGATCTTTATATGTCGGATTCCGCTCAAGCCACGCAAGCGGTGTCATCATCGAAAGCAAAAGCGCAAGCTCCGCATGTGCCGGCACCCAGCTTTGCACAAAAATGGTTGCGCTTTTTGGATCAAGTCCGCTCGCTAAATAATCCAAAGCCACTTCCTGGACGTTCTTCTTTATCGACACGCGAGATTCATATTCGGTGGTCAGCGCATGCCAATCGGCAATCATAAAAAAGGCGTCTTCCCGCTCAAATTTCTTCCAATTATCAAGTGCGCCTAAAAGATTTCCTAGGTGCAATTTACTCGTTGGCCGTGTTCCACTTAAAATCCGAAGTTTACCCATTTTTCATAACCTGTGAAGTGATAATATCTTACAAGTAAGAAGTGTATACTACCTAAATCCCTATATAAAGTCAATCTTGGGAAAGTTAAAGATTTGCAATTCATCAGACGACAAGTTACTATTTTTAAAGAGGGTAGCTATGTTCAAATGGAATAGAAAAAACCAAAAAGGCTTTCTGAACGTGAGCGAAATGGTCGTGGTGGGTGCCATTGCGGTCACGATCATGGTGATTGCCTGGCCTGGGATTCAAAATGCAAGACAAAGCGCAAGAGTAACTCATATGGCCCATATTTTATTCAGAATCCAAACTCTCATGAACGATATCAATCGAGAACAAAATCCAAATGAATATCCGCCTGATGAAATTGTTGCAACGAGTTTACCAACTTGGGCGGCCCCAACCAATTTACAGGACGTGAATGAATTGCTTGAAATTTTAAGACAATACTGCCGGACCTTTCAAGCCATTGATTTTACACCAGATGCTCTGTTTACGTGCACTTACACAAGGACCTCCGGTAACGGCGGTGGAACTACACCACCCGGAGATGTGCCGCCGGGAGGTGTAGATCCACATGGAGATGGGGGCATAGTAACCGGAGGAAACACAGGCCCTTCTTTTCAATTGCAATTAATTAGGGAAAATGACTTATCCTATTGTGTGTCAAAAATAAATACTGGGTACAAGCAAAATGCGCAGCCGCCAAGTAATTTAATAGCTAACGAATGCGTAGATTTTGACGTATGTGGCGTCAATGCAACTGAAGTTCGTTATGTCCATCCTTAATTTATTTCACACCATACGTAATACGCACAGCAAACTCTCAGATACTGGCCTTCAGGATGGTAAATATTACCGAAATACTAAAGAAATTAGAAAGTTTACGTACCACTCAAGGAGTTCCAAATGAAATTGAACCGCAAGGGAATGTTCACTATAAATGAAATGATGATTGTGGGCGTCGTTGCGGTCACGATCATGGTAATTGCCTGGCCCGGGATTCAAAATGCAATACAAAATTCAAGAATGCAACACATGAGCCATATCTTGTTCAGAATTCAAGCGCTGATGAACGACATGTACCAAGAACAAAATCCAAATGAATATCCGGCTGATGCTGTATTTCCAAATAACTTTGTGACGTGGGTGGCACCAACCAATCTTCAGGATGCTCAAGAGTTAATGGAGATTCTCAATAGTTACTGCAAAACATTCCAAGGCGTTAATTTTAATTTAGAAACAGGTCAATTTATATGCACTTATCAAAAAGTTTATGTGGCCGGAAATCCGCCGATCGACACGTTTCAATTTGTTTTCACTGCACCACCCACAGATTATTGCGTCGATAAAGTAAAAGTCGTGCCTGCACTTCACACCGGAATGGGCTATGTCTGGCGAGAATGCCATTTAGCATACGTCTAAAGTATATAATCAATTTTATGATCGGTTATTTTTTAAGTTCGTGCCGGTATGCCGGAAGCGGCATGCATATTGGTGGTTAACCTATCATAAATTTAACACACGGCAGAGCATTGCTTTAAGATACTCGCCTTCAGGATGGTAAATATTGACCGGATGATCGATTGGGTGGAAAGTCTTTTTTAGAATTTGGACTTTTCTTTTTGCATCTTTCGCTGCCCCAAATACAATCTTCTGAAAAAGCTCCGCCTCGATATAAGAAGAGCAAGAAGATGTAAACAAGAGCCCGCCCGGAACAATTCTCTTCATGGCGAAAAGGTTGATATCTTTATAGCCGCGCGCGGCGTCTTTAATTTGATTTTTATTTTTGCAAAAAGCGGGCGGATCCAAAATCACAAGGTCGTATTCTGATTGATCTCTCCTTAAATAATCAAAAACATCTTCTGTCACAAATTCACCAGAACATTGGTTCAGTTCAAAATTCTTCCGGGTAATTTTCTGAGCGGGTCCTGAAATTTCAACCGACGTTACAGATTTGGCGCCATTTTTTGCCGCATACACGGAAAACCCACCGGTATACGAAAAACAATTTAACACACATTTTTGATTGGAGAGTTCGCCGATTAATTTTCGGTTGTCGCGCTGATCCAGAAAAAATCCGGTTTTTTGGCCTTTTTTAATATCCGCGTAAAATGGCAACCCATTTTCTTCGATTTGGATGAGGTCGGGTAGTTCTTTTCCGGTCAAGACGCCAACTTTCTTTCCGATTCCTTCCAGTTCGCGCGATGGCGCGTCAGAACGCTCATACATTCCTTCAATTCCCGGAATCAATTGAAGCGCTTCAAGAATAAATGGTTTCAGCTTTTCCATTCCAAGCGTCTGAAATTGGACCACCAAGAAGGTTGCGTACCGATCCACAATCAAACCAGGAAGAAAATCTCCTTCCGAATGAACGAGTCGGTAACAATTTGTATTCTCCGAAATGTATTTTTTTCTTAAATCGATCGCTTGTTCTAATTTTCTCCTGAAAAAATTGATATCGATCTGCTCTTCTCGAAAGGTAAGAACTCGAATGGCAATTTGAGATTTGGGATTGAGATAGCCGATTCCCAAAAAGGATTTGTCGTGTGCGTAAATTGAAACCAAATCACCGGCTTCATGAAAATCATCCACCGATTCAATCGCACCTGAAAAAATCCAGGGATGGAATGCGAGAACGGATTTTTCCCTTCCGGATTTTAGAATCACACGCGCGAGTTGCATAATTATTATTTGTAGGGGCGAGGCCGCCAAACCAGACTCCTGCCTCCGTATTAAAAATGATGATTAAAGATGGTGTGTTAATTTCTTTTTGGAAAGAAGTTCGACGAAATACCTGACCTGCTCGGAGTGTTCGCGGGGCGCAACCAAAATGGCATCTTCGGTATCGACCACCACTAAATTTTGTGCGCCCAGCAAACAAACCAGCCGTTTGGGAGAATAGGACAAATTGCCTTTTGCATTCAGCGAAAGCAAACGCCCGTAAAACGCATTGCCATCTTTGTCTTTTTCCCACACAGATTCGAGCGCATGCCAGCCACCGATATCATTCCAATCAAAATTTGCGGGAACCATGTAAACCTTTTTCAATTTTTCCATAATGCCGTAATCGATCGAAATCTTCGGCAGCGACTTAAACAAGCGAGGCAATGCAAAATGGACACTTTTTGTTTTCCAATTTTGTGAAATTTTAAGCACGCATTTATAATGAACGGGAAGAAATTTTTTAAATGAATTCAAAATGGTATCTGCGCGAAATACAAAAATTCCTGCCTGCCAGTAAAAACGCGGATTTTTAAGAAATTGCAGCGCGCGCTTGCGATTGGGTTTTTCAATGAACTGTTTCAATCCATAGATATTTGCATCAACTGATTTTTTTTCCCGCTCCACATAACCAAATCCCGTTGCCGGATACGTTGGTTTCACACCAAAGACAACGTGATGGCCGCCTTTTTCGGCAAACGCGGCTGCATCAAGCGCCGCCTTTTTAAACTTTGCATGATCTAAAATAACGTGGTCTGATGGGAAAACACCGAGAACCGCATTCGAATCTCTTTTTTGAATGAGCGCTGCTCCCAAACCAATCGTTGCAGCCGTATTCCGCCCTTCCGGTTCTCCGATAATTTGTGAAGACGGAATGCCCGGAAAGAGTTTGCGCGTTCTTTCTCTGTTTGAAGCATCTGTAATAATGTAAATGCAATTGCGTGGAACAACTTTTGAAACACGGTCTACCGTGTGCTCAATGAGTGTTTTATCGCCAAAAAGTTTGAGAAATTGCTTCGGGTTTTTTCTTCTGCTGAGCGGCCAAAGGCGCGTTCCCTGCCCCCCAGCCATCACCACTGCCCATAACATATAATTTAAGTCTAACCTCTTGGTTTATTCTTGATGAAGTTGCAAAAGGGGCTGCACCGCTGCAGAGCGGCATCGCTTTGCGATTCGTGCTGACCTCCTGCCATCACAATAGCCCAAAACATTATTTGGAAAGTTCCTTAATTTTATCTTCGATGATTGCGCGAATCTCGCGTAGCCGAGATTCACTTTGCGCTTCGAATCGCATCACAAGGACCGGCTGTGTGTTGGACGCTCGAACAAGTCCCCAGCCACCCAGAAATTCTATGCGCGCGCCGTCGATATCAACCACTTTATATTTCGTTTTGAAATACGCGACGGCTTTTTGGATGATATCAAATTTACGTTCATCCGGACAATCCACGCGAATTTCAGGCGTCGCAAATGTTTTCGGAACATCCGCCAAAAG
>OBEQ011027411.1_pt1 | contig 11093 bp, 8 predicted proteins | sample 1670901 | NCBI WGS metagenome assembly OBEQ01 (sample SAMEA104232315, study PRJEB22302) | groundwater metagenome | biome: forest; feature: aquifer; material: groundwater | place: USA | collected 2011-08-07 | depth 5.4 m | reverse complement strand
AGGGCGCACCCGGTGACGGCCAGCGCCAGCCCACCGACGGCGCCGATCCCGTGCTCGGCCACCTTCCACCAATCCACCGTCAACCCGGTCAACGGCCCGAGCCCCTGGACCCACGCCGCCAGCGGGAAGCCGAGGCCGAAGCCGACCGCGCCCGCCAGCGCCAGGCGGATGGACGACCGATCGTGCTTCCACACGCCGACGTAGGCGGCGAGCAGGCCCCAGGCCCCCAGGAGCACGAGAACCATCAGGTCGCGGGTCAGCAGGTCCTGCAGCCCTTCAATGTGGGTGGAGAGTGGGAACTCGATCACCGCCCAGACCGCGAGCAGCCCCAGCCCGATGGCCATCCGCTCCCAGAGCCGGTACTGCGGCAGCGCCAAGCCGAGCCCCAGCGCCAGCCCGCCGAGGCCGCCCCAGGCCACGCCGACGAAGATGAGCGACACGATGCCGTGCCACACGCCGTGGAACGCCAGCCCGACGAAGCGGCCGTAGCTGAGCGTCCCGCCGATGGCGAAGCCGAGACTGCCGAGGACGCTGGCGCCAATCCACCGGGGCGAGCCGGTGACGGCGGCGAGCGCCAGCCCGGCCATCGCCCCGGCGATCGCCCCGCCCCGCTCATGGCCGTGGACGCCGCGCAGGCCCCAGGCCAGCGAGACGGCGAGCATCACGACGAGATACGACACCCACGGGGGACGACCGGTCGGCAGCGAGGGGGACTGCGGGGTCACACGAGGAGTTCGCGGTACGTGTGGGTCAGGTCGGTGATCGGCCGGTGCGTGGCCGGGTCTTCGATGGCCAGCGACACCGCCGTGGAGTCCTTGAGGACCGGGATGTTCGCGGCGAGCCGCTCCTCGAAGGTCGGGAGTTGGATCTGGTAGAAGACGCCGAGCGGGACCCGGTCCCCTTTCCGGTGGGCCATCTCGAACGCCGCCTGGCGTTTCGCGTCCACCTCTTTCGCGTCATCGGGGTTCTGGACACGACCGTTGTACCCGATGTCCTCCAGCTTGTAGGTCCTCGGCTTCGGCCCCTGCGGCGTCTCGACCATCTGCGAGAACCACTCTCTGTTGTGGAGGTCGTTGTAGGTCGGGCACGGCTGGAGGACGTCCACCAGCGCCATCCCTTTGTGCTCGACGGCCTGGCGGATCGTCGTCTTCAGGTGCGGCAGGTCGAACGCGTAGCTGCGGGCGATGAACGTGTAGCCGGCGGAGAGGGCCAGCGCGATCGGGTTGACCCCCTCGTTGAGGTTGGGCAGCGGCAGGGACTTCGGTTTCTGGCCGCGGCCCAGCGTCGGGGAGGCCTGCCCTTTCGTGAGGCCGTAGACCTCGTTGTCGAACACGATGTAGGCCAGGTCCACGTTCCGCCGGCCGGCGTGGATGAAGTGGCCGGCGCCGATGCCGTAGCCGTCGCCGTCGCCGCCGACCGCGAGGACATGCAGTTTCGGGTTGGCCAGCTTCGCGCCGAGGGCGAACGGGACGACGCGGCCGTGCAGGGTGTGGACGCCGTACGTCTTGACGAAGTGCGGGGTCTTGCTGGAGCAGCCGACGCCGGAGAACAAGAGCACTTCCCACGGCGGCAGCTGCATCTCGGCCAGCGCCATCGTGATGGCGTTGAGAATGCCGAAGTCGCCGCAGCCCGGGCACCAATCGGAGTGGACGTCGGTCTTGTAGTCGGCCGGCTTGAGGGCGACGGGGGCGTTAACGGCCACGGCGGAGCACCACCTGCGGGGCGCTGGTCTTGACGATCTCGGTGACGGCCTCGACCATCTCGGTCTCCGAGATCGGCCGGCCGGTCCACTTCAACACTTTGTGCGGGATCGCGAAGCCGGTTTCCTGCCGGATGAGGCTCGCCAATTGCCCCGAGTAATTCATTTCGACGTCAATCACCCGCTTGGCCCCTTTGAGCAGCGATTCCAGCTCTTTGCCGGGGAACGGCCACATCAAGTGCACTTGGATGAACCGGCAGCGGATCCCCTGCTCCTTCAGTACCGGCAACGCGTCCAGGATAGCGCCCTTGGGGGAACCCCAGCTCACGATTGTCGCGTCGGCCGGATCGTCCCCGTAGACGTGCAGCTTGCGGGCCAGCGGGATCTCGCGGGCGGCGAGCGTCAGCTTGCGCATCCGCTTGTCGTGCATCACCAGGCGGTTCTCCGGATCCTCGCTGATGTGGCCCAACGCGTCGTGCTCGTCGCCGGACATCCAGAAGAGCCCGCCGCGCTGGCCGGGGATCGGCCGCGGCGAGACGCCGCTCTCGGTCAGCGCGAACCGAGGGAACTGGCCGCCGTTGGCCGCGGCCGCCGCCAGCGCCGCGTCGGACGCCCGCTCGCCGCGGTGGATCTGCAGATGCTCTTCCTTGAACGGCAGGACCGTCTCGGTGTTGTTGGCGACCGTCTTGTCGCCCAGGATGATGACGGGGGTCTGGTAGCGCTCGGCGTCGTTGAATGCCTCGAACGCGTCCTCGAAGTACTCCGTCGGGTCGGCGGGCGCCAAAACGATCCGCGGGAACTCCCCATGCGCCGCCGAGAGCGCGAACTTGAGGTCCCCCTGCTCGGAGCGGGTCGGCAGCCCCGTCGCCGGGCCGCCGCGCTGGTAGTTGACGATGACGACCGGGACCTCGTTCATCCCGGCCCAGCCGAGCCCCTCGGTCATCAGGCAGAGCCCCGGGCCCGACGTCGAGGTGGAGGCGCGGACGCCGGTGATGCTGGCGGAGATCGCCATCAGGATCGCGGCGATTTCATCCTCGGCCTGCACGACGAGGGCGCCGTACTCCGGCCGCCCCTCGAGATAGACGCTCTCATCGCTGGCCGGGGTGATCGGGTAGTAGGTCTGGAAGCGGCAGCCGGCCTTCAGCTTGCCGAGGGCGGTGGCCGTCGTGCCAGTCAGCATCAAGCGCGGGGTGTTTGCCACCGGCTTCAGGTGATAGGGGAATCGCTCGATCATGTCAGGGGGGACGGCGGCGAAGGCATGTTTGGCGGCGGCGACGTTGAGCGGCACCGCCTTGGCCTTGCGACCGGTGAACATTTCCTCAAGGGTCTGGAACAGGTACTTCAGGTCGAGCTTCAACAGGGCCATCGAGGCGGCCACGGCGACGGCATTGCGGACGATCGCCAGTTTGCTGTAGTCGGCGCCGGTCTCGGCCGCCACCTTCTGGAGGATGTCGCCGTAGACGATCGGGATCGCCAGCGCCCCCTTGGCCAGCTGGAGCGCCTCGAGCTTCGTCGAGCTCGGGTCGTAGATCAGCGCCCCGCTGGCGACCACATCGGCGGCGTGGATCTGGGCCGTGGTCGGCTCGAAGGTGGCCAGGAGGTGGATCGGGTCCACGTGGGAATGGATCGGCTCGTCGCTGACCCGGACGTTGAAGTAGCTGTGCTCCCCCATGATGTTGGAGTGGTACTCCCGGCGGCCATAGATCCAGAGGCCGGCCTCGGCGCAGGCCTTGGCGAACAGGGTGGCCGAGGAATCCACACCGCTGCCCTGAGGGCCGCCGATCATCCAGGAACAATGATTAATCGTGATGGGTTGCGTGGGTGCAGGCATGAGTGGCATCATTACTCTAGCGGGTTTTGCAGAGCCCGTCAAGCGAAACTGCCCCCTACCGACGGGGAATCCGGCTACGCCAGGGGCTTGCCGGTCAGGCGGGTGAAGGCGTCGCGGTAGGCCTGGGCGGTCTGGGCCGCCACCTCGGGCGGGAGGGCCGGCCCCGGCGGCTGTTTGGTCCACCCGGAGCGCTCCAGCCAGTTGCGGACGATCTGCTTGTCGAAGCTGGGCTGGTCCCGGCCGGGAGCGTAGCCGTCGGCCGGCCAGAACCGGGAGCTGTCGGGGGTGAGAACCTCGTCAATGAGGAGGAGCCGGCCATCGAGCAGGCCGAACTCGAATTTGGTGTCGGCAATGAGGATCCCCTTCGTGCGGGCGTAGGCCGCCCCCTCCTGGTAGAGGCGGATCGAGAGGTCCCGGACCCGGGCGGCCACCTCCGCCCCCACCAAGTTCACGGTCGCCTCGAAATCAATGTTCTCGTCATGGCCGACGGTTGCCTTGGTCGCCGGTGTGAAGATCGGGGTCGGGAGCTGCTGGCACTGCTGGAGGCCGGCGGGGAGCCGGTGCCCGCAGACCGCGCCGGTCTTCTGGTAGTCCTTCCAGCCGGAGCCGGCCAGGTAGCCGCGGACGACGCACTCGATCGGCAGCGGCTGCGCCCGTTTGACGAGGACCGAGCGGCCGGCCAGCGCGGCCCCGTGCTCGCGAACGACGACGGCCGGCAATCCCACCGTCGCGACATCGACCTCGAGCAGATGGTTGGGGACGAGCGCGGCGAACCGCCCGAACCAAAAGATAGAAATCTGGTTGAGGACCTTCCCTTTGTCCGGGATCGGCGTCGGCAGGACGACGTCGAAGGCACTCAGCCGGTCGGTCGTGACGATCAGCAGGCGGTCGTCGCCGACGGCGTAAATGTCCCGCACCTTGCCGCGGGTGACCAGCGGCAGCGGTAGCGCCGTTTCCCACACCGTCCCTGGCGACACCTGAGTCATCGAGGCCATTTCATCGCCGAGCCCGCTCAAGTTGGCGGGGTGTCATGGCCACCCGCAACTTGTCAAACCCCCGCACGAAGCGTCTGCGCACAACGCGCTTCCGCATCCGTTGCTTGAACCGGGCTGAAGTTGCGGCACCAGTGTCCTTTACCATACCCACGATCATGGCGTGGAGGTTAGCGATTGTCAAGTTGTGAGAGCCTCATGGCTATGGTAGGCTTGATGGTGGATGATCCGATCACCGATTCTGACAACCAAGCGGCGGGAGAATCTCGTCCGCTTGATCACTAACGCCGCGACGATCATCTTTGCAGGGCTCGTGGTGGGCTCGTTCATTGGGGGCGGGGTTCACCTAAGACGGCTGTTGATCGGTACCGTCTTGTACTTGGTGACGGTCGCGACGATCTGGTGGTTGGAACCGTGAGGGAGGCCGAAATGGGTATTTGGATTGTCTATGGGGGATTCGCCCTCTTGCTGGCTGCCGTGTGGGTACTCATTTATCTCGATCGCCGGCAGCAACGCCACCACTCCCGCTAGCCCCCGCTCCGCTACGCCTCCCCCCCGAGCGTCGCGTCCGCCCCGCCCTGCCGCAGCGCCGGTTCCACTCCGACGACCCCCGGCAGTTCCTCTAATCCTGACGAGGCCGGTGCCGGCGAGGCATCCGCCGTGGCCGGCGGCTCGATGGCGGGCAGGCGGAGGATGATCTCGGTGCCGCCTTCAGCGCGACGACGAGCCATGAATTTGCCGCCCCACTCTTCGACCTGCCGTTTGACGGAGAGGAGGCCGATGCCATGTTCACCGGGCGTCTCCGGCGGCTTGGCGCTCGGGAGCCGCTCGACCAGCGCTGGCTGATTCACCAACGCGAGCAGCTCGTCCGGCAACCCCGGCCCGTTGTCCTGGACGGTGAGCGTGACCCACGGCCCCTCGCGGGCCACGGTGATCTCAATGCGCCCGTCCGCCGTCCGCCCGGTGCGCTTGAGCGCCTCCGCCGCGTTGGCGACGAGATTCCCCACGATCCGCCCGAGGTCCACCGGATTGGCGGCGCGCACCCACAAGGACTGTGATGGCGTGGTGACAATCGTTGAGGGGACGCCGTGCCGGCGGGCTTCGCCATCCCAGCGCCGGACCAGATCGTGCGCCAATCGGGTCAGATCGAGCGGGCCACCTGGCTGCGGCACGCCGGCCAGATCGCCGATTATGATCTCGCTGAGCGCCGCCGCCTGCGGGAGATTCCGCCGCAAGGCGGCAAGCACCTCTCGGACCGCTTCGGCACTGGGATGGTGCGAGAGCTCGTTCCATACGGTCGTGGAGATCGGCGGCCAAGCCGTGACGACCTCTCGTAATGCACCGGAGTATTGGCTGACCAGCAACAGGCCGTGGTGGAGCTTGCCGGCGTCATCGTGCGCACGGGAGGCCTCCGCCCACCGATCGTAGACAGGAGCGCTGGCCGCCGGGCTGAGAACCGATTGCGTGTGCTGCAACGTGAGAGCATCAGGAGCCCCGGCGGGCAGGCATCCGATCAGACACGCCGCACACGTGTTGACGACGTACAACGTGTTGTGAAGGTCGTGCAGGTTGCCATCGAACCAGGCCCGCCGCCGCGCCGATTCCTCGGGCGGCAGGGCCATGATGAGGGCGGTGAGGCGACGGGCGACGTCCTCGCGCATCGTTATCGTCGGGTCGGTCCAGGCCAGCAGCAGGCGGCCACACACCATCGCGAGCGCCTGTGCATCCACCGCGGGGCCGAGCCGATCCAGCGCTGCCGTGAAGACCCCGTAACGGGCCGGCTCGGCCGTCAACATCTCGGCCACCGCCGCCGCCACAGCCTCGCGGGTCGGCAAGCCATCACCCGCCGCGGTCGTAAACAGCCCCGTCAGCCGCCGGGCCAGCGGTTCGGTGTCCACCGCCCGCTGCTCGGCCTGATGTTGGCGCTCCCAGTCCTTGAAGTCGGCTTCGACTTTCTGCCAAGCATTCGAATTCTGCGATTGCGCTTGGGGGTTGTCCTGCAAAACCTGGCGCATGGCATAATCCCGCGCCCGCCAGCCCTGCCAGTACGCCTGCTCGGCCTGAAACCACAGATCATGATCAAGGAACGCCGTGTCGCCGTCCAAGACCCGCTGGACCCGCCACGCCAGATGCGCCGTCTCAGGGTTGGCGGCCAACTGGGCGCTGAGCTGCACGGGAGGTGAGAGACTCGCGGTTCCTTCGATCCATTCCAACATCCCGTCAAAGAGGCCTGAGGCGTCGTACGGCGTACGGTGGGCTGGGTCTAAAGAAGCCCGCACGGCCGGATGCGCCACGAATCGCGCGCGGTTGTTCTCGTCCCGAAAAAACCTGAGGAGTTGTTGGATCTCCATCGGATCGGGCCTGAGGAGGAGGTTTGCACCCTGCTGGGTCAGTTGCCGCACCCCCTCAAGAAATTCAAATCCGTGTTGCGCGGCGTGAGCGGCGAGGATATCTGGAACGTTCGCCGCCATCCTCAGCGCGAGGGGAGATCCTGTCCACTCGAGCGTCCGGAGTTTGTCCAATGTCGCCAATCCCTTGAGGCGCTCCGGCGTGAGATAACCCACCCACGCGTCGGTCAGCACCTCCGGCGTCACTGCAACAGTGGGCGTGGTCGGCAAGACGGCCTTGAGCTGAGACACGAGGCGGGCCGCGCCAATCGCCTGGGCGGTCGCCGCGGCCACTTTTAGAAACCGCCGGCGCGACACCTGGACCGTGCCGGCCTTCGCCGCCGCCCGCTCGATCAGATCGGCAAACCACGCCAACCCATCTTTCGGTTGATCCGCCGGCGGCTCTTCCAAACCGACAGCTTGCATCATTCGTTGGATCTCTGTCATGCGCTCCGGCGTTCGGGTGATCGCGTAGACTTGCCACCCCATCCCCGGCAGATATCGTCCGTCCTGCAGGATGGGTTCCAACACCAATCCGCGTGACCTGGCAATCGCTTGGAAACGGTCCTTCGCCACCTTCAGCCACATGAGCAGGGCGAACCCGGATGACGGCCGCAACGCGTCGCCGATCTCTCGGAGATAGCCTTCCGCGACGTCTTGCGACGGGGGGTTAAAAATGGCCGCGTCGAACGTGCGCCCATGGACCGGTTCCACGAGCGATCCGGTCAACAGCTCCAGACGAGCGGCGGTCGTTGGCGGGAGCAGCATGGCGCGCTGCAACGCGTCAAACGGATATCCGGGGAGCTCCGTCGCAACGCCCCGGCGCGCGCCGAACAGTTCGAGCGCGGCGCGGATCAACACGAGACTGCCGGTACCCGTATCGAGGACTTCGGCATCCTGAAAGAGCGGGGCCAGCCGTTCCATCGTTTCCAGCACGAGGAGGGTCCATTGGTTCTGGGGATCGAAAACCTCCGGGGGGAGGTTCGCAAACTGGGCCAGAAATCGCTGGGTGGCGGCTGAAATGCCACCGGTTTTCACCTGCGCCTCAACCTTCGTCACGTCCACTCGTCCCGCCGGCATGGACGCTTCCGAATCGGCGGCGGGGTGCAGCGTTTCTTCCAACCCCGCTCGATTGAGCATCGGGCGCATGGCGATGGCAGGGGACGGCCACGCGAGAGCGGCGGTGAGGGCCGCCGCCATGAGGCGGAGTGCGATCGGGGAGCCGGGTCGGGGTCGGCGCATGACCGGCCCAGTGTACCAGCCGGCCGGCGGGTTGGCAAGGGTCATACACTAGCGTTCATTCGATTTACAGCTAGGCCGTGCCCGCTGAATCGCAGGGGGTGGGCCCGTGGCCTTTGACAAGCCCTCGCTCTTCCGCTATAGTACACTTCCTAAACAGTAGATCTCCCTCGTGAGACATTCTCGAGTTCTCTTCTTGTGGTTGGTCGGTGGGCTGTGCGCGTCGGCGGCCGAGGTGTCGGCCAGGCCGGCGCCGGACTTGGCGGCCGGGCGCGAGGCCTACGTCACCAACTGCGCCCGCTGTCACGGCGACCAGGGCCACGGCGACGGGCCGGACGCGGCGCGGATGATCCCCCGTCCCCGCGATTTCACGACCGGCACCTACAAGTTCCGGATGACCGCCAGCGGCACGCCGCCGACCGACGAGGACCTGTTCCACACGATCTCAACGGGGCTGGCCGGCACGCGGATGCCCGGCTGGGAGGGGTTGAGTGAGGACACCCGCTGGCAGCTCATCGCGTATCTGAAATCGCTCGCCCCGTCGCTGGCGCGCGCCACGCCGCAGCCGGTCGCCTCGTTCGGGAAAGATCCCGGCGTGAAGGGGGCCGACCTGGCTAAGGGGAAGCAACTCTACGCCGATTTGGGATGCGCCGCCTGCCACGGGACGGCCGGGCGTGCCAACGGCCCGTCGGCGAAGACGCTCAAGGATGATTGGGGGCAACCCATCCGGGCCGCCAATCTCACGCACGGCTGGGAACTGCGCGGCGGCGAGGAGCCGAAAGATCTCGTGGCGCGGCTGATGACTGGGGTGGACGGGACACCGATGCCGTCGTACGCCGACACGGTGCCGGCAGCCAACCTCTGGCAGTTGGCCTACTACCTGCGCTCGATCCAGGAACCGGCGAACTGGAGTGGTTCACTGACGGTCGTGTCGGCCGCCTCCCTCCCGACGTCGCCGGACGACCCGGCATGGGCCGCCGCCCCGCGCGCCGATCTCCGCCTCTGGAGCAACGTCTACGTCAACGGCGCGGTCGTGCGGACGATGGTGCCGTGGGCGATGGTCCAGGCCGTCGCCACGGCGGACACGATTGCCTTCCGGATCGCCTGGGATGATCCCTCGGAGGACCACGGCACGCCGCCTGACCAGCTCGCGCTCGCCTTCAAACCGGCGATCGGCGGGCGGGAGGTCGGCAGTCTGCAAAGTTGGCCGAAGCCAGGCACGCCGGCGCTGGATCTGATCGTCTGGTCCGCCGCGACGGGAACGGCCCGCGAGGCGATCTCTGAGAGTCTCGACCTGCCGGTGACCGCCGAGGCGCGGCCCGCGCAGGCACAGTACGCGGACGGCCGATGGTCGCTCGTGATCACCCGGCCGCGCCCGACCACTGCCACCCCGTGGGCGCTCGTCATCTGGGACGGCGGCAACGGCGAGACCGGCCGCATCCGGTCGGTCTCGAGCTGGACGGATCTCGATCTCAACCACAAGGAGAAGGACCATGGTTCGCACTAACTGGATTCGCTCGTGGAGTGTCATCGCGGTGGCCGTCGCCATCGGCTGTGGCGGGAAGCCGACCCCGGCGGCGGCCGGCGACGCCGCGCCCGCACCCGCGGCGGCTCCGACCAGCGGCGGGAGGACCACCATCACCGGCAAGGTCGTGTTCCAGGGGACCGCGCCGACGGCGGCAAAGATCAAGATGGATGCCGACCCGGTCTGCCAGCAACAGCACGCGGCGGCCGTCACGACCCGGGAGATCGTCGTCGCCAACGGCGGGTTGCAGTACGCGTTCGTCTACGTGAAGGATGGGCTCGCCGGCAAGAGCTTCCCCACCCCGACGACGGTGGCGGTCTTCGACCAGACCGGCTGCATGTACGAGCCGCACGTGCTCGGCGTGCAGGCCGGCCAGCCGGTGGAGATCCGTAACAGCGACGCGACCCTCCACAACGTGAACGCCAAGCCGACGCAGTCGGCGCCGTTCAACCTGGCGATGCCGATGAAAGGGATGAAGGTCGCCAAGACGTTCGCCAAGCCGGAGGTCATGGTGCCGATCAAATGCAACGTGCACCCGTGGATGCAGGCGTACATCGGCGTCGTGGATCATCCGTTCTTCGCGGTCAGCGGCTCCGACGGCACGTTCACAATCAAGGGCCTGCCGGCCGGCACGTACACGCTCGCGGCCTGGCACGAGAAACTGGGGACGCAAACGCAGACGGTGACAGTCGCCGATGGCGGATCGGCCTCCGCCACCTTCACGTTCCAAGCCAAATAACGAGACGACCGACCGCGCGTGCTGTTGCCCCCAGTTGCCTCTTCGATCGGGCCGTCCATTGATCGCCTGTTCTACATCATCCTGGCGATCACCGGGTTCTTCTTCGTCCTGGTCGAGGGGGCGCTGGTGTGGTTCGTTATCCGCTACCGCCGGCGGCCCGGCCGGCCGGCCTTGTACATCCACGGGAACACGCTCGTCGAGATCATCTGGACGGCGGTCCCGGCCGTCATCCTGATCTGGCTGACCTTCGCCAGCCAGCGCGTCTGGGCCACGATCCACGGCCACATCCCCGGCAGCCCGGCCGAGGTCGAGATCCTCGCCGAGCAGTTCGCCTGGAATATCCGCTACCCCGGCCCCGACGGCCGCTTCAACACGGCCGACGACGTCACGACGATCAACCAGCTCCACCTGCCGCTGAATCAGCCGACGGTCATCTGGCTCAAGTCGAAGGACGTGATCCACGGGTTCTTCGTGCCGGCCTTCCGCATCAAGCAGGACGTGGTGCCGGGCCGCACCGGTCAGGTCTGGGTCAGCCCCACGCGCCCCGGCCACTACGAGATCGCCTGCTCACAGCTCTGCGGGCTGGGGCACTACCGGATGCGCGGGTTCATCACCGTCGAGCCGTGGGAGCAGTTCCAGGCGTGGCTCAAGGAGGCCAAGGCCAATGAGTGAGCCGAAGCT
>OBEQ010392181.1_pt1 | contig 11095 bp, 8 predicted proteins | sample 1670901 | NCBI WGS metagenome assembly OBEQ01 (sample SAMEA104232315, study PRJEB22302) | groundwater metagenome | biome: forest; feature: aquifer; material: groundwater | place: USA | collected 2011-08-07 | depth 5.4 m | reverse complement strand
ATTCGCGAGCAGGCGCGGCGGACGAAGACGCTGGTTACCAACCTGCTCTGCTTCGCCCGGCAGGTTCCGGCGGAGAAGACTTTGCTGGACATCAATACGGTCGTCAGCAGCGCCGTGCAGCTTCGCGGGCTTGATTTGCGCGGGAAGAATATCCGCATTGACCTGCAAACCGAATCTGTTTTGCCGGGCGTGCGCGGCGATCCCAACCAGTTGCTGCAAATTTTCTTCAACATCATCAGTAATGCCGTGGACGCGATGGAGGAGGTGGGCGGGGGCGTGCTGACGGTGCGCACGTTGCGCGAGCGCGCCAACGTGATCATCGAGTTCTCGGACACGGGTCCGGGGATCAAAGAGCCTCATTTGGTCTTCGATCCTTTCTACACGACCAAGCCGGTGGGCAAGGGAACCGGTCTGGGCCTGAGCATCTGCTACGGGCTGGTGCAGGAGCACAACGGGCGCATCTCCTGCTATAACAGGTTGGAGGGCGGCGCCTCGTTCCGCGTGGAGTTGCCGGCCGTGCCTGCGCTTTTCCCGGTGTCCGAGCCTGTGGGCAAGAGCCCGAGTGCGGAGACCCCGCCTCCCGCTGCGGCGGTCAAACCCAGGCAAGACTAACCGCCCCAGGACGCCTCCGAAGCGAATTCGGCAGGATTTGCGCTGGCGCCCGCGAAGCGGCCGAATGGGCGGAAGAGGCATTCCGTTCGCGTATCAGCAGTCACAGCCTGCGGAGCGGGGCGGCAGGCCGTTAGGTTCGATTTTCAGGATGCGTCTGCCCGCCCAGGAGCCGCGATGACCCAACCGGCAATCGTCACCGAAAACTTGACGCGCCACTTCGGCGAGCTGATTGCGGTGGATCACGTGAATCTGACCGTGGACGGCGGACAATTCTTCGGTTTTCTGGGGCCCAACGGGGCGGGGAAATCCACTACGATCAAAATGCTCACGGGCTTGCTGGCTCCAACGGCGGGGCGAATTCGTTTGCTGGGACTCGACTTCGAGCAGCAGCCCATCGAGGTCAAGCGGCAAATCGGCGTCGTGCCGGAGGGTCTGGCGCTATTTGAGCGGCTGACCGGCGCGGAGTATTTGAACTTTGCCGCGCGAATGTACGGTTTGGAGCGCGCAACTGCACGGCAGCGCGCGGCCGAACTGCTGGACTTCATGCAACTCGCCGACCGGCCGAAAACTCTGATCGCGGATTACTCCCACGGGATGCAGAAGAAGCTGGCGCTGGCCGCAGCCGTGATTCATGGGCCGAAAATTCTGTTTCTCGACGAGCCGTTTGAAGGAGTGGATGCCATCGCCGCAGGCACGCTGAAGGCCATGCTGACGCGGATGATCTCGCGCGGCGCGACGATCTTCCTCACCTCGCACGTGCTCGAAATCGTCGAGCGGCTATGCAGTCACGTGGCCATCATTCACAAGGGGCGGTTGGTGGCGCAAGGTTCGCTCGAAGAGCTGCGCACGGGCGTGGCGGCGGCCGCCGGCGAGACCGTGGCGCAGGCGCCGCCGGGAGAAAAACTCACCCTGGAGCAAATCTTCCTCGCCATCGTGGGTTCCGGAGGAGTCCGCCGGCGGGCCGAGGAGGAGCTATCGTGGCTGATGTAGCGCCCCCCGCGAGAATCGCGCAACAGGTGGCCCTGATCACCGGGCTGCGCTGGCGGCTGTTCCGCAACTCATTGCGCACGGCCAGCGGCAAATTCGACCTGCTGGCGCTGATGGCGACGAGCTTCTTCGGCGGATTGTTCGTCCTCGGCACGGGTGCGGGCCTGGCCTATGCCGCGCACGCTCTGGTCTTGCGCAACGAGGTCGAGTATCTCTGGCTGCCGCTGCTGGGCGCATTTCTCTTCTGGCAGGCCGCGCCGCTCATGCTGGCCACTTCGGCGGCAGGCTTCGACTTCCGCAACCTCCTGCGGTTCCCATTGCGTTTTTCGGCCTTCTATTTCTTGAGCGCGGTCTATGCGCTGGCCGATCCCGCGGCGCTCGGGTCGCTGTTCTGGCTGGCATGTATCGCCGCGGGGATCGTGGCGGCGCGCGCAGACCTGCTGCCCTGGACGCTGCTCGTGTTGGGCGCGTACGCACTGATGAATTTGCTGCTCAGTCGAATGGTCTTCACGTGGCTCGAGCGTCTGCTGGCCCGCCGGCGCTCTCGTGAGGCTTTCTTTGCAATTTTCATGGCCCTCCTGCTTTGCGCTCAATTCTCCGGCATGATTGCGCAGCGGCTGGGCCCGCGGACTGCGAAGGTTCTTCTAAGGTTTCTCTCGATTCTGGAGTATTTGCCGCCGGGCACGGCCGGAAAAGCGCTGGCAGGCGCAATCAAAGGACATGCCCTGAATGCGATTGGCCTGACGGGATTGCTGCTGGGCTACGCACTGGCTTGCGGCCTCTTGCTGCGTAGCCGGCTGCGCGCGCAGTACCGGGGCGAAGACCTGGGCGAATCCCCGGCTCCCACGGCCGCGGCACAGACGTCCACAGCCGTCGTAGCCGAGCCGGCGCATGACCTATCGTTCGCGACCCGAGTTTTGCCCGGAACTGCGGCGGCGATTCTTGAAAAGGAGGTGCGCTACCTGATTCGGAATAGCGCCATGTGGCTGTTCTTGGTGTTGCCCATTGCTTTGACGGCGGTCTTTGTGCCCAGCTTGTTCGCGCCGCGCCGGGGCGCTGGCTTCTTCAGCCGCTCGCCGGAGTTCCTATTCCCTGCGGCGGTTGCCTACATGTTTCTGGTTCTGGCGCAGAATGCGCACAATATCTTTGCGTACGAGGGCCGGGGCATCCAGCTTCTTTTCGTGGCGCCCGTAAGATTTCGCGACGTGCTCCTGGGCAAGAATCTGCTGTTTGGTTTCGAGGTCGGCGTGGAGGCCCTAGTTGTTTGGGTCGTGATCGGGTCCTTCTTTCGGGCGCCGGGCGCAGCGATTCTGATTTCCACGTTTTCCGCGCTGGCGTTTGCCACCCTGGTGCATGTCCTGGTCGGCAACTGGCTTTCGCTGCAGTTTCCGCGGCGGTACGAGTTCGGGCAGCAGCGGCGAAGGCCTTCGCAAGCGGCCGTATTCATAGGACTGGGCGCGCAATCCATTCTCGCGGGCATCATCGCCGTGGTGATGATCGCGGCGCGGTTTTCCGGGCAGGCCTGGATTTTCCCCGTGGCGCTTTTGATTCTCAGCGGTCTGGCGTTGTGGGCCTACTGGGCGACGCTGGAGCATTACGGGCGCTACGCGTTGGATCGCCGGGAAGAGCTGGCCGCGCGGCTCTGCAAATAGCCCGCCACGCCCGCGGCCGCGCTCATGGCGCGCGGCGGAGGAGTTCGCGCAACTTTTCTAACGGGATGGCCTCTGCCACGCGGCCATGCTGCCCGGCGACGGTCGTGGCGCGCAGCAGCGAATTGTAGATGGCTTCTTCCGTGGCTTCGCTGACTGCCTGGAAAAGCCGCGACAAATGGTCCTCGCTGACCAGGAAAAGCGCCGGTCCTTTTGACTCCTGGCCCGAGATGCGGTTGGCGGTGGAGAACGCGAGAACATAGTCGCCGCTGCCGTGGCTGCCCGCAGAGCCCGTGCGGGCCAGTCCGAAAACCGCCCGCGCCGCAAGGCGGCGGAGTTGGCGGGCGTCCAGTGGCGCATCGGTCGCCACCACAATCATGCACGAGCCTCCTGCGCCTTCACGGCGCTCGGGCGGCTGCAGGTGCTGCCACACGGGCACGCCGGCAATCGTCAGCGAGCCGCCGAAGTTGGTCTGCACCAGCACGCCGACGGTGAATGCGCCCTGCTCGGCCGCGATGCGGCGCGAGCTCGTGCCGATGCCGCCTTTCCACCCAAACGCGACTGTCCCCGTGCCCGCGCCGACCGAGCCTTCTTCGACTGCTCCGCTGCGCGCGCTTTCCAACGCCTGGCGAACGTGTTCCGGCTTGACGTGGCGGCCGCGAATATCGTTGAGCCAGCCGTCGTTGGTTTCGCCCACGACAGGATTGATTGAGGCGACAGTTTCGTTGCCCGGCTGCCGGAGCATCCAGTCCACTAGGGCCGCAGCGGCATCCCAGACGCTCAACGTGTTGGTCAGCACGATGGGAGTTTCGAGTTGACCGAGCTCTTCGACTTGGGTCGCCCCCACCAGCTTTCCGAAGGCGTTGAAGACGTACACCGCTGCGGCGACTTTCTCGCGGAAGAGATTGCCCGGATGCGGAAGAATGGCCGTGACGCCGGTGCGGGCGTTTTCGCCCTCGACAATTGTCACCTGACCGACGCGCACGCCGGCCACGTCGGTAATGGCGTTGAGCGGGCCGGGTTCGAGCGTCCCGGGTCGAATACCCAGTTCGCGCGCGCGGGGCCGCACGGCATCGGGGGTCGTGGTGCGCGCCGCGCTGGAGACCCAGAGCGCGAGCGCCGCGGCGGGGATCATCAATGCGGCTCTTCCCATGGCCGGCTCCTCCGTCCGCGCATTGTACGCTGGCTGGCGAGTTTTCGAGGCCCTTTCTGGGACGGGGCGATGCGGCGAAACGCGGCGGCTGCTCTCGGCGTCTTTGGTCCGGTGCGCGCGAGGATTGCGTGGCTGCTCCCGATGCGCTACATTCGCCGCTCCGAACCGTCACGACAAGCTTCTGTGGTTCATTTCAAGAATCGAGGCCTTGCCCATGAGGCGACCCTGGACACCCGCCTTCTGCTCTCTCCTTTCTCTTTGCGGTCTTGTCTTTGCGCTTCCTGCCGCCGCGCAATCACTTTGGCAGGATTTGGCCAAGTTTGTGGAGACTCCTTCTGTTCCCGGCGACGAGAAGGCCCTGGCCGGAGAGATTCGCGCGCGCCTGAAGGATTTTTCGCCGCAGACGGACAATCTGGGAAACGTCTTCGTGACGCTGGGCAGCGGAGCGCCGCACCGGCTGATCGTGACGCCCCTGGATGAGCCCGGCTACGTGGTCAGCGGAATCACCGAGGATGGCTTCCTGCGCGTGCAGCGCCTGCCGCAGACGCCGCCCCACAGCGTCTTCGACCTGCTGCACGCAGCACAGCCCATCATCGTCCACACACGCAAAGGAAATTGGGTGCCGGGTGTGGTCGCCGGCCTTTCGACGCATTTGCAGTCGGCGCGAGCAAACGCGCCGCGCGGAGCGCATCCGGACGAGATGTATATTGACATTGGCGCTCGATCGGCCGGGGAAGCGCGGCAGGCAGGCGTGGACCTGCTCGACCCGGTGGTGCTCGAGCGCAAGCTCTACGCGATGGGCTCCTGGCGCGCGACCGCGCCGGCTGTGGGCGACCGCTTTGGCGCGGCGACGCTGGTGGAGCTATTGAGGCGGCTCGACGCAGGAAAATTGCGCGGGACGCTGACGGTGGCGTTTGTCACCCAGCATTGGGCCGGCGCGCGCGGGCTCGACCGCATGTTGCGGCAGGTGAAGCCCGACGAAATGATCTATGTGGGCAGGCTATCGCCCTGGCGGATGAGCTTGCCGCGGCCGGGCGTGGCCCCGGTCGTGAGCCTCCCGCCGCGCAGCCTGCCCGGCAGCGGCGTCTCGGTCGGCGTGGCCGACCCGCAGGAAGCGCTCACCGGCTTTGCCGCGGAGCTCAAGCATCTCGGCGATGCCAATGGAATCGAAGTGACGCCGGATTTTGCCGCGCCGCTGCCGCGCTCGCGTTACGCGCAGGACGCAGCTTTGCCCCCGCGGTTTGCGCATCTTGGTATTCCGGCAAAGTGGCCGGTAACGCCGGCGGAATACGTGGACCTAAGAGATTTGCAGAAGCTCGTCGCGCTGCTCGAGCGGTACGTGCAAGGCACGGCGACCGCCGCCGCACAAATTGCCAATCCCGCGCTTCCGCCGCCGGGCGTGACGCATTCCGCCAAGCAGCCCACACCGGAACAGATCCTGCGTGCACTGGTGGAAACTTATGGCGTCAGCGGGCGCGAAGGCCCCGTGCGCGAGGCGGTGAAGGCCCTGCTGCCCGGCTGGGCCAAGCCGGAAACCGACGCCGCGGGCAACCTGGTGCTGCACATTGGGTCGGCGGCCGCGGATGCCGGTGGCAAGAAGGCGCCCCGCATTGCCTTCGTGGCCCACCTGGACGAAATCGGTTACGTCGTGCGCGCGGTGTTGAAGGATGGCACGCTCGAGGTGCAGTCGCGCGGAGGCGGCATTGGCGAATTCTTTTCCGGCCATGCCGTGTTCGTGCACACGGCCAGCGGCATCCGGCCGGGCGTCCTCGAGTTGCCCGCGGGCTGGGACCGCGCCGGGTTCGAGTGGCCCCGCCCTGCGCCGCGGCCGGGCGAAGACGTCACTGCGCGCGTGGAGGTGGGCGCGGATTCGCCGGCTGAAGTGGACCAACTCGGCATCCAGGTCGGTGACACGATTACCGTCCCGAAAAAATACCGGCGCCTGGCGGGCACGCGCGCCAACGGGCGGAGTTTCGATGACCGCGTGGGCTGCGCGTCGCTGATCGCCGCGGCGTGGGCGCTGGGGCCGAGCCTGCCCCAGCGGGATGTCACGCTGATCTGGTCCACCGAAGAGGAAGTGAACTTGCGCGGCGCCGCGGCTGCGGCCAAGCGTTTGGCCGAGGAGGGCAAGACACCGGAGTATGTTTTCGCCGTGGATACCTTCGTCAGCTCTGATTCGCCGTTGGAATCGAAGCGCTTTGCGGATGCTCCCATCGGCAAAGGCTTCGTGGTTCGCGCCGTGGACAACTCCAATATCGCTCCGCGGGAGCTGGTGGACCGGCTGGCGGCGCTGGCGCGCGCGAACAATATCGCGGTGCAATACGGTGTCACCGGAGGCGGAAACGACGGCGCGGTGTTTTCGCCCTACGGCGCCATCGATGTGCCCATCGGCTGGCCGCTGCGGTATTCGCATTCGCCCGGAGAAGTGATTGATACGCGCGACCTCGACGCCTTGGCGCGCATCGTCGCGGCGATTGCCCGGAGTTGGTAGGGTCACTTGAACGCTTGGGATAATCGCAGCGCCGCTACGCTGGCCCCGCCGTTCCCGGGCGATACACCAGTCCGAGCACGATACCCATCAGCAGGAACTCGCCGAATATGGCGGGTGCCCAGTGGGTGTAGAAGGGATAGTTGACGAACAGCAGCTTGTTCGAGGCCTGAGGAATCCAGCCGGCGATGAGCCCCAGCAGGAGGCCGAAAACGATTCCCGTGGAAAGCTGCGAAGCCCGGCCGCGGGCAAACAGGGCATAGAACAAGGTGACGAGCGCTGCATTGAGCGCGCCGGTCAAGAACATCCGCAGGAAGGGCAGCTCCGCCTCCGGCTTCAGCCAGTTCGGATACCCCGCGTGGAAGGAATAGAAGGCCTTGCCAAACATCAGGAACCCATACAGGAAGTCCACCACCAGAACGATCACATAGGCGAGCAGCATTCGCTTTGTGTTGAGCATTGTTCCTCCTGGCCAGTTGTCCCGGGATGCCGGGGGCCAGCGTCGTCCCTCTCCGCCGCCTGGATTTCCTGATGCGGCGGATGCGGCAGCCCCCCGCGCATTCTACGCCTGCCCGGCGGGAACAGTAAGAGCCATGCGACACTCTTGTTGCGGCGGTGCGCTCATCTGTGCTTAGCTTGGTTCACCCGCGAAACCTGCCGGGCCGCCGACCGCGCCATTGCGGTTTTCTCGCGAGGTCTCTATGCCCATCAAGACCATCATCGAGCCGTTTCGCATCAAGATGGTTGAGCGGATTCGCCGCACCACGCGCGAGGAGCGCCAGCGCTTGCTGGAATCGGCCGGCTACAACCTGTTCTTGCTCCCCTCTGAGGCGATCCTCATTGACCTGCTCACCGACTCGGGCACCGCCGCGATGTCCACCGAGCAGTGGGCGGCGATGATGCGCGGCGATGAGTCTTACGCGGGCTCGCCGAGCTTCACGCGCTTCAAAGAATCTGTGCAGGCCATCTTCGGTTTCCGGCACGTCATTCCCACGCACCAGGGGCGCGCCGCCGAGCGCATTTTATTTTCCGTGATGTGCAAGAAGGGCGACGTGGTGCCCAACAACGCCCATTTCGATACGACGCGCGCGAACTGTGAATTTGTCGGCGCCGAAGCCGTGGACCTGCCCATTCCCGAAGCGCTCGAGCCGGCGCGCGTGCATCCCTTCAAGGGGAATATGGACACGGCGCGGCTTGAAGAACTGATCGCGCGTGTCGGCGCAAAGCGCGTGCCCCTGGCCATGCTCACCGTGACGAACAATTCCGGCGGCGGCCAGCCCGTTTCGATGGAGAACATCCGCGCCGTCCAGGCGATCTGCGCGCGCCACGGCATCCCGCTCTATATTGACGCCTGCCGCTTCGCCGAAAACGCCTACTTCATCAAGATGCGCGAGCCCGGCTACGCTGACCGCGCGCCGCGCGAAATCGCGCGGGAGATGTTCCGTCACGCGGACGGCTGCACCATGTCGGCAAAAAAGGACGGCTTGGCCAATATAGGCGGCTTTCTGTGCACCAACGACGACGCCATCGCCCAACAGGAAAAAGACCTGCTCATTCTCACCGAAGGTTTTCCGACCTACGGTGGGCTCGCCGGGCGCGACCTGGAGGCCATCGCCGTGGGACTGAACGAAGCGCTCGAAGAGGATTACTTGAATTACCGCATCGTTTCCACGGCTTACTTGGGCAGTCACATCGCGCGCGCGGGCGTGCCCATCGTGCAGCCGCCCGGCGGGCACGCGATTTACCTCGACGCGCGCGAGTTTCTGCCCCACGTGCCTCCGACGCAGTTTCCCGGCGTGGCGCTGGCCGCCGAGCTTTACGTTGAAGGCGGCATCCGCTCGGTCGAGATCGGCACGCTGATGTTCGGTGAGCACGCCACGATGGACCTGGTAAGGCTGGCCATCCCGCGGCGCGTCTATACCCAGAGCCACGTGGACTACGTCGTCGAAGTCATCCTGGAAGTCTGGCGGAGGCGCGAGAAGATCACGGGGCTCGAAATCACCCAGCAGTCCCCGTTTCTGCGCCATTTCACGGCGCGCTTCAAACCGCTCGCTTCGCGCGCCGCGCGCACGGAGAGCCCTTCCAAAAAGTGAGTGGGCGGGAGTTCCGCTTGGTCGTCGGCATTGCAAATCTCGAAACGCGAAAATAGAAACTCGTTGAGCGAAAGCGCGCGGCTTCGAAGGCGCGGCATTCGCGCGCCGAGGCATCGCATTTTGCATTTCCAGATGCGCATTTCGCCTTTCGGCTATAATCCTCGCCCATGCCGCGGAAGAAAAAGTCCCCACGGCGCGGGAAGCACCGGGCGTTCGCGCGGCGCCGTCCTAAGGCCCGGGCGGTGGTGCCGCCAGGGTCGCGCGTGGCGGCGAGACCCATCCGGCGCAAGGGGCCGTCGTTTACTCCTCCGCGGTACATCGTCGTCGAGGGGCCCATCCGCGCGGGCAAAAGTACGCTCGCCAGAATCCTCGCCGATCGGACGCACGCCTGCCGCATCTTCGACTGCGAGGACAATCCATTTCTTGCGGATTTCTACCGCGAAAAGCCCGGCGCGGCCTTCCGCACGCAGATGTATTTTCTCCACGAACGGCAGCGCCGCCTGCGCGAAGCGCGCGTCCAGGAAACTCCCGGCGCGGTGGTGGCTGATTTTTTGTTCGAGAAGGACAAGATCTTCGCCTACCTCAATCTTGAGGACGACGAGCTGAAGCTCTACGACCAATATTTCGAGATTCTAGCGGCCGGCCTGCCCGCGCCGGACTTGGTGATTTATCTGCAGGCCACGCCTCGGGTGCTGCGCGAGCGCATCGCCAAGAAAGCTGCGCTGGCCGAGTCGCAGATTTCACTCCAGTATGTCGAAGAAGTGGTTCGCGCATACGAGCACTTCTTTTTCCGCTATGCGGCGTCGGCTTTGCTCGTGGTGAACACCTCCGAGATTGATTTCGTCGAGCGCAACGCCGACCTGCAACAGCTTCTGCGCCGCCTGCAGGAGCCCGTCAAGGGCACGCAGTACTTTCTCCCTCTTGGACAAAGCTAACGGCCTCATGGGATGACGGAAATCGAACGCATCGCCGATCAGTTGCACCGCTCTTACTACGGAAACGCCTGGCATGGCCCCGCGCTCGAAGAACTGCTGAAGGATGTTGCCGCAGACCGCGCCGCCCGGCGAGCGGTGCCCGATGGGCACACGATCGGCGAGATCGTGCTGCACATCTCCGCGTGGGAGATTGCAGCGGCCGCAGCGTTATCGGGAACACCCATGCCCGCGGTTCCGTGGGAAGGCGATTGGCCAAAGCCGGGAAAGAACTGGGAGGACGCTCGGGCGCAACTGAAGCGCGCCACCGACGACCTGGAATCGGCAGTCAGGAAACTTTCCGACGCGCGGCTGCCGGAGACCGTGCCGGGCCGCCAGTACTCCATTTATTTCCTGCTCCATGGAATTGTCCAGCACAACCTCTATCACGCCGGACAAATCGCCCTGCTCAAGAAGTAGCGAATACACTGAACATTTCATCCGATTCGCGGCGGGCAGCAGCCCGCTTCTATTCGAAATCAGCTTCTTCTTGCCGTTTGTCCGGCCCGGGGCTATGCTGCCCGCGCTCAGGAATTTCTTTGGTGAGGTAGAGCCATGGATCACTGGACACGACGCAGGTTTTTTCTGGCCACGCTGGCGGGAGGCGTAGCGGCCGGAGCGAGCAAGTTGCTCGGTGGCGCTGTCTCTGGCGCTGGCGGAAAGGGCGCAGCGGCCGCCGCGGCGCAGGCCGCCACTGTGGCAAAAAGCGCGAAGCCCATCCTTATCTCGAGCGCCAACGGGCTGCACGCGCTCGACAAGGGCATGGAAGTCTTGCGCAAGAGCGGCGACACCCTGGATGCGGCAATCGCCGCGGTGACGGTGGTCGAGGACGATCCCAACGACAACTCCGTGGGCTACGGCGGTCTGCCGAACGAAGACGGCGTGGTCGAGCTCGACGCCAGCGTGATGCACGGCCCCACGCGCCGCGCGGGGGCCGTCGCTTCGCTGCGCGAGATCAAGAACCCTTCCCGTGCGGCTAAAGCCGTGATGGAACACACCAACCACGTGATGCTCGTCGGCGCGGGCGCGCTGCGGTTTGCGGAAGCGCAAGGCTTCGAGCGCATCAACTTGCTGACGCGTGAATCGCGCCTGGCCTGGCTGGCGTGGAAAGAGGCCACGGCCGAAAACTGGGCGCCGGGCCT
>OBEQ013065547.1_pt1 | contig 11096 bp, 11 predicted proteins | sample 1670901 | NCBI WGS metagenome assembly OBEQ01 (sample SAMEA104232315, study PRJEB22302) | groundwater metagenome | biome: forest; feature: aquifer; material: groundwater | place: USA | collected 2011-08-07 | depth 5.4 m | reverse complement strand
TTTTATTTGATAAATTTTTAACTAAACAATTGATTAATTGTATAATTTACTAATATAAAATTGACGATTAAATCTCAAACAATTATAAAACAGACAAATAGTAATCAAAACCAAAATTGAAAAAATAAGTATATACACCTATTAAATTACGTACTACTACGTATAAAAAAAATGGCTATTTTTAAATTAAATTTAAGTCAATATTCTTTTTTAGAGCATATTTTACTAAACCTATTGTGCTTTTTAAGTTCAATTTTTCCATTATATGAATACGATGAACTTCAATAGTTCGGTAACTTAAATTCAATTTTTCAGCAATTTCTTTGCTAGTCATTTCCTTTACAATCAACACAAGAACCTCTAATTCTCTATCTGAAAGCACTTCATTTTTGGTCGTTTTTACTTTCTTATTTACACCTTTTATTAAAATTTGAGAAATATCATTTGAAAAATACCTCTCTTTTTTAATAACCGATTGTATCGCTTTTACCAATTCATCGATACCTGAATTTTTTAAAATATACCCATACGCACCTAGATCTATAGCTTTGTTAATGACATTTTCTTCATTATGCATTGTCATCATAATTACAGGCACTTTTATGGATTTTGATTTGATTTTTTTTAAAGTAACAATTCCATCCATTTCAGGCATCGAAATATCAAGTAAAACTACGTCAAATGAGTCTTTTTCCAAAAAATGAAGAACCTCAAAACCATTCGAAGCTTCTTTAATAAACGTTTTTAAAACTTTCTGACTCTCTAACATTAGTCGAACTCCATTTCGAACCATTTTATGGTCATCTGCAATTAATATTTTAATTGGTTTATCCATGAATTTTAAATTTTAAATTAGTTCCGTTTCCACTTGAACTTTCGTAAACATATTGAGCATTTAAAGATAATAATCTTTGAGTAATATTACTAATCCCATTTTTTCGTTTAACATCTTCAAAATCGAAACCAACTCCATTATCCATTAGCTGAACTTCTATATCTTTACCTTTTATATTTTGAGTAAAATTTAAAGTTATTTTACTTGCATTGGAATATTTTATTGAATTATTTAAAAACTCTTGGACAATTCTATAAATAAATAATTCATCTTTTTTATCGGATAATGTTATTGATTTATGAGAAAAATTAACACTAAATTCAATATTACAAATTTGATCTAACCGATTTACTAATTGAGAAATTGAAAGGTTTATTTCAGTACCATCAAGTATAACCGGCATTAAATCAAAAGAAATGTCACGAATTGACTTAATAGATTGATTCAACATTTCATGAATATCTAGCATCGTTTGTTTATAAATTTGTGAATTCACATCCATTAAATCGACTGAATTTAAATACATTTTAATAGCATTTAATTCTTGACCTAAAGAATCATGTAAATCATGCGCTAATCTTTTACGTTCTATATCTTGACCTACAAGTGTTGCTTTTAAAATTTTATTTTCCTCTTCTTTTTTAACAGAAACATCATCAATTACCAATAAAAAATGATTTTTTTTAATTTGATCAATCTTAGCTATCGAGCATGACAATTGAGTTAAGCTATACGTTTCATCATTTATTATTAAATCAAATTTCTCACTATTTTTGTCTGACAAAATAAAAGATTCAATCTTAGTAATTAAATCAGTTGGTAAAAACTCTTGAACTCTTAAATTTACGTTCGATTTTTTATGCTCAAAAATTTCTTTCCCCAAAAAATTAATAAAATCTAAATTTCCATTAGAATCAAAAACAAATATTTTTTGTGTTAAAAGACTGATTACTTGAAAGAAAAAGTCTCTATTAAACGTTTTGTCTCTAATTTCTTCAGCAAAAGAATTAAACCCCATTGTAATAACATCAATTTCATCATTGTATACAGATAGAGGTATGTTTCCATATTCATCGCCTGATAATTGACTTAAAATATGACTAATAAGCATGTTAACTCGATCTCTTTTAGATTCAATTATTGTTGATAACTTAATAAAACCATCTTTCAAATCTGAAAAATTTTCACCTAAAATAACATCCTCTTTAAATTCATCTTTATTTAAGATGTATAATATTGAATTTAATTCTTCTATTTGCGGATCTGTCATACTTTAATTATAATGGAATAGAAAATTATTTTTAATGTTTAATTTTAAAAATATAAGCTGTAAATTTAAACATTTTCATTTGTTAATTAATTGGGATAAAATTATTTTAAGATGCTGGATTAATAATAGCTATTTAAACGTAGTTTATTGCTACTTTTGTGCTTGGAAAATAATTTTAAACGCAAAATAGAAATGACAAAAGAAGTATTTATTATAGCAGCAACTAGAACACCAATGGGTTCTTTTTTAGGTGGATTATCAACTATACCAGCAACAACTTTAGGAGCAATAGCAATTAAAGGAGCAATTGAGAAAAGTGGAATTAATCCTGAACTTATTGAAGAGGTGTATATGGGGAATGTATTACAAGCAGGTGTTGGTCAAGCACCCGCTCGTCAAGCTGCTTTAGGTGCTGGATTAGGACAAAATGTACCTTGTACAACCGTAAATAAAGTTTGTGCATCTGGAATGAAAGCAATTATGTTTGGTGCACAATCTATAATTGCTGGAGATAATGAAATAGTTGTAGCTGGAGGAATGGAAAACATGTCTCAAGTACCTCATTATTTAGACGCTCGTGGAGGTACAAAATTTGGAAATATCGGTATGTTAGATGGTATTGCTAAAGACGGTTTGTTAGATGTTTACAATAAAGTTCCAATGGGAAATTGTGCTGAAACTTGTGCAAAAGAACATGGATTTACTAGAGAAGATCAAGATAATTTTGCAATAACTTCTTATACTCGTTCAGCTGAAGCTTGGAAAGCTGGTAAATTTAACGATGAAATTGTTGGTGTACCAGTGACAAATAGAAAAGGAGAGGTAACAATGATTGTTGAGGATGAGGAATATAAAAATGTATTTTTAGATAAAATTCCTTCTTTACGTCCAGCATTTGATAAAGAAGGAACAGTAACCGCTGCAAACGCTTCAACTTTAAATGACGGTGCTTCAGCATTAATTTTAGCTTCAGCAGAAGCTGTTGCAAAACATGGATTAAAACCAATCGCTAAAATTGTTAGTTATGCAGATGCTGCTCACGCTCCAGAATGGTTTACAACAGCACCTTCATTGGCAATTCCAAAAGCACTAGCTAAAGTAGGACTAACAACTTCCGATGTTGATTATTGGGAATTGAACCAAGCATTTGCAGTTGTTGGTTTAGTAAATACAAAAATATTAGGTTTAGATGCTTCAAAAGTGGATGTAAATGGTGGAGCTGTTGCTTTAGGTCACCCTCTTGGAAATTCGGGATCTAGAGTTATTGTTACATTAATTAATGTTTTGAAACAAAATAATGGTAAAATTGGGGGTGCTGCTATCTGTAATGGTGGTGGAGGTGCTTCAGCGATGATTATTGAAAATATATAATTTTAAAAAACACGTAGAAACGTTGCAGTGCAATGTTTCTACGTGTTTTTTTTAAAAAAAATCATCCATCAAAACAGGTATTTTATTATATGAATTATTTTAAATTAGACAACAATCAAAATCGAATTTTCGGACTCGATTTATTGCGATTCATTGCTATTTTTATGGTACTGTTGGGTCATGCCAATATTTTTGTTCCAGACCATATTAAAACAACTTATATCTATAAAATATTACTAGACGGTGTTTCTATCTTTTTTGTTTTAAGTGGTTTTTTAATAGGTGGAATTTTAATTAAGCAATTAGAAAAATCTAAACCAACTTATGCTGGTTTAATCCATTTTTGGAAAAGAAGATGGCTCAGAACTGTCCCTGCTTATGCTTTTGTTCTCCTGATTTTATTAATCTATACAATCACTTATGTGCCTGATAATTTGCCTAAAGATTGGTGGAAATTGTTTGTTTTCTCTCAAAATTTATTCGCTGAACGTCCTGGTTTTTTTGCTGAAGCTTGGAGCTTAAGTATTGAAGAGTGGTTTTATTTAACAATTCCTTTTATCTTATTTTCAATTCTATATTTTTTTAAAACTTCCGTAAAATGGACCGTTTTAATTGTTTCTATAAGTGTAATTGTAGTTGTATCTTATTATAGAGTTTATTTATATCATAAATATGGTTTTCATGGAGGTAGCGCTGAAGAAATAGATGCGTTTAAAAGTTATATTCAATTAAATATTGAATATCAAGTTGTACCTCGATTAGATTCAATAATGTATGGCGTTATTGCTTCTTTTATTGCTTATTATTATCCCTTAATTTGGAACAACAAATATAATTTTCTCTTATTGATTATAGGGATTTTCATCATTTATTACACGAAACGAAACATGGGGAAATCGTATTTTATATACAACTCTGTTTGGGTGCCAAGTATTCGTTCAATTTGTATTGTTCTTATTTTACCTTTTGTCTCTAATTTAAAGAAAGGACTAGGTATTTGGACTTCTTGGATTACATTTATAAGTTTGATATCTTATTCTTTATATCTTGTTAATTTAAATATTGTAGCAGTAGCAATTATAAAAAACGGATTAAATCATTCAGATGGCTCAAAATATATTATAACTGATCATTGGTTCAGAGATTATGTTTTTTACTGGGTCTTTACAATTGTGATCGCATTTTTCATGTACAAATACATTGAAGTTCCATTTATGAATTTAAGAGAACGAAAAAAGAAAATTGCATCTGATTTGAAGTCTATTTAAAATCTTTATTGACGGTGATAAACTATTAAATAATCAAAAGATAAATTGAATTTAAATTGAAATACATTCTCTTTTTTGGATTACTAGTTCTTCTTTTTGCTAGCAAATCAAATTTTGATATAGAGAGAAATCCATTTGCTACTTTCAAAGGTGGTGATAATCGTATTTTCTTAAATGGACGTTTTGATTTGTCGGATTCTAGCTACCCAAAAGTATGGGCTCCAGGTGCTTATTTTGAATTAAATTTTGAAGGCCCTTTTTGTGAATTAAAAATAGATGATGAAAACAAATATTTTTTAAATCATAATTACATAGAGGTTGTTCTTGATAATCAAAAAAGTAAAAGAATTCGATTAAAAAAGACACATAACAAAATACTTGTAGGAGAATTTTTAAAAGACACCATTCATCATCTTTTAGTTTGTAAAAATACTGAAAGCGGAATTGGGTATATTCAATTAAAAAATGTCACTTGTAGAAATTTACTTCCATTAAAAGAAAAAAAGGATCGTTTAATAGAATTTATTGGTAATTCAATAACATGTGGGAACGGAAGTGACTCTAGTCAAATTAAATTTGGAGAAGGGAAATGGTACGACTATCATAATGCTTATAAATCGTATGGTGTTTTAACAGCACAACGATTTAATGCCAATTGGATATTAAGTTCTGTATCTGGAATTGGATTAACTAGAAGTTGTTGTAAATTAGAAAATACAATGCCACAAGTTTATAATCGAATTTCATTTGATAAAAATGCTGATTTGTGGAAATTTCCTAGAAAAAAACCAGATATTCTTTGTATTACTCTCGGACAAAACGATGGAATGCAAAAAGAAAAAATATATGAAAAGACCTATGTCAGATTTCTAAAATCACTTCGAAAACGTTACCCTAATACGACAATTATTTGTTGTAGCAGTCAAATGGCAAACAAACGATTGAAGGCTCATCTTGAAAAATGTATATCAGAAGTTATTTTAAGAATGAAAGCTAAAAATGATACGAATATATTTCCTTTTTTTTATTCTAAAAGCTATTCAAGTGGGTTTGCAAAACATCCAACTTTAAGTGAACACGAATTAATAGCGAAAGAGCTTGGTGATTTCATAGTGAAGTTAAAAAATTGGTAATTTTCTTTTTATAAATTTTAGAATTACTCTAACTATTTATTCACATTTAAAATCATTCCATCATAAGCTGCAAAAACATTAGAAGGAAGAAGTTGTTCAATTTCTTCATGTGTTCCAAATTGATGCGAAATATGTGTTAAATAAGCGAAATCGGGTCTAATTTCATCAATAAAATTTAATGCTTCTTCAAGGTTGAAATGAGAAATATGTTCTTTTTGGTGTAAAGCATTTACGATTAAAAACTTCACTCCTTTCAACTTTTGTTTTTCGATATCTGAAACTGTTTTAGCGTCAGTAATATACGCAAAATCACCTATTCGATAACCTAAAACTGGCATAATATAATGTTGAACTTCAATTGGCTGTACCATTAATCCGTCAGGCAACATAAATTTATTTGAGGTAATTCTATTTAAATTTAAACGAGGTAATCCAGGATATTGAACTGTAGAAAAAATATAATGAAATTCTCGTCGTAAAGCCTCCTCTACCCTTTCTGTACAAAAAATTTCCATGTGTCGAGATTCTTTGTAATTAAAACCTCTTACATCATCCAAACCTGCTATGTGATCTTTGTGTTCATGAGTGAATAAAACAGCTCTTAAGGTTTTCACATTATGCTGCAACATCTGTTGTCTAAAATCCGGTCCGCTATCAATCACATAATTCTCCTCATTGTGAGAAATCATAATTGAACTTCGTAAACGTTTGTCTCTACTATCAGAAGATGTACAAACATGACAATCACAAGCAATCATCGGAACTCCTTGAGATGTACCAGTACCTAGAATTGTTATTTTCATTTTTTTAGGTGTTAGGTGTTGGGGATTGGGTGTTGGGCTGTGTGGGTTGTTTGATGAATTTTAGTAGTAATATTACCCAGCCTGAAATTAATAACATTCCTCCTAATGGAGTAATTGGCCCTAAGAATTTTAATGAAACTCCTAATACAGATTGAATTGCTAAAAAGTAAATGGAAACTGAAAAGAAAAGTGTTCCAAGTATCCAAAAGGTAAAAATTGGTTTTAATGAGAATTGAAATTTATCTTTGTTTAATCCAATAATTAAAAAGGCAAATCCGGAATATGTCTGATAACGAACTCCTGTTTCAAAAGAAGCTATTTTCTCAGGCATTCCCTTTAAAACATCTTTTAATGCGTGAGCACCAAAAGCACCTAATACGATACTTAATAATATTAATACTGTCCCTGTTATTATAAATTTTCTGTCCATATTATTTTCTATTTTTTAAATTCAATGTATATTCTAAAACTTCATTCCATCCGTTCCATTTCCCATAATTTCCAATCGTTTCATTATGCCAAATAAAAACAAAATCTCCTCCAAAACGAGTTACTTCAGAATACAATTTCCAAATACTATTTTTACTTTCATCAATTGACAAATGAAGATATTCATTTAAAGTTCCATCCATATACGCAAAAGGATGAATGGTTAAATCTGTAATGTGATTTTTTGTTAAATCAAACCATTTATGAGCTCGTGCAGTTCCAGATCTAAACCCAATACTATCAGCATATCCCATTGAAAAATCATGTTTAAACCCAAGTAAATTTAAATTTGAATAGGTATCACTTACTTTAAACTTCAAAAAATGTTGACGTGTATTTTCAACTTGGTCTTCAATTATTTTTTCAAGTCTATTTTTTTCTTCTTGTACATGATATAGATAAGAGTTTGAATTATAACTAGGATGTAATCCAACAACTGTTTTTTCATTCATCTTTACAATTAATTGTTGATGACGAATATCTGTATATGAAATGTTTTTATCATATTTTTTATAATCTCCTAATAGCCAAAATAAGTTTACATCAAAACCTCTATCAGAAATTGATTCAATATAACTATATGTATCATAAGGATCTTTCAATTCTTCGGCTAAAACTTTTCTTCTTTCGTCTAATCTTTTTTTATCAATGAAAAGACGATCTCGTGCTATAGATAACCATTTCCTTATCCCCCTTTTCCATTTGTATGCGTATACGTTATCTATATCAAAAGTAGGGCGAATTTTAATATTGTAATCAGAAAATTCTAATTTTAAATTCAAATTATCAGATAAAAACTCAAGAAAAGCAACAGCCCACCTATCACACATCGTTTTTTCAATCCAATTAAAAGTAGATTGAATACTAAATTTAGCTGAAAAACGCCCATGAAAATCTTCTCGATTATTTGTATATTCTTCCATTCGAGAAAGAATATAAAACACAGAGGCTAATGGATCTGTAATTCGATTAAAAGACAAACATTCTTCTTTCCCAAACATCGATTTTTCAATTCCATAGATAAATACAGCTTCATCAAATAAGATGGTTGCAGGAATTAATTGAAGAACATTATCAAAATGTCGTTCTGAATAATTTAATTTTTGATTTGTTGAATTTTCAAAAGTTAAGAAATCATTATTTAACTTATAAGTTAAATCTCTTTCTTTGAATACAAAATCTAATGTATACACTAATCTTTCTGAAATTTGATCTACATATATTTCAATCATCAGAAATGTTCAATTATTTTTTCACAAATAAATTCAGCTGCTTTACCGTTCCCATAATAAGAAGGATAAGTGTAATCCATTTTAGCATTTAAAGTTTTAAATGCAGTAATTATTTTATCGTAATTTGCTTCTGTTAATATTGCATTTCCGTTGTTTACAATTTCAATCCATTCTGTTTGAGGACGTAAAATAATACAAGGTTTTTGGAAAAAATAGGCTTCTTTTTGAAGTCCCCCACTGTCAGTAACGAGCATTTTTGCATTTTTCTCTAAAGCAATAATATCCAAAAAACCAGCAGGTTCTATTATTTTAAATGAAGTATTACTTTCAATTTCAGTGAATAATTTCTCAGACAATTGATTCTTCATTTTACTTTTCGTCCTTGGATGAATCGGTAAAACAATTACATAACCTGACATTTTTTGGATTTCTAATAAAGCTTTGAAAATACCTTCTAAATTTTCTGAAATATCCGTATTCGAATCTCTATGAATTGTTGAAAGAATATATTTATTTTCTTCAACACCTATTTTATTTAAAATCGTTGATTTTTCATCCGAAACAGAAGAAAAATACAAACTATTATCATACATAACATCGCCACAATGATAAACACGAGGAGAATTAGCAGTTGCTTTTAAAGTAGAATCAAGGTCAAAACCTTCTTTTTTAAGATTCTCAAATCCAGTAGTAGTCGGGGTGAATAAAATTGTCGACATGTGATCGCAAGCTATTCGATTCACTTCTTCAGGCATGGCTTTATTAAAACTTCTCAATCCAGCTTCGACATGTAAAATAGGAATATGAATTTTCGCCGCTGCTAATGCTCCAGCAATTGTTGAATTTGTATCTCCATACACTAAAATAGCTGTTGGATTTTCTTTCAAAAAAATGGCTTCCAATCCTTCAATCATTTTCGCAGTTTGAGCACCATGAGAACCGCTTCCAACGTTTAAATTGTAATTTGGTAACGGAATCCCCATTTCTTCAAAAAATATTTCTGACATATTTTCATCATAATGTTGACCAGTATGAACGATAATCTCTTCAATTTGAGTTGAAAAATGAGTTCGAATTGCACGACTCATTGCTGAAGATTTAATTATTTGAGGTCTTGCTCCTATTATTGTAATTATTCGTTTTTTCAATATGTATTATTTTTCATTCATTAATCCTTCATCTGCGAAGCTAAAGTAACCATTATCTGTGAAAATGAGATGATCTAAAATGGGTAAATCAATCATTTTCCCAAAAGAAATCATTTTTGTTGTTAATAATAAATCTTCATTACTTGGACTTAATTGACCACTTGGATGATTATGACACAAAACTATTGCGTTAGCGAGATGATCTAAAGCGATTTTAAAAATTATTTTTCCATCACAAACAGTTCCAGATAAACCACCTTTTGAAATTTGTTCTGTATGAATTATTTCATTCGCACGATTTACTAGAACGACATAAAATTCTTCGTGTTTTAACTCAAAAAACTTATCAATTAAAAGCGTATAAATATCATTTGAACGTGTAATTTTTAATTTTTTAGGCGTTTCAACATCTTTTCTTCTTTTTCCTAACTCCAAAGCTGCCAAAAGAGTAATAGCCTTTGCTTCACCTATTCCTTTAAATTTAATTAAATCAGTAAAAGAACATTTACTAAAAACTGACAAGTCATTTGAATTACAAGCCAATATTTCTTGAGCTAATTCAACAGCAGACTTATCTCTTGATCCTGAACCTAATAATATAGCTATCAATTCTGAATCTGAGAGGGAATTCCTTCCTTTCAGTAACATTTTTTCTCTCGGACGATCATCTTCTGCCCACGATTTTATACTTAAATTCTGATTCATTTTCAACTAATTTCACATTAAGATAGCGAAAAAATTGAATTAGTTCATTAGAATTATTTTTTTTTTGTTTGTTTGTTTGATTTTTGAATTATAATACATACAATCCCCCATTTTAACCTTCATGAAATTTATCTTCATTCCATTTTATTGGATTAATATCAATGTATTTCGAAATATTTTCAAATGATTGTTCATTTCGAATAATATGATCGTGAAATGATCTTTGCCATGCAAATGATGAATTACCCAATAAATGAATTTGTTTGGATGTGGTGGTTTTATACGCACCCATTAATTGTGATAATGGTTTTATTTTTTGTTTGGATTCATCACGATTTCGTTTAATTTCAATAATTCCGTGAATATGATTTGGCATTACAACGAATGCGTGTAATTTCAAATATGAATACTGTTCGCTTAACCAATACCATTGTTTTTCTGCAATTATTCCATTTTCATTTAATATCATTTTTTGATTTATTACTTCACCAAAAGAACAAACTCTACCTTGAACACACGATGTCACGAAATATAAATTGTCTTGAGAATAATCATATTCAGGTAATCTCTTTCTTTTTCTATTCTTCAATGTTGTTTTTTTTATATCTAATTGTAATATTACTAATATGCTTATATAAATGTACTAATTAACAAGTTAAAACAAATCAAATTTAATGGTCGAATGTTTTTTTTTAAACTACAATATAAAAAAATAACAATGGACTTGCAACAAAAAAGTGGACAAAAAGTTAAGCAACATTTGTAAACGGTGTTAATTTTTCAAATTCACATATTGTTAGATTCCCAAGTGCAGAATGTCTTCTGTTTCTATTGTACCAGGT
>OBEQ013055541.1_pt1 | contig 11096 bp, 9 predicted proteins | sample 1670901 | NCBI WGS metagenome assembly OBEQ01 (sample SAMEA104232315, study PRJEB22302) | groundwater metagenome | biome: forest; feature: aquifer; material: groundwater | place: USA | collected 2011-08-07 | depth 5.4 m | reverse complement strand
TTTGTTTATTATAATCGAACATCATCTATTTGTATTGTTTGTATTGTTTATACTATGTGCAATGTATCAATTGTGTAAATTATAAACAAATGGATTTTTTCAGTCAAATAATCTCGTTTATGTTTATTTTTAATTGTCTTGAAAAAATGAATAAATTACGTTTTCATGCATTTTATGTATTTTGTGCGTATTTTGTTTGTAATTATATATATATTCACTAATTATTGTGGTTTCAACAAATTTATATTATAATGGTATATTTTAACATTATATTTTTAGAATTTGGCTATTATGTGTTTTAATTTGTGATAATCTATGTTGTATTGATTTATCAATATATGATGGTATTATTATTTTTTTTACAAACATTGTTAATTGAAAATTATTTGCATTATTTTCGTTACAACTTATAATTGCAAATGTTTTATTATTTAAATATTTATTTCCAGATAGTTTATTGAGCAATAAATCAATTTTTAAAGTTTTTATATTTTTTAACACAATTATGTTTTTAATTTTAGAACAACGATCGATTGTTAATGTATTTACATTTTTTAAATATAATATGTCTCCAATATCTGAGCAATGTTTCATTGACAATGTATGAATATATTTCAATGAATAAATTAAATTATTTTCCATATTTATTCTCATAATTGACAAAACGTAAACACAACTAATATTATTTAAATATTTTTTTTTGATGCTTTGTATGTTTACTAACAATACATAATTATATGACATTGTTTTTAAAATAAATACATCTTGTTGTGATATATAATCGTTGCATTTAATAGTGTGTACACATTTAAAATGTGATAAATCAATGATGTCAATATATATACTCCAGTTAGTCATACATAATTCATAAACATTTTTTAAAAAATAAATTTGTTTATTTAATGCAATGTGATTATAATTGTAATTTATATGTAATGAATTGATATTTTTTAACAACTCACCATATTTTTCATCTGAATTTATATATAAATTTACTGACTTTAATGATGAAAATATTTTTTTTTGAATTTTATTTGTAAGACCGCATTTTATTTGAATAATATTTTCAAACAAAAATATATTTTTGTTATGCATTGTATTTGTGTATACATTTGTGTATTTTATTTTATAAATATTTATTACACAACATATTTTATTTTTATCGTAATTACGATTATAATTATGATTATAATTGCTGTTATCATTATCATCATCATTAATAATATTTATAATACTATTTGGCAAATAACCTCTATAATTATTAATATTTATATCATCTTTTATATGTATTTGGTTTATACTATTTGGTAAAATTGTTATTTTGTGGCATTCATTAATTGTTATTTTTTTTGTATAATTTGAAATTACATTATTTCCATCATATTCGATTGTTCTATTTCGTTTATTATAATTGGATATCATCTATTTGTATTGTTTGTTTATATCATTTGTTTATATTATTTGTTTATATCTATATTTTGTGTAAATAATATAAAAATCAATTTTTATTGTCTAATTATCATTCTTGTGTTTATTTTTAATTATCTTGAAAATACAAATAAATTATGTTTTCATACATTTTATGTATTTTGTGTGTATTGTGTTTGTGATGATATATGTATTCATTAATTATTGCAGTTTCAACAAATTTATATTTTAGTGTATATTTTAACATTATATTTTCAGCATTTTGCCATGTTATGTTTTCAATACAATTATGCATTGCTAACATACGTATGTTTTTTAACATACATATATTTATTATATCCTCACAATAATATAAAATTACGGAACATATATTTTTGAAATAAAATGCATTAAAATTGCACCATTTTTTATTTGAATTATCCAAACAAATTTTAATTTGTTTAATATTTTTAAACGATTTAACATCTAACATATTTTCACAATTATTTATTAATAAAACATTTACATTTGATGTACATAATGCACAATTGTTATATTTATACATGCGCAAATATTTGATGTTTCTAAATAAAAAAGATTCTGTTAATTTTAAACTTGTTGTAACTAAATTTATATTATTTGTATTTTTTAAATAATACATATTTTTTATCGCTCTATAATAATTTATTTTCATATTCGGCATATTTTCAAATAAAAATATATTATGTGTTTTATTTTTTTTGTTGATTGTATTGTTATAAATGTGTAATTTGTTAAAAAATATACCATTTATGATATTGTTTTTTATAAACTCATTTTTAAATAGTCCACTACAAAATATGTAATTTATATTTTTAATACTATTTGGATATCTAATGTATTTATTTTTTATGTATGAATCCATAAATTTATATCGTTTTACACTATTTGGAATTACAATATTGTTTTTGTATTTTATACTTTCTTTTACATCAATTATTATTGTATAATTTGAAATGCATAAATTTTGTTTGTTATTATTAAATAATACTGATCCTAAATCAATAAATTTATATTTTAGTTTGTATTTAGTAATATCCATTTTTAAAATAATTGTTATAATATTATGTAATATCATGTATAAAAATTCAATTTTTTTTTATAATAGCAAATTAAAAAAAATTATTTCATTAGAATAATTTACATTTTTATATTTTATATTTTTATGATATATATTTTCATATTTTACATTTATTACAAAAATATTTATAATAAATTAACATTATCATAAAATATTTTATAAATAAAATCATCATATATTTCGTACATTTCTTTCATTTCATCTGTTTGGTATTTTTTACGTTGTACATGTGCATGTGCATATTCATATTCATTTAATATCACAATTTCAATAAATTTATATTTTTTAATGCGTATTGACATTGTATTTTTTATATTTTGAAGTGTCATATTTTTCATATTTTCATATGTCAATTCTTCAATACAATTTTGCAATGTCATATTTTTCATATTTTCATATGTCAATTCTTCAATACAATTTTGCATTACAAGTACATGTATATTTTTTAACACACAAATATTTGTGATATTTTTACAACAACTTAAAATTACCGTATGTATATTTTTAAAATAAAATGCATTAAAATTGCACCATTCTTTATTTGAATTATTTAAACAAATTTTAATTTTTTTAATATTTTTAAACGATTTAACATCTAACATATTTTCACAATTATTTATTACCAAAATATTTACATTTGATGTACATAATGTACAATTATTATATTTATACATATACAAATATTTAATATTTCTGAATAGAAATGATTCAGTCGGTTTAAAACAATTTACAAACAATTTTATATTTTGTGTGTTTTTTAAAATATATGTATTTTTTGTTTTCCAATTATAATTTATTGTTATGTTTGTTATATTTTCAAGTAAAAATAAATTGTGCATTTTGTGTTTTTTGTTTTTTTTAAATATGTTTTCATCAACAACATAAAATTTGCAAAAAAATATATTATTTAAAATATTTTTTTTTAATATATGTTTGTTATACTGAAATATCATATGCATATTTTTAATGCTATTTGGATATATTATGTATTTACTTTTCACAAAAATTCCATATGTATATTTAAATTGTTTTACACTATTTGGTAAAATTAATACATATTTTTTACGCCTTGTTTTTATTTTTATTTCAATTATTGTTGTATAATTTGAAATAAATTGATATTGTTTATTGATAAATATTGTAAAATCAATAAGTTTATTTTTTTGTTTATATTTAACTAAATTCATTTTTAAAATAACTGTTATTTGTGTTAATGATTATTGTATAACATTGTGTATAAAAATTCAATTTTTTTGCAAATGGCAAATGACAAATGATAAATAACATATAACATATAACAAATAATTGTGTTTTAAATTATTTTTAACAGAAAAAAATTAAACTTGAATTATTCATAATATTTATTTTCGTAATGAAATTTTTGTTCACCATGTGTTTTAATTTGTGACAGCATTTTTTGGGTTGACACGTTGTGTGGCATCATTATTATTTTTTTTACAAACATTGTTAATTGTAAATTATTTACATCATATTTTATATAATTTTCAATTATCAATACACTATTATTTAAATATTTATTTTTTAAATATTCATTTTTTCGCAAGTTGCGACGCAGTGATTTTATTTTTAATGTTTTTACATTTGTTAATTTTAATATATCTTTGATGTTTCCAACATTAAAAATTGTTAAGGTATTTATATTTTTTAAACATGATATGTTATATTCATGTTTACAACATTGTATTGATAAATTATGGACATATTTGAATAGCCGAATTGCATCACTGTCAATATTTACATCACGTAATAACAAAAAATGTATACAACTTATTTTATTTAAATATTTTTCGTTAATGTAAGGTGCTGTAATATCCAATATACGAGTGTATGAAATTTTATTAAAAATTAAAATTAACATATTTGTGGTATAACGATATGTAATATCATATATAGTTGTTAACTGCGATAAATCAACAACGATATAATTCTCAGAATATGAACAATCATTTATATTTAGTTTGTGAATATTTTTTAATAAATATATTTGTTTATTAAATGTTGTATATTCATAATCATGTTCTATATATAATTCGTAAATATTTTTTAACAACGCAATATTTTTTTCATTTGAACCTATGAGCAATTGTACTGATTTTAATTGTGAAAATATTTTTTTTTGAATTTTATTTGTAGAATCGTTACAAACAATTTGAATAATATTTTCAAACAAAAATATATTTTTAATATTTTTTATGTTGTTATGTGTTATTGTGTAAATATTTATTGCACTGCATAATTTATTTGTACAACGTTTGATATTTATTAGTTTATTTGAATGTGTATAATATTGATATTTATCATGTCTGAAATTGTCATCTTCATCTTCATCTTCATCTGGAACATCATCATTATTATTATCTGGTGATAATATTTGGTATGTAACACTGTTAGGAATAGTTAATTTATAATTGTCAACATAATTTATTAAATTTATTTTTTTTATACTATTTGGTAAAATTATTCGTTTATTGCACTTAACAATTGTTATTTTTTTGGTGTAATTAGAAATAATTGTATTTTTGTCATATTGTATGAATTTATTTTTTTTGTTGTAATTTAATACCATTTTATGTGTATATATAAATGTATATGTATATAAGTGTTTATAAAAAATATGCATTAGACAACGAAAAATTCAATTTTTTTAATAAATGTTACAGTCAATATTAAATTTAAAAATTAAAAATTAAAAATTAAAAAATTAAAAAATTAAATTAAAAATTATTAAACACTTATAACATCAAAAAAACACAAATACATCATCATTTCGTATATTTTATATAATTTTTTTGCATATGGTGTATCATAATATGTATATTCATCAGTTATCAATGTATCAACAAATTTATATTTAACAAAATATTTTGACATACTTCCTACTATATATTTACCTTTTGTATATATAGATCGTTCATTTAATACCAATACATGAGCATTTCTTAACATAAATTTATGTTTAACATTTGCTACCATGTTACAATTTGTGCTAATAATTGCGGTATGTATATTTTTAAAATACATCGCATCTAAATTACATTTACCACACGCTTCGTGTTCATATTTAACATAAATTTTTATTTTTTTTAAATATATACATGATTTTATGTCTGGCAATATATCATTAACTTCTTTAAAATACATCGTTAATATTTGTACATTTATTACATGAAAAGTATTTTTTTGATGTTTGTAAATATATAATTGTTTAACATTTCTAAATAAAAAAGATTTTTGTTTGTGTTTACAAATGTTCATTTTAACCATCCTTACATTAGTTGTATTTTTTAAAAAATATAAATTTTTTGTTGCTTCACGATAATGTACATGTATATGTATATTTGGTGTATTTTCCAATAAAAATACATTATGTCTTTTATAATCGTGAGCACGGTAAAGCATTCTTAAATCATCATAAATAGATAAATTATGAAAAAATATATTGTTCAAAATACCATGTTTTATAAAATCTCTTCTTGACATATTATTTGTTTCATTTTTGTTGAACATATTTATTTTATATTTAATGCTGTTCGGATATATCATTTTTTTATTTTTACTGTAACTTTTTGTAATATAATCATTAGGATATATTATTTTATATTTAATTGTTGCTATGCTATTTGGTAAAATAATTTTTTTATCTTGCATTTTGACTATTGTTGCATAATTTGAAATTACAGTTATTAACTCATTATCAAGTGCTTCAACATATTTTTGTTTATATTTGTTAATGTTCATTTTTAAATAATAATTTTGTAATGATAATGATAATGATTATTATGTAATATTTCTAATTGTGATGTAACATTGTGAGTATAAAAATATTCAATTTTTTTGGTTAAAAAATAGCATTTTTATATTGTAAAAATTCAATTTTTTTGGTTAAAAAATTTAATTTTTTTTATTTAAAAAATCCAATTTTTTCATAAAAATTCTGTTTATTATGTGTTTTGATTTTTGATATTTCATTTTTTATTGTATCATCACATTGCATCAACACAATTTTTTTTACAAATATAGTTAGCAAAAATTTATTTTCAATATCTGTATCATATTTTTTACAATTTTTAATTATCAATGTGTTATTATTCAAATATGTATTGTTAAATGTTTTATTGTATAATAAATCAAATTTTAATATTTTTACATTTTTTAAATTTGACATATCTTTAATTTTAAAACAACGCAAAATTGTCAGTGTATTTATATTTTTTAAACATGATGCGTTTGTTATGGATTCGCAATATTGCATTGTTAATTTATTAATGTATTTTAATAAATGAATTGAATGGTCGTCAATATTTATTTCAAAAACTGATAATAAATAGACACAACTTATTTTATTTAAATATTTTTCTTCAATATTTGTTGTTTGAATATTTAATATACATGCATAAGATATTTTGTTAAAAATTATACCAACAATATTTATTTCACAACACAATTTAATTTCATGTGCATATGTAAAACGAGAAATATCAATATCATATTTGTAATCAGAATTATCAGTTATGTGTAATTTGTAGATGTTTTTTAGTAAGTATATTTGTTTATTTAACACAATATTTTTATAATCATGTTCAGCACATAAAAAATAATTATTTCTTAACAACGAAACATATTTTTCATTTGAATTTATTTGTATATTTACTGATTTTAATCGTGAAAACATTTTTTTGTGAATTGTATTTGTAGTTCTACATGTTATTTGAGCAATATTCTCAAACAAAAATATATTTTTAATATTTTTTAAATTGTAATCTGTTACTCTATAAATATTTATTGTGTTACAAAATTGACTTGTATTATGCATCATGTATATCAATTTATTTTAATAATCAAAATAATGAAATGCAGTGTATTTATTATATTTGTTGTGTCCATCATATCTATCATTTCGGCTATTTATATGTAATATTTGATAAGTTATGCTATTTGGTATAATACATTTGATGTCATTAATATCATGTATATATGTGTTTTTAATGCTATTTGGTAAAATTATTTTTTTATTACACATTGTGATGGTTATTTTATTTGTATGATTTGAAATGAGTATATTTTTATCATTTTGAATAATTCTATTTTTTCTGTTGTAATTTGGTATCATTAATATTATTTGTATAAAATATATGCAACAGTAAATATACAAACAATGAATATGTAAATAATAAATATGTAAATAATAAATATGTAATCAATGAATAAAAAAATTCAATTTTTTAGTAAAAAAAATTATTTGCTATTGATCTCAGTTAAATATGAATCAACCATTTTTACGTTAAATGTTCTGCACAATTATCAATTATTAATACATATGTATTTTTTAACATACTTATATTATTTATATATTCTGTGCAATTGTGTAAAATTACAGTATGTACATTTTTTAAATAATTTGCATTTAATTTATACCGTTTATACAAATTATACTGTTCAGAATTCTTCGAATTCTTCAAAGATTCGTTTTCACAAATCCGTTCTTTTTCTGTTTCAGAACGAACCATTTCTATTTTTTTAATATTTCTAAATGATTTATAATTTAATATATCATTACAATCATCAAGTATTAACACATATGTGTTTGCTACATATATTTTACAACAATGATAATTATACACAGATAAATATTTAATATTTTTTAGTAAAAAATAATTACTTGCTACTATTTTAGTTGAAAATAAATTAATATTTTTTATGTTTTTTAAAAAATACATATTTTTTGTTAAACTGCCATCATGTATTTTTATATTTAAAACATTTTCGAGTAAAAATATATTATTTTGTTCCATTTTTTTGCTAACAATGTTACCAAATTTATCATAGTTAAAATTGCAATTAAATTGCAAATTGTTACAAAATATATTATTTAAAACATTGTGCTGTATAAATTCTTTTATAGTCATACCATGGTAATCGCTCTCATATGTAATATTATAAAATTTAATGTTATTTGGATATATTGCAAAATTTGCATATTTAGTTCGGTGTTGATGTTTATAATAAATATTATGTATGCTATTTGGTAACATAAGTTTTTTAAATTCAATTCCATGTTCATATACGACATGTGTAAAACAATAAATTATAATTGATTTAGTATAATTTAAAATGCATTTAAATTGTTTAACATGTTTTTTATAATTATATTTATGTAATTCATCATCTATGTTTAAATATCTTTGTTTTAATTTATATTTGGTAATGTTCATTTTTAATGGTAATTATTGGTGTCGTTATAAATGTTGTTATGAATGTTGTTACAATGATTACTATATCATAATATGTATAAAAATTCAATTTTTTATAATGTATTTTACATTTTGTATTGTATTATATTTTATGTTGTATTATATATTTTATTGCATAATATATTTGTTTTAGTCAAAATTAAAAAATGAATATATGTATTCATCATACATTTTATATACATCATTTGTATTTTGTTTTTTATGATATTGGTGTTCATTGATCAACAACATGTCAATAAATTTATACATTGTTTCATATTTTAATATTTTTTCAATTGCATTGTCATATGTTATATATTTAATAGAATCATGCATCACCAATATGCGTGTATTTTTTAATATACATATATTATCTATGTGTCCTAAACAATTATGCAAAATCACAGTATGTATATTTTTTAAATAATTCGCATTTGTATTTAATTTACAATGTCCATACCAACTGAATCTTTTTTCTGTTTGAGACATTTCAACATATAATATTTTAATTTTTTTAATGCATATGAATGATTTAACATCTGGTGTCGCAATGTAATTACGCATCGTTAAAATATTTGTATTTGATACATATAATTTCGAATGGTTTATTTGACTTACATATAAATATTTAATATTTTTAAACAAAAAAGATTCTGTATTACTTATATTTATTTCAATTAATTTAATATTTTTTATGTTTTTAAGAAAGTATAAATTTTTTGTTGTAAATTTATTGTAATTTACTAATATGTTTGTTATATTTTCAATTAAAAATACATTAAATAAATTATTTTTTTGTTTTTGAATGTTATTGGTTCCATCAACACTCAAACTTATTTTATTTAAAAATATGCAATTTACAATATCACTTGTTATGAATTCTTTTTTTGATATTCCATATGTATATTTTAAATTTATGTAACTAATACTATTTGGATATATTATGGATTTATTCTTTCTCGAATAAAAATTATCATTATACTTGTATGTTTTTATGCTATTTGGTAAAATTAATTTAATTTTTAAAGATTTTATGTCAATTGATGTTGTGTGATTTGAAATAAGATTTGTAAAATTAGTAATATTTTTTTGATATTTACTAAATGTGGTTATGTGTTTTTGTTTGTATGCAATAATATCCATTGCTAAATAGTAATTTACATCATTATTATGTTACTGTTGTGTTATATATAAAAAATTCAATTTTTTTAGCCTAAAAAATAGCATTTTTTATACGTTATGTATGAAAAATTCAATTTTTTTAATTGTTTTCTTTTAGTTATAATAATAAAAATTTACTAAACAGATATTTTCATTTTTGTTGTTCCATCATGGTTACAATAATAAAAATTTACTAAACAAATATATTTTAAATATTGTATAAATATTTTTGAAATTTTTAGTTTAAAAAATTCAAAACGAATATTGTTATTATCAAAATATTCTATTTTTTTAATATTTTTCATAGATGTAACAAACATATTTATTAATTTTTGTTGAACACTTTTAATGCGATTATCAACTGTTAAAATATTTATATTTGATAAATATATCTGTGTAATGTTAAAATGATAAATTGTTAAATGTTCAATATTTTTAAATAAATATAAATTTGATTTTGTTACTTCTCCATGTAATATGATATTTTTTATGTTTTTTAATGAATGCATGTTTTTTTGAGCAACTATACAATACACAGCAATATTTGGAGTATTTTCCAATAAAAATATATTTTTTTTACTATTATTTACATTTGAAATTTTATTTAAATGTGCATGATGACTATGAATAAATATATTATGTAATACAAAATGTTTTATAGGTAATACACTTTTCCAATTACAATTTGACGATTCAGGATTATAATTTTTTAAATTACCATTATATTTATTATGTTGTGGTATTACATAAATGTATTTTTTTGTATAATTCATGTGTTTAAAATATAATTGTCGTGTGTATACATGTTTAATACTGTTTGGACACATTTTTAAACATAAAAAATCATTAAAAAAGTAACCATCTACATAAGCAACATCTGTTACACTATTTGATATAATATTTTTTGGCATAATAATTGTTCCACAAAATTTAACATTATCATAACGTTTTGTTGTATAATTTACAGCACCATCAAATTGAATAAAAATTTTTGTGGTATAATTTGATATGCAATTAAATTTGTTAATTATTGTTATGTGTTTTTGTTTATATGAAATAATGTCCATTGTTAAATAATTGTTGTAATGTTATACAATATAATTATTATATGTTATTGTGTGTAAAAATTCAATTTTTTTATTTTTAGATACATAACT
>OBEQ012805228.1_pt1 | contig 11096 bp, 15 predicted proteins | sample 1670901 | NCBI WGS metagenome assembly OBEQ01 (sample SAMEA104232315, study PRJEB22302) | groundwater metagenome | biome: forest; feature: aquifer; material: groundwater | place: USA | collected 2011-08-07 | depth 5.4 m | reverse complement strand
TTTTTAACTAGAATCAGCATAGCTATCGCTAAGCTAAGTTTCAAGTTGACTACGCCAAGTCAACTTATTTCTTTTTAATTTACAAAGTAGAAAAAGTTTACTCCACTAGTCAAAGACTAGTGGTAATCTTTAGAAATATAAGGCATTCAAGTTCCTCTTTTGATAGAGGACATTATTTAGGAACATATGGTGATCTGATTATTCAATCGCAATATCCGGATAATTTAGTAAAACAATTAGATAAATTTTTTAAAAAGAATAAAACTTTAGAAAAATTAGATTTATTACAACTTTCAAAACTTGTGAATATGAAAGTAGAAGTAAAATTAACAGTAATAAAGAATCTAGCAATGGCAAAACAAATGAATAAATCAATTATTCAACAAATAAAGTAATCAAAATCTTTATAAGTTAATTGAATAAATTATAATTATGCAAAACGAAAACATACCAAAAGACATTAAAAAAATAAATGAAGTAACTTGGGAAATTCCAACTTCGTACAAAGAGGGAATGAATGTTCCAGCGAGGATTATAGCAACTGAAAAATTGCTTAATCAAATGGATAAAGGTGTGTTTGATCAGGTTACAAATGTGGCTTGCTTACCGGGAATTGTAAAATATGCATATTGCATGCCCGATGCTCATTGGGGTTACGGGAGCCCGGTTGGTGGATTGGCAGCCTTTGATTTAGAAAAAGGAGTAATTTCTCCAGGAATTATAGGATTTGATATTAACTGCATTACAGGAGATTCAAAAATAATGACTTCTTACGGCTCCTATTTATATATAAAAGATTTTGAGGATAAACTTAATTTTGAAACCAAATCTATTAATTTTGAAACCAATAAGGAAATTGACACATCCCCAATTTTGTTCATGAAAAAATTATCTAACGATATTGTAAAAATAAAAACAAAAGCCGGTCACGAGATAACAACAACTAAAGATCATCCTTTTTATACAGATAATGGGATGGTTGAAGCTAGAGAATTAACGAAAGAAAATCTATTGGCTATAAATCCGTTTGATGGTGTTATTTATGAAGAACCAAGTAGCAAAATTATTTTAGATGAAGACCAGGTAAAGCAAATAGTACCGGATAGACCCAATGTAATAAAAGAACTTAAATCAAGGGGGTTATTACCATTAAAAGTAAATTCAGAAAAGTTACCAATCTTAGCGAAACTAGTTGGATTCCTTCAAGGAGATGGTCATATAACTTATTATTATCATAAGAAAAGAGAACAAAATGTTTGGTCAACAATCGTAATTGGTAAAGAAAATGATTTAATTAAAATAAAAAATGATCTTAATTTATTAGGTTATGGTTCTTCTGCAATAAAAACTAAAAAATATATAAGTTCAGTAAAAGAAATTAATGAAAGTGTAAGAATTATAGAAGGAAGTTCTACACAAATGCGTATTAATTCACAAACTCTCGCTATATTATTACATGCTTTAGGTGTTCCTAAGGGGAATAAATCTTATAATAAAATTTTTATTCCAAACTGGGTTAAAGAATCCCCCTTATGGATAAAAAGATTATACTTATCTGGAATATTTGGGGCTGAATTAAGTAAACCACAACAATATGCAAAAGAAAAACATAATTTTAAGGAACCAGGATTTAGTCAAAATAAGATTAAAGAATTGATTCCAAGTTTAAAAGAATTTTTATTAGATATCAAAGAATTGCTTAAAGAGTTTGATGTAAAATGCAATAAAATTTACTTTCAAAAGGGAATAATTAACAAAAATGGAGACGAAACAGTAAAATTATCTCTAAAAATATCATCAAATTTTGAGAATTTAATTAAATTATGGGGTAAAATAGGGTATGAATATTGTGAAGAAAGAAAAATACTATCTACTCTCTCATTACAATATCTAAAATTAAAACAACATACTATTAAAAATATTAATCAAATTATTGAAAATTGTATTACACTAAGGAATAATGGAATACAAGGTTCAAAGATATTAGAATATGCTAATGAAAATGGAGTAAGTGTTAACGTCATTAAAAGAAGACTAAAAGGAGGAAAAGCTGTTGTAAGGATGTTAAACAATTTTCCGTCATTTAATGAATTTGTATTGAAATATGGTCTTAAAAATTCAGGACATTTCGTTTGGGATGAAATAGAATCTATAGAAGAACTAAATGAAACAAAAGAAGTTTACGATTTCACAATTAATCATGATAATCATAATTTTATTGCAAATAATTTTATTATTTCTAATTGTGGAATGAGGAGCATTTTAACAAATTTAACTTTTAAAGAAGTTCAACCAAAATTAAAATTATTAGTCGATACATTATTTAAAACAGTTCCAGCAGGGGTTGGAGCTAAGGGTTTTGTTAAAGCAACTAAACAACAATTTAACGAAGTTATGGAACAGGGAAGCAAATGGTGTGTAGAGAACGATTACGGTTGGAAAGAAGATTTAGATAGGACAGAAGGATATGGAAAAATTGACTGGGCAGATTCAAGTAAAGTTTCTCAAAAAGCTGTTTCTCGTGGAATTAATCAACTAGGAACTTTAGGGTCTGGAAATCATTATCTTGAAATTCAGCGCATAAAAGAAGAAGAAATTTATGATAAAAAAACAGCTGAAAAATTTGGAATATTTAAAGATCAAGTTGCAGTTATGATTCATTGCGGTTCGAGGGGGATGGGACATCAAGTGGCAAGCGATTATTTACAAACATTTGATAAAGTAATGCAAGAAAATAATATTAAAATTAGAGATAGAGAACTATCATGTGCTCCGTTTCATACTAAAGAAGGACAAGATTATTATAAGGCAATGGCATGTGCAGCCAATATGGCCTTTGCTAATCGTCAAGTTATAATGCATAGGGTGAGGGAAGCTTTTGAAAAAGTTTTTAATAAAAGTGCAGAAGAACTTGAGATGCATTTGGTATATGATGTCGCTCATAATGTTGCTAAAATTGAAGAACATAAGGTTGATGGCAAAATGAGAAAATTAATTGTTCATAGGAAAGGTGCAACAAGAGCTTTCCCCCCTGGTCATGAAGAATTAGCTCCAATTTTTAGAGAAACAGGACAAGTGGTTGTAATTGGGGGGTCTATGCAAACTGGAAGTGCTTTGTTGCTTGGAACAAAAGAAGGGGAATCAACGTTTTATACTTCAGCTCATGGTTCAGGAAGAACAATGTCAAGAACGCAGGCGAGGCATGAAGTTAGAGGAGAAAAATTACAAAAAGAAATGGAGGCACAAGGAATTTATGTCAGAAGCGTTTCAATGTCGGGATTAGCAGAAGAAGCTGGATCCGCATATAAAGACTTGAGTGATGTTTTAGATTCTGTTGTTAAAGCTAAAATTGGAAAATTACTTTGTGTTATGAGGCCAATCGGAAATTTAAAAGGCTGAGGTAGTAATTCTTAAATACTTTAAAATTAATTTATTATTATGAAATTTAAATACCTAGAAAAAGTTGCGATTGCAGATATAGCATTTGAAGCCTATGGTAAAAGTTTAAATGAAGTTTTTGAAAATTCAGCATATGCTTTTTTTGACATGACTTGTAATCCTAAAACTATTAAGAATAAGATAAAAAAAAATATAAATGTTAAGGCAGACAATGAAAAAGATTTATTATACAATTTTTTATCTGAGTTAGTTTATATAAAAGACAGCAAGCAATTAATTTTTAGTAAAGTTAAAGTTTTAATTAAAAAAAATGAATTAAAAGCAACTTTATTTGGTGATAAAATAAATTATGAAAAACAAGAATTAAGGAACGATGTAAAGGCTGTGACCATGCACCTCTTTAATATTGTAAAGACTAAGTCTGGTTATAAAGCAACCATAGTTGTAGACGTATAATCTTGCATTCTTTAATATATATTTTATAGTAACCCGGCCCATAGGACAACTTCGCTACAAAGCTTTATAAATAAAAAAGTCTTATTTACCGTATGAAAAATAACTTTTCTAGGTGTATTAATACTTACCATTTATTAGAAAAAGATTCAGAAGTAAGAACTAAAATAAATGAAGAATTAAGATTATTAATTAGATATAAAATCAAACTTAAATTTAAGAGCATATCGAAATTCACTAAATTTTTAGGTTTGAGAAAATCACAAGTAATATTTTGGATAACAGATTCAAAAAGGAGATCAAAAGCGAAATTTTCTATGTTAATAAGTTTATGCAAAAACCTAGGTATTTCTCAGAAAATGATTTATAATAATATTTTAGGATTTTCAACACAAGGAAGCCATGATACTGTATACAGCATGCCAAAAAAAGTAGTTATTGACAAAACTTTTTTACAGGGAATTGGACTATATGTTGGTGATGGATATAATAAAAAAACCTTACCAAGAATCGTTTTTACTAATAATAATAAAGATTTGATTACTTTTTATATAAAGTGGTTAATAAGATACCTTAATATTAACCCTAAAAAACTAAGATTATATGTTTACTCTAATGATTTAAACGAAGATAAAGTTAGAGAATCTTTTGCAGGTCTTATAAGTAAAATTAAAATATACAAAAATCCACCAAATAACGTGTCTAATTATAAATTGTATTTATCTACAGCAGTTTATAGAAGACTTTTAGATTTATTAATCGAGCTGTCAAAAAAACTTTGTATCAAAAATAAGATTTATGCAAAAAATTATCTTAAAGGTATATTTGCGGCGGAGGGATGTGTGCATATACCGAAATTTACAGTACCACATGTTTTTATTGAAATGAAAAAAGGTAAAGATATAATACATGTTGAAGATTTATTCAAATTTTTAAAAATACACCATAGAAAATATGATCGGCCACACGACGGAACTAAGCTAACTTTATATAGGGAAGATCAAATCAGAAGATTTAACGATTTTGGTATAGCTAACTTAAATTTAGATAAACAAAATAAGTTGAATCAGGTTATTGAAATATATAATAAAAGATTATAAAGCAACTATAGTTGTTGATATATAAAATGGGCATAATAGATTTATTCAAAAAAAAAGAAGAAAAAGAAGTTGATTTTGAAGTAATCAAAACTTCAACAGGGAACTTTGAAGATCTTAAGAATAGATTAAAAAATTCTAGTTTAATTTTGTTAATTATTGGTAAAAGGGGAAGCGGAAAAACCGCTTTAGGATTTACATTACTCGAATTATTATCTGGAAAAAGACAAGCTTATTACTTAGGAAAACTAAAACTGCCATGGTGGATAAAACAAGTTAATATTATAGAAGAAATAAAAAATAATTCTTTGGTTTTGGTTGATGAAGCAGCATTATCTTATTCAGCCAGAGAGTCTATGTCAAAATCTAACAAATTCTTAAGTAAAATAATGGCTATTGCAAGACATAAAAACTTAACTTTAATAATTATAACTCAAAATTCAGCTATGCTTGATTTAAATATTTTAAGATTAGCAGATACTGTTTTATTTAAAGAACCTTCTTTATTGCAAAGTAAATTTGAGAGAAAATCTATTGGTGATTTATTCAAAAAAGCAGATAATTCTTTTCATGAAATTAAAGATAAAGACAAAAAGAAATATGCTTATATTTTGGATGATGAATTTGAAGGAATAATCAAATTTAATCTTCCAAGTTTTTGGAACGAAAAAATAAGTAAGAGTTATTCTGATTTTGGAAAATCTTGAATTAAAAATCCTCTTATTTCTTTACTAACTTCTTTTTGAGGAGGATCTCCATTAATTATTTTTAAAATACCTTTTTTCTTATAAAAATTAATTACAGGAATGGTTTTTTTTAAATATATATCATATCTTTTTTTTATATTTTTAATTGTATCGTCATTTCTTTTCCTTAACTTTAACCTTTTAATTAATTCTTTTTTAGAAGTTTTTAAATATAAAACTAAATCAATTTTTTCCTTAAATGCCTTAGCTTGCGGTAAATTTCTTGGAAAACCATCTAAAATAAGATTGTTTTTATTTTTAACTAATTTATTCACTATTTTTAAGGTTGGCTTATCTGGAATTAACTTTCCCTGAGCAATAAACTTTCTAAAAAATTTATTTTTCTTGGCTAATTTTCTAAAATATTTTCCCGTTTGAATATGTTTTAATTTTAAAACTTTAGCAATGAACTCAGCTTGTGTTGTTTTCCCAGATCCTGTTGGTCCTATGATTATTATAAGCATCTTATCCAAAGTAACTATCTTCTCTTTTTTTATCTTTTTGATATTTCCATGAATCTTTTAATCTGTCAGTAACTTTAATTAACTCTTTTTTAAAATTTAGCCAATCTTGCCATAAATTATTTATATATTCTACATCTTTTTTATCGTTAGGGTTTACATCAATGCTTAAAGACTCGCGTTCATACCGCATTAGATTTTTATGTATTTGTGATAAGTATATTTTTTCTTCTTGCGAAAAATCTTTTAATTCTTGCATTGCTATATAGTTATTTGGATTTGGATATATTATTTCCTCTATTATTTTGGAATAAAAAATTACTTTTTCATTAACCCTTCTTCTTATTTTTTGTAAAAGGAAATTTTTATCTTTTAGACTTAAACCAGAGATTTCGAATTGTTTATCTAAATCTTCAAATTTTGGAAGCTTATACTTATTGTACTCTTCTTTGAGATTAAATTTTTCTTCTTCCATTGCTTATAATAGTTAGTTTCTCTATATAAACTTTATTAAAATCTTAACTATAAAGTTAGTGAAATCTATTTTAGGCAGGTTTTACTCATTTCTTGCCTCGTTTTTTTTAATTCTTGCCCTTACTAGTTTTCTTATGAGCATGACAGGAAGTTTTTTGTCTAGGGGAAAGCGAACAGTCGCTTTAGCAGTTTCATAATCTTTTAGTTCACTTTTGTGCTCTTCTATTACTGGGGTTGGTATATAAAGTCCAATGTGGTTTTTTGAAAGCCGAAAATAAGCTAGTCGTCCTTTGTAGCCATAATAAGGCATTCCGTAACTTATGCGCTCTTCAGCATCTTGAGCTGTTTTTCTGATTACTGCCCGAAGCTCTTTAAGTTTGTTCTGCACTTCTTTTGGAGCTGCTACAATGTAAGCATCTACATTTTTTGGTTTTAACATTTTTTATAGTAAAGTATTTATTGTTTATTAAATTTTTGAAATTAAATCATCTTAAATTTACTTTACAACTTATCAAAATATTTAAATACTTAATGTTATTTATTTATTTTATGACAGTACACAAAAACCATATATGCGATGATTGTGGATTTAATTGGAAACCTAAGGGAGCTAAACCAAATCATTGTCCACATTGTAGTTCTAAGAAGATAGCTCCAAGTACTTTTCAAGAAGATCTTGGGATAGACAGCATAGATTAACAAAATATTCCTTGATGTATCTCAAGATATTTTAAGAATTTTTCATATATTTGTTTGTCTAATTGCCGATTTTCATTAGGGTAAGTAGGAATTAGCTTATCACAAACAAAAATTTTGTGTTTAATATCACCATAATCTACATTTTTTATATCAAAACATTTCTCTTCTAGTAATTTTAATGCGTATTCTTGTTCTTTATCATCTTTAAATTTTATTCCTTTTAGTATAAAGTTTTTTACTAAATTGTCTATTGTCATATAAATAATAGTTTAAAAAGAATTATAAAACTAAGCCTCGGCCGGGAATTGAGATTATGCTAGTTTTAAATATATGTTCTCCAGTATACTGGTCCAAAGGACAACTACGCTACGAATGTTTATAAATAAAACTTAATTTATAGAAATATGTTCTCTCAATACTTTTCACATAATGATTTTAGAAGAGAGGTCACCCTCCCAAAAGATTTGACCAAGGAATTAGCAGAAGAAACTGGCATTCATGTTGGTGATGGTTCTTTATACATGTCTAAGAAAGGAACTGATACAAAATACGTTTATAATATTTCCGGGGGTTATGACGATGAACTCTATTTTCAAGAATTTGTCATTCCATTAATTTACAGACTATATCATATCCATCCTTTAATCTACAAGCCTAAAAAAGGTAAGTCAATAGAATTACGTTATCAGTCTAAAGCACTAGCTCATTTCAAAAAAAGCCTTGGATTGCCTGTGGGTAAAAAAGATTTTATAGAAACCCCAAAATTCATTCTCTCTTCTCCTTTTAGATTAGATTTTATTAGGGGCTTATTTGATACGGATGGTTGTTTAAGCTTTAAAAAAAAGCACAAGAATGTTAAGTATTATCCCGTAATTGATATAACCAGTAAGAGTTTTGAATTGATAAATCAAATTTCGAAAATATTACACAAACAAAGTTTTACAACATCAAAGATAATTAGTGAAACTAGGCTAAGAAATAAAACATTATGCACGAATAACAGGATCTATTTGTATGGCAAAAAGAACCTTATTAAATGGATGAATTTAATAGGAACGTCACAGCCTAAAAATATCAAGAAATTTAAAACATGGAAAAAATTAGGATACCTTCCTGAGTTTTATAATAAAGCCTTTGGTGGGAATTGAACCCACGACCTCCACATTTTTGGATTACTTACCAGTGTGGTGCCCTACCGAGTAAGCTACAAAGGCATTAGAATTTTAGAAATCTTACTCATTTTAAATTTAACTAAAAACAAGTTTAGAAGTAGTATTCATCAATCGCCATTATATGAAAGTTAGAAAAAACTTATAAAACTTTGTAAAAAAATTAGTGTTTAAGTTTAGTAATTAAAAAATATGCTTCAAGTTTTTTTGTTCTACGTGTTAACAATTATGGATATTTCTTCATTAATTCTTGAAGCCTTAAATCAGCTTTTTCAAATTCTTTCCTATAAGATTCATAATCATATTGCCTTATTAAAATTTCATTAAGTTTATTCATTTTTAATTCACCAGAATTTAATCTAATCCTATCAACCAATCCATCTCCGTTTAAATCTTGGTCTAACTCAGAAGAAAAAATTCTATGCCCGAAATCAGGATAAACTTTAACATCTTGAGAACTATCATTATACTTTGTATATTCGACATGACCTGCTAAACCTGTAGAATATGATAGTGTTTTGTAAGATTTTTTAAGAATTTCTCTATCATTACACGCCATATTACAACCTTTTGTTCCTAAGGCTGTTAAACCTATTACACCAATAAAAGATCCTGCAATAGTTCCTATAGATCTTAATAGCTCTTTCTTGGTTGTACCTTTATTTTCCAAATATCGACTTAAACTCATTTTAATTACCTCAAAATTTATTTCTTTTTAAACCTTTCTATTTGTAATCACTTTAGAAATACAACAAAATTAAGTGCGGGGAACAGGAATTTCCAAACCTTAGTTTTCTAAGATTTTTTTGAACCTGCGTAGGCACTAAGCCACAGGATCTTAAGTCCTGCCCGTTTTCCACTAGAGCTTAAAGAGACTCCGGCATCCCCGCATAAATAAAACTCGTTTTGAAGAATTTATAAAACTTTCTTATGGTTAGATACTAGAACTATTCTGCTATGTGTCCACCTAACAATCAAAAAGCTTATATATGTAGTCACCCATATTATATTATGATTATAGAGGTTAGAAAACAAGGTGAAAGGAAAAAATATTATTTAGCACATTCGTTTAGAGAAGGGGGTAAAGTAAGAAAGATTAGAAGATATTTGGGAAGAGATTTATCTGAAAAGCAGCTAAATGAACTAAAAAAAAGGGCAGAAGAAATAATAAAACAGCAAATAGAGGAATATAAAAAAATAAGCGATCCTCTAAAAACTATGTTGAGTGATAAAGAGTTGAATTTTCTAAAAAACTTAGAATTAAAAGCAAACATAAATATTAAACACTTGTCAAATGAAGAATGGGAAATTTTTACAGAATTGTTTACTTATAATACAAACGCTATTGAAGGCTCTGAAGCAAATGAAAAAGATGTTAAGCAAATACTACAAAAAGATAAATGGCCGGAAAATGTAACAAAAGAGGATATATCTGAAACTTATGGGGTATCAAATGCTATTAAACATATAAGAAAAATAAAAAAACATCTTTCAATCGAATTAATCAAAAAATTACATTATATTACATTTAAAAATTCTAAGAATTTTGCTGGTAAATTTAGAGAAAAAGGAGTTGAAGTGGTCGTGAGCGATAGATTTGGAAATATTATGCATAGGGGGGCTCCTTCAAATTCTGTTTTGGGATTATTAAAGGAGTTAATTAACTGGTATAAAAAGAATAGAAATAATTATCCGCCAATTTTGTTAGCAGCTGTAGTTCATAATCAATTTGAAAACATACATCCGTTTAAAGACGGTAATGGTAGGGTAGGAAGGTTATTATTAAATAATATTTTATTGAAACATGATATGCCTCCTGTCAATATAAGTTTTAAAAATAGAAGAGAATATTATGCAAGTTTACAAGAATATGAAAAAAAAGGAAATATAAGACCAACTTTAGAACTGATTTTAAAAGAGTATAAATTATTAAAAAAAGAATTGGGTGCCTACAAAAAGAGAAATAAGTAGTCACCTACTTTTTAGCATCTTTAACTAATTCTTTAGCTTTTCTTTTCAAAAAATGCTCAATGCAGTATCCAAAAAATTGTGCTTCATTTTGACATTGATATCCAAATTGTGTTGTTATTTTGCATCTTCCTCTTATTACCCTGCAATTTTCACAATATCCTAATTTTGACAATTTAGTTTCATCAGGAAGGTAGAACTTCTTGCATTTCTTACATAATAATCTAAACTTTGGCTTTGATTTCATACAAATTAATAACGATTTAAAGCATTAAAAAGCTTTTTATTTACCTTGAGAAAGCAATTTTTTAACATAATGTTGAGTTCTAGTTTCAAGATATTTGTTTTTGTCTGTAACACCCGAAAGCATATTAGCTACTAAATTATAATCTTCTTCAGCTAGTCTTTTCGCTTCTTTTACTATCTTCTGATCTATATTATAATCCATAAGACTGTTCTTAAGAACTAATATATAATATTTTCTAAAACTAGCTCTGGTGCAATCCTTTAAATAAATAATTGGTTCACCTAATTCTTGCAAAAAGAGGTGAACCTATATGGAGAAGAATGATTCTTATTTAAAGTTTATTGATGAGGCACTAGAGGTTGCTAAAAGTATTCCAAGATACT
>OBEQ012858381.1_pt1 | contig 11097 bp, 11 predicted proteins | sample 1670901 | NCBI WGS metagenome assembly OBEQ01 (sample SAMEA104232315, study PRJEB22302) | groundwater metagenome | biome: forest; feature: aquifer; material: groundwater | place: USA | collected 2011-08-07 | depth 5.4 m | reverse complement strand
TTCGTTGACGGCTCGACGACCTCTCGGCGATCGCGTTCCAGCTCCTTCGCGATTGCTTCGCGGAGTTGGAGCAGGGTGGGCGTTGCGGCCATGACGACCGGTGCTGCGCTCTCGCGCGTGTGATCGCCACGGTGGTCCGAGTCCATCGAAGTCGGTGTTGATGCACCGAGCCAGGATGCAAGCCGCGCCAGGAGTCCACGTCGCGCTGGAGTCCCGCGAGAACGCGCCGGTCGTCGCACCTCCTCTTGTGCTCGGCGATGCTGATCAGCAGCCTCCATCGACGCCAGCAACCGAACTGCGCGCGCTTGGAGCTGGCGGTGCTGTTCGCGAGCCTGCGCCTGAACTGCGAGCCGGTGCTCGAGCGAAAAAATCGAGTCCACGTCAGGCTGCACGATGCACCGCCTCGCTGTCGCCGCTGCTCAGACCCAAGCGTCGCTCCTCGGAGCGTAGGTAGGCGCGCACGGCGTCGTTGAGCGCCTGGTCGGTCTGAAGCACGGCTCTCTCGGCGACAAGCGCGGCGGTCTCGACAACGTACGCGGCGTGAGCCGTAGCTGCGGCGAGGTGTTCATGCTTCGTCTGCATCCGGTTGGCGACGTCGCGCTTCTCCAACGCCAGGAGCTGCTCCTGCAACGGGTTCGCCTCTGCATCGCGATGGGCCGTTCGCAGGGCGAGCTCCTCGCGGCCGGCGAGAAGCTCTTGCTCCGCGACCGTGCGCCGTTCGCGATGCTCGTCGTTCAGCTTCAGTCGAGCCGCAGCGACAACAAGCACGATCGCGAGGCCCAACGAGAGCGACGCTTCCAAGAGACTGAACGCGAGTCCTTGTCCGCTGGCACCGCTTCCCGCTCGCAAGTAGAAGAAGGCGACCGAGAAGACGAGGTCGACGATGACGAAACCGACCTTCGCCCATGTGCCGATGAAGCGCGGGGCGAGCACGGTGATCGCGGCTTGGCTCACCAGCAGTGCGACGGCGATTAGGATGCCAAGCCGCAGCGACAGGGCCAGCGACAGCTTCTCCGAGCCCTCCCCGTACGCGTTCTCGACCACTGGCTGGAGGATGAACGCGTCGATCGAGATACCGAGCTTGGCCCCGACAACGAGGGCGACGAGGATCGCGACCAAGAGAATGGCGAGCGACCATAAGAAGCGCGCGAACATCGTCATGGGCATCGGAATCCCAGCCAGCCGGTCTCGCCGTACCTTCACTTCGTCGGCGGACTCCTCGACTCTCCACTCCTTGTCTGCAACCGTGATCGCGCGAGGCTGAAGCGAGGCAACAGCAAGCCGATCGGTGAGCGAGGTGTCCGGGTCGACGGGCGGCGGGACCGCAGCCGCAACCTCCGCGACGTGCTTGGCGACCAGGCGGTCGCGCAGCTCCGCCGAGAACGCCGGGCAGGCTGCGCGACGCACCGCTGCCTTCACTGCGTCCTCGAGGTTTGCGGCGACGGTTCGCGTCATCGCCTCGTCGGCTGCGGCGATCACACCTCTGGTGAGCACAGGTGCGGTCGGCTCGCCGGAAACTGGGGCTAGCTCTATGGCCGACACTATTTGCCCTCCGTCGTCAGCGAGAGCGACGGGCACGACGCGTCGAGTGGGCCGAGGTCCGGAATGATCTCCGACCACACCTCGCCGATTCGGAGGACGTCGACGGCATCACTCCCCGTCGAGATGTGATCGTTCACGCCGCACACGCGCACAGCGATGCCGTCGGTATTGAGCGTTGGCAGCGCCGGCCGCTTTGACCTGCCACGCGGAGCCAAGTGTCGAGTGATCCGCTTGTCGCCGTTCTCACGGAGATCCGAGTGCACGAAGACTGTGGCCATCACCTCGGCGCCCGCAGCTTCGAGCTCGAGCTTCCTCGCCCTCGCGCTGTCCACCGCGCGTACGATGGCGGCGAAGACTGGCGACGAGCGGCGGCTGTGGAAATGGTGCCGGCATTCGTCGTTGATCTCGGTGAGGAACGCCCGTTGCTTCTTCTCCTCGGCGTCCGGTGACTCGAACGCTTGGCGGTCTCGACGGAAGACGCGCCAGTCAGTGAGCGTCAACGGCTCGCTACCGCTGGCCTCATCGCCGGTGGCAAGGGACAGGAAGGCGACGGTTTTTGCTTTCGTCAGGAGGAGCTGGTTGGCGCGCGCCACCACCTGCGCGCAACGATCGCTCTGCCCTGGACTCGATGGCGATGCGTCCACGAAAACGAGCCCGATGACGGCACGACTGGCTTGGGGCGCTGCATCGGGCAGACACGCTCCGAGCACCGGTGCGACAACTAGAAGAATATTAGCGTGCGTCCGCATGGCTACAGCTACACCAACGCCCCGACCAGCGACGCGCACGCGGCGCAGACCTCGACTCGCCTCGGATCCATGGAACCGTCCGAGAGAAACACCGGGCCGCAACCGCGACACGTGGGGTCTCCACTAGGCCACTGCCGAACGTACCCTTCCAACTTCGCGCCGTCAGCGCTCTCTCGGCCGTCTCGCTTGATGGTCATGCCCGAGAACTAGAGCGAGCTCCGTGCCACACATCACCGCCTGTCATTCCTGGCGGTTGGAGACTCTCCTTGGTTCGACTTCCGGGACCGTCGCGGGACTTCCCGGAACGCAGACAAAAAAGTGGGCCCCCGTTGCCGGGGGCCCTTGTGTCCAGAACCATACCTCACTCCTGTACATGTAATCGGTGGCTACCTTGTTAGCGATGAGGCTGTCGAACGCGGAATGCCGGTCTTCTGGGTGACTTCCTTGAGCGTTGCGCCCTCCTTGCGCAACTGGCGTGCCCGCCGGATGTCATCTAACGGATGCTTTGAACGGCGCCCGCGCTTCGGCTTTCCAATCACTGCTTCGTCGCTCTTTGCGTACACGCCTGCGAACCACGGGATGTCGGCGTTCCTTTCGATGTGCTCGGCCTCAACGCGCCCTGCACCGGCGAAAGCGCAAATGCGTTGAACGACCACATCAAGCTCCCGCACATTTCCCGGCCAGTCGTAGTCGAGCATCTTCTTGCGCGCGTCGTTCGAGAAACTCCTTTCGAAACTCGATTGGTAGCCGGCGCGTTCAAGCAGTGCATCGACGAGTGCTGGCAGGTCTTCCATGCGCTCCCGAAGCGGAGGAATTTCCACTACGAGGACAGCGATTCGATCCAGATAGTCCTGCAGCAGATCGCCCCTATTGATCAACTCCTTCGGATCCAAGCGCGAAGCTGCAATCAGCCGGAAGTCGTAACTCTCTCGACGGGTCGAACCGACCCTGCAGCCGGCCTTGTCGTCAAGAACATTTAGCAATGCACTTTGAAGTTCAAGAGGAAGACTCAAAGCCTCGGCCAGATATAGCGAGCCGCCGTCGGCCGCTCGCAGAAGACCGTTGCTCTCGCCCACAGCGCCGGTAAAGGCGCCCTTCACGTGACCGAACAATTCAGATTTCAGCGTGGCCGTTAACTCCGGGCAGTTCACCGTGTGGAGGGCCTTGTCTGCCCTCAACGAGCGCGCGTGCGCGAAACTGACGGCCTCATCTTTTCCAACGCCCCGCTCTCCGGCGAAGAAGAGTGGGGCTCTACTAGCGGCAAACCTTTTGATTCTTTCAATTGCCGTCTGCATCTTGGCAGAGCGGGTTAAATCAAACTTGCCGCTCGCGGGCATTAGCTACTCCTGCCCTCTCGCGAGCGACGACCAGAGGTCAAGTTGTACAGCTAATCAGCACAGCGTATCTTCACTTGGCAACACTTGACATCCGGTCGAAGATATGGTATTCTATTCAGTTGGCGCACTGAGCTGTTCATGGGGAGTCCTCTTTCCCTGTGCGGTGAGGGCCGTCCACGTCGTTTCAGCGACGTGGCAGGCAGCGTCAACAACCCTCGTTGCGAGTATTCGCAGCGAGGGCCTTTTTGTTTAGGCGAGTTTCAAGAGTACCTTGGTGACTCTCGTGCCCGCCGACCGTATTTTGGGTCGGCAGTGACGTGCCATGCGACCTACTGCATTCAATGCAGCGCATCGCATCGCATGGCAGTGCTTCGTTCAACTATTCAGTTCTCACGGCCGGCGGCGACGCTTCGCGAGCTCTGAGCAACGACAGTCGGCACACGCGGCTTCCTGATGTGCGGGTTTTCAGCGTAGCAACACCGATGTCCCTACGCACGTGATCGATCTTGGTGCGTTACCTCTACCTTCAAGGGAAGGAGCGGCGGCCCTCCCACAAGCGCAGACAAGTACGCGAAATCCGTGGCGGCCGACAAGCCGAGCGGGGCTCGACGATCAGCCACCACGCACAGCGCACCCCGCGGCTTGTGCTTTTTTGTGCGTACGATCAAAAACTCAAGTGCAGGCACCTAGGCCACAAGACAACCCGACGGCAAAGCAGTTTGCGGCGTTCCAGTCGATGTACGTCTACTTCAATCGCGAGTTGTTCGGCGGGCAACTCCGTCCGGTGATTCTGAATTTCTCGCGCGCAGCAGGAGCGCTCGGATTCTTCGCGGCCGGACGCTGGGGGCATGCGCGTGCGACGACGCACGAGATCTCGCTCAACCCATCGCACCTTGCGACCCGTTCGGCCCGGAGTGTCGCGTCGACGCTGGCGCACGAGATGGTGCACTGCTGGCAGCAAGAGCACGGCAAGCCGGGGAAACGCGGCTACCACAACAAGCAGTGGGCCGCCAAAATGGACGAGATTGGGCTGGTCCCGTCGTCGACCGGCAAGCCGGACGGCGCGCGCACCGGCTTCGGCATGAGTCACTACGTCGCCGACAGTGGCGCATTCGCCCGGGCGTTTGACCGAATGCCTCGCTCGTGCCTCCTGCCTTGGTCGAGCTCGGACGGCGCCCCCAGGGACAGCAGGGCGAAGATCAAGTACACGTGCCCAACGTGCGGCGCGAACGCTTGGGGTAAGCCGGACCTTCATCTTGTGTGCGGTGATCACGCCGAGCGGATGACGGAGCGAGCAGAAGGACGGCGATAGTGGCGTGACAGCCGTCGAGTGGCATTCTCTTGCTACAGCGCCGTCATCATTTCGACGGCTGGGTGCGGGCGCACGTACCCCTTATCGCCGCGGAAACAGTAGTTCGGCGAACACCGGTCGGTGGTCCGACGCCGAGTCGGCGGCAACCGACGCGTCAAGGACCTCGACTGGATCGGTCGCGAAAACGTAGTCGATACGGCCGGGCGGTGCCCAACTGTTGCCTTCGAACGTCACTACTGGTGCTTGGGTGACCGCGCGAAGCGTGTCGGTCCACCCGTTTGCAACCAGGAATTCGATCACCGGCCCTGACTCAAAGCCGTCGAAGACGTTAAAGTCCCCGCCGATGATCGCCGGCGCGTCGCGCGAAGCAACGTCGTTCAAGATCGCGCGGCCATACTCCAGTTGCTTTTCGACATCGCAGGCGTCGTCCGTGTTCCGGATCGGCACGCACCAGTGAGTGGAGTAGAGGTATAGGCGATGGCCGGTCTCGAGCAACGAGAGTTCAGCCCACCGCGCCTCGCGACGGCCCCACCCGTCGTCGTTGGATCCCAGGACGATTACTCCGCTGTCTACTGCATCCCACTTCTCGGAATCGTAGAGGACTCCCAGTTCCGAGTCTTCCCACCCTGGCGCGAGTGAGAATTCCTGCGGCAGCTTCTGGAGCAATACACCGCAATTAACGCACTCTTGCAACGCCACAAAATCGGGGTGATACGAAGCGATTTGGTCCGCAATTGCCTGCCCGGCTATCGGATCCGTAATCGTGTCACTACCCTTCACATTGAGCGTCAGCGCAGAAACCGGCGGCAACGGCGCAGGCTCGTTGTCTCCGCAGCCAGCGGCCGCGACGCCGACGGCCATCAGAGCGCGAAGAGCCCCCCTAGTCATCGACCACCTGAAGATGAGAAATGTTGGAGCTGCATCTGCGCGAGACCCAATCTTAACCCAAGGAAACGTGCAGCCTACACCAAGATGACGGTGGGCACCGAGCGAACGCCACGACATGAGGGGCGACTTCCCCGCCGAGGCTACGTTGGTGACGGCTGGCCGGGAGCCAAGGTCATACATCGCTCGAAAGTACGTCGAAAGGAGCGTCGGCTCGCCCCAAATCCGCCGCCCGCAGCTCCCTTCAGGAAGCGTCACATCAGTTTGTGCCGGACGGACGGGTCAAGACGTGACAAGCCGTCGAGCGCAGCTGGCCACCTCTGGCCGAGCACTGTTTACCGAGCACGCCGGATGCCACCGATGACGAATCGCCCGCGCCTTCGATCCGCGCTTCGATTCCACACGCCGGCCTTGGGATCTGTATGAGACGCCTCCTTCAAGGAGTGTCTCCGAGGCTACGACTGTAGCACTATACCCCGAAAGGACATCCCGCTTGTCGACACGTTGGGAGTGACCGTCACCTTCACGTAGTAGAAATAGGTGTTCCAGTCCAGCGTGTGGCTAAAGGTAGAACCACAAGCGAACTGGTCCAGCCCGCTGTTTCCATCAGCGTCCATATCAACTGTCCCTGTCGACGTCAATGTGCCTGTCGAACGATTCTTCCGGTAGAATGTGCCGACGTAGTTTCCCGAAAGAGTGTACACGGTGCCGTCGTTGTAGGCGCTGATGCACAGCTGTGTGGGATTGGTTGCGCCGCTGTTGTGCTTCGTTGGGCAGTTCAAGTCAATGGCGGTGGAAGGGTTGCTGGCAGCAGGCTGCACAGCCCCAGAGGAAACGTTGTAGAGGTTGCTTTGTATCGGCGTGTTGTCCGGAGTGCAGCCCGAAGCGTTCATGCTCCAGTAGTGGTTGACAGCAAGGGCCGTAGTGGCCGGCGAGAGCGCAGTGACTGCGATCAGGGCGCCGATAGCGATGATGATCTTTCGCATGGGGGCTCTCATTGACCAAGACCGACGCCACGAAACGATTCAGTGTTCGACGTACTGCTTCGATCGACGTCGACATACATGAAGTAGTAGTAGGTGTTGAAATCAAGCGTGTGCGTGAAGGCCGCGGAGCCTTCAGAGATGTTGGTCGCGTACGTGCTGGAATCCTGGGTGACGATGAGCGTCAGCGTGCCGGTGCTTCGCGCCTTCCGATAGAAGTCAGCTGACACGAAGTTCGAGGCGTCGGCGACGTCTGGGCTGCTCCAGCTGAGCCACACCTTCGTAGGATTGCTCCCGCTGTTGTTGCGCTCTATTGGGCAACTGAGCTTGATCAAATCAATGTTCGTCGATTGATGAACAATTGATCCCGAGGTCACGTCGTAGCGATTGTTCTGAATCGCGTCGTCGACGGGGACACATGCTCCGCCATTGGTGCCCCAGTAGTTGTTCGAATCGCTGCTGCGCGCAACGTCCGGCGCCACGACGAGCATGGCTAGAAGAACTGCAAGGACTGAAACGATCTTGTGCATCGGAGCCTCCTCCTTAGTTTTGTTCTGGCGCCACGAAGTAGATGAAGGCACTCAGCGGCCCGCCATCTGCTTTTGTCGGTTCGGTGAACACAACGCCTGCGGTCCATGCGCCGTGATGGGCTGGGTCGGCAAGGTGCTCGATGTCGACGGTCGCATCGACATCGCGAAACGTTATCTTCCCTGCGCAGCCTGCACCCCAGCAACCTAGCTCATCGAAGCTGCCGCGCTCATCCTCGGCGACGGAGGCTCCGACCTCATGCAGACGCAATTGCGCCGCCGTGAGCCATTCGCCATGAGGCTGCCCCGACTCAGTCAGGGCGTCCATAAGCGCCTGTCTCTCCTCGGCGGCGTCGGTGAATCCCGCGAGCGTGACAGCGAGGACCGGGTTGCTTGGGATGATCTGAGGGAGTTGTTCGGGAGCGTCGCTGTTCTCTACGGACAGCTGGCGGACCGGCGGCGCGGCCGATGTAGGCGGGCCAGCTGACCACACTCGGGGTTGCGGACGGTCAACCGCTGCTTGTGCGCCGGCGACCTGGTTGCTTCTTGGTTCGGTCTTGGACTCCAGCAGGTGGGCAATAACGAGCGCCATAGCCGCGCCCGCGAGGACGTACAGCAGGGATCTGCGCATGGTTCCCTTCCGAGGACGTTAGGCGTCCAACGTGAACAACGTGCCGAGGACTCGGTGACTACCAGCGAACTTGCCGTTCGACCAAAGCCAGCTTCGAACGATGAGGTGGCGCGGACGTGCGCCCCGGTCACGCGCTGCACAGTGCTGCGTCCAGCATTTGCTGTCAACGCACGCACGGTGAATTGAGCGGGGTATCTCACCGATCTCCGCTTGTTCACACTGCAGGGGTGAGAACGTCGTGGAGAGCTCAGATTGCAGAGTCGAGTCAGGTCGACTCCATTCCTTGCCGCGGATTCTCCAACTACGTGGCAATGTGCACGCCTGCTCGAAGTCGTCGCTGGTTCGTACCGTTCCTGACACGCAGGCGCAGGATCACCCCGACGGCGGCCCAGATCGCTCATCGGTGCGAACGACCAACCGCACCTGATCAATGAGCCAACCGGCGCGGCGGTAGCTCTGGCCCTGCGGGCGGCGTGGTGTCCGCGTTCTCCGCGGACACGATGAACAACCCGTGCCGCCCCAGTGGGACGCCGTCACAGGCAACTGGCGGCGGAGCAGTTGCCAGAGCAGCATTGTCCGTCATTATCGCAAAAGCTTCCCGAAGCGATACAGCACCCGCTACTTCCACAGCTACGGCCCTGGCAGCAATCGGAGTCGACGCTGCACGCTTGGCCTAGGTACGGGGAACAGCAGTGATCGCCCTCGCAACCTGATTGCGGGAACGCGCACGTGCCGCAGCTTCCGCCGCACCCGTCGTCACCGCACACGAGACCGCTGCACGAGGGCGTGCAGAGCCCGCAGACGTTGGCTACCCCCTCGCCGGCGCAGATCTGCGACGGCGGGCCCATCCCGCAGCTCGCCACCGTACGCGTCACGCCGCAATTGTCCGCGGCAGTCACGCTGCCACAGTTCGCGCCTTGCTGGGCGCAGAACTCAGCGTCGTTCTCCGGCGTGCATTCCGACGCGTCGGGCAATCCACCATCCAGCGGCGCGTCCCCCCTATGGCAGACAATGGGGGCATCGGGGTAACCATTGGCGCAGACAAAGGCCTGCACCTCACCATCGACAATGGTCTCGTCTAGAATCGAGTGGGCAAAGCATGCCGTGAAGAGACATCTGAGAGCGCAGTCTTCCGCCAAGTCGTTGTAGCCGACGGACATCGTGCAATTCGTAAGAGGCTCCGCGCCGCCCATGCACTGCCACCCAGGCCCAGCAAGACCCGCATACGAGGCGCACGGATCCTGGTTGTCGTCTGGCGTTCCGCTGGTTCCGCAACCAGCGACGAGCAAGACAAGAAGCGTCAGAGAGCAGTGGACTCGCATGCGCCTACTCCTTCGTGCAGTTGACCAAGTCCGGCGTCTTGACGCTGCCCGGACAGGTGACGTCGAACTCGAGCGCGGTGCGGTCGAGATGGAAGGTGAACTCTGTGGTCCGGCTGACGGTACCGTCCTCCGCGAACTCAACCGGCACTTCGGCCAGGCGCAGCGTGAGCCGGGTGATCGATTCCATGAAGTGCGCGAAGTCCTCGGCCTTGTTGATGCCGAGATTGAAGACGAGGTAGCCGGTCCACTGGTCGCCGTCGAGCAACTCGACGTTGCGATTGAGAAGCAACAAGTTCTCAAACGCTGGGTGAAACTGCGGCTTGACTGCGGTCGCGACCTGGGGACCGAAGCTCGAGGTCCAGATGTTCTCGAGCCAAGACTCAATCGCCGCCGGGTTGTCGTAGGTCTGGTAGGTCTTGCCCCTATCATCCTGGAGGCGAAAGACCGTCTGGGTGAGCCTGATGACATGGCCGGTGTGGTTGGCGATCCTGATCTGGAAGGCTGGCTCCGGGAGGATGGACGATGCTCCCTGGGCCTGGTAGGTCTCGGGTTTGCCCAAGACATCGTTCCTGGTGGCGGTCCAAGTGACCATCTTGTAGATGTCCGGGAAGCTCTGCCCGTTGTCGGGCAGGATCGGGGTGACCGAGATGGTGACGTTGTCCTGGGTGACCTCGGCCTGGTCGTGGACCTGCAGTGACTGCATGACGAGGGTGGTTTGGTAGGGTTTCGGCGGTGCACAGCCGACACCAACGACTAGGACAAACAGCAGAACAGTCTGAACACTCACGCGCATCGCATTCCTTCCTCTCAGCTCACAGTTCGAGACAACAGCAAAGAACGCTCCACCATTGGCGCGTTCATTTTTTTTGACACTTATCCACAGGATTCTCATTGCGTGTAATCTCAATTACACGCCGACTGCACTACCTCCGTTTCGCTCCTTGGCTCGTGCGGTGACGACATCGCCGAGCGCTTGAACAGCCTGCCGCCAAGCGGCGACACGGGCGTGGACGTAGCGCTGGGTGGTGACGATCGATTCGTGGTCGCAGTGGAGCTGGACCGTCTGCATCGTGGTCAGCTCCGCGAGCTCGGTGGCACTCGAGTGCCGCAGCGGGTGCGGCGACACCGGGTGCGAGATGCCGGCGAGCTTGCCGTAGGAGCTGACCATCTCCTGAATCGTCCGGACGCTGAGCCGCGTGCCGCGGTCGGAGAGGAACAGCGCCTTCTCTCCCGGGGCCGGACCGAAGTACTCGCGCTCGCGCAGGTAGCGCTCGAGGGCCACGCAGACGACGTCGTTGATGGGCGGCGAGTGGTACTTCCCGCCCTTGGTCTTGACGTTGTGTAGGACGCAGTTCTCGAAGTCAATCTGCTCCACGTTGAGCGAGGCCACTGACGACACGCGCAAGGCTGTGTGGAAGAAGAGCTGGGCGATGGCCCCGTTCCGACCGCGGTAGAACGACGGGCCGTCCTCGATGGCGTCGAGAAGGTCGAGGAACTCGTCCAACGAGAGAGGTAGCCGCGTCTTCGAGTGGACCTTGGCGCGCTCGATTCCGTGAGCTGGGCTGTCCTGCAACGAGCTGTCGCCAGCCAGGAACTGGAAGAACGCCCGCACGGCAGCGAGTCGGATGTTCCAGACGGGACGCGAGGGCCCCACGGTAATCGCCGACTCCTGGCAGAGGAACTCAAGAAGCCGAGACTTGTTAGCAGCCTCGAGCGCTACGGTCCCGGGGTTCTCGCCCTTGGCGAGAAACAGGATGAGCTTCTCGAGTACCTCGACGTAGCGCTTGACGGTGGCAACTGCGAGATGGC
>OBEQ011452846.1_pt1 | contig 11098 bp, 8 predicted proteins | sample 1670901 | NCBI WGS metagenome assembly OBEQ01 (sample SAMEA104232315, study PRJEB22302) | groundwater metagenome | biome: forest; feature: aquifer; material: groundwater | place: USA | collected 2011-08-07 | depth 5.4 m | reverse complement strand
GGGTGGGGGGGGCGGGGGGCCCGGGAAAACCCGGGCCGCGTCGGCCCTTGGCCGAAGCTCCCCTCAATCGTCGCCGAGCCGAGGATGTGGCCGGCGCGGCGCAGCGTGACGCGAAACTCCTGGCCGATGCCGAAGGGCTGGTCGTAGGGGCGCGCGACAACCAGCCGCAGCGCGGCGTAGACGTCGTCGGTGGTGTAGAGCGGCAGCGCGGGCGTATGTCGGCTGAAGCCTTCGCGGTTCGCGAGCTGCGCCTCTTCCTCTTGCAGGTGCGCGCTGTCGAGCAGGACGATGCGCACCAAGTCCTCGGTCGCGGCCGTGCAATAGATTTGGCCGCGGAATCCGTGGCGGACCAACAACGGCAAGTAGCCGCAATGGTCGAGGTGCGCGTGGCTGAGGACGACGGCAGTGATCTGTCGCGGGTCGAATGCCGGCGGCTGCCAGTTGCGCTCGCGCAACGGCTTCAGGCCTTGGAACAATCCGCAGTCGAGCAACAGCCGGCGATCGCCGACCGTGAGCAGGTACTTCGAGCCGGTGACGGTCCCAGCCCCGCCGTGAAACGTGAGCGTCGCTGACGTACTACTCATGACCGCCAGGCACGACGCGGTCCGGCTTCATCAGGCCGGTGAGGTGCGGCGGTTGTGGTTGGTGGGAAACAGGACGGTAAACGTCGTGCCGCCTTCACGCGAGAGCTCCAATCGGCCGCCGAGCTGTTCGGCCAGCGCAGACACGAGGCGCAGACCCAGCGAATGGCTCTTCGACGGCTCGACGTCCGCCGGCAACCCGATGCCGTTGTCGCTCACGACCAACCGCAATTGGTCGTCCTCCACGCGTTCCAGTTTCACCGTGACCATGCCCGACCGCTCGCCGGGGAACGCGTGCTTGAGCGCGTTGGAAATCAGCTCGTTGAGCAGCAGCCCGCACGGGACGGCCGCATCGATCCCCAGCAACACGCGCTGCGTGTCGCGTTCCAGCCGCACGCGGCCTTTGACCGCGTACGATTGTACCAGATGCGCCGTCAGGCTCTCGATGTAGGCGCGCAGGTCGATGCTCGACAAGTTTGTCGAACCATACAACGTCTCATGCACCAGCGCCATCGATCGGATCCGGTCTTGGCTGTCCGAGAGCAGCCGGCCGAGCGCGGGGTCCTTGATGTGGTCCGACTGCAGGGACAGCAGGCTCGAGATGACCTGCATGTTGTTTTTGACGCGGTGGTGGATTTCCTTGAGCAGCACTTCCTTCTCGCGCAGCGACGAGCGGACCTGCTCATCGGCGCGCGTGCGCTCGATGAACTGGCCGATCTGGCTGCCGATGGTGGCCATGATCCGCAGCAGCTCCTCGTCGAACGGCCGGATCTCGTGGCTGAAGAATTCCATGACACCGATCACCTGCCCGCCGAGCTTGACCGGAAACCCGAAGGCCCCATGCAGCCCTTCGCTGGCCGCGATCTCCGCGCGGGGAAAATTCGCATCCTTGGCCACGTCGGGAATCCACGCGGGCTTGCCCGTCGCGTACACGCGGCCCGGCAGCCCCACGCCCGGGCCGAACGTGCGCGCCCGGCTGGCTTGCGCGAACTGCTCCGCGCGCGTCTCCGGCGCGTGCCACAACTCCACGCAGCTCAGCGTGCTGTCGTCCTGGTCAACCTGCCACAGCGCGCCGACCTTCAGCTCCAGCGCCATGCAGACCGCCTCGAGGATCCGCGGCAGCACCTCAGCCACCGTCGACGACGCGGCCAGCACGCTGGTCACCGCGTACTGCAGGGCCAGATGCTGCTCGGTACGCTTGCGCTCTGAAATATCGACGGAGACGCCCACAAAGCCGACGATCTTGCCGGCGAGGTCCTCGATGGTGGAATCGACGACCAGCGCGGGAAACACCGTGCCGTCTCGACGCTTGACCAAGAATTCGCCTTCCCAGTGCCCCGATTGCATCAGCGAGCCCATGATGCGCTCGGCCTGCGGCAGGCTGGATTCCGCCCCCGTCACCTCCGCGATCTGCCGGCCGAGCACTTCGTCGCGCCGCCATTGATACATCGATTCGGCGAACTTGTTCCAATACACGATGCGGCCGTCGACGTCCGTCGCGATCACGGCGTTGCGCACCTGGTCCAGCACCGACGCCTGGAACGCGATGTATTCTTCGATCCGCTTGCGGTCCGTGATGTCCTGGATCATCGCGGCCATGCACCGCGCCCAGCCGCGCCGATCCCGGATCAGCGTCGCCGTCATGTCACCCCAGATCACGGCGCCGTCCTTGCGCACGTAGCGTTGTTGCGCGGCGAGCTCGCTTAAGTCTCCGCGCAGCATCTGCTCGATGCCGCGCGCCGCTCGCTCGCGATCGTCCGGGTGTGTGAGGTCGAGCAGCGTCTTGGCCAGCAGTTCTTTCGCGGCAAACCCGGTCATCTCGCAGAACTTCGGGTTGACCTGGACGAAGCGCTGCGTGCGCGGATCGATTTGCACGGCACCCACGCCCGCCAGCTGAAACATCGCGCGGAAATCTTCTTCGCTCTCCCGCAGCGCGCTCTGCGCCTGGGACCGCTCGCTGAACGCGGCCGCGAGCACCATCGCGGTCACGGTGAGAATGCCGATGAAGGCCTGCAGGCAGAAGATGCCCTGGGGCAACGGTCCCAGGGCAAAGGGTCCGAGACCGCGCACCGTGCCGACGACCGCGATGACCGACACGAGCAGCACCGACACCGACATGATGCCGTGCCCAAAGCGCAGCGCGGCCCACAGCAACAGCGGCACGAGCAGATAGGCCATCGGATACGCCGCCAACGGCGAGTGGACCGGCAAGCCGAAGATCAGCATGGTCACACCGCTGAGCATCAGCAGCATGCTGGCACCTTCCAACCCGCGATCGATTCGCCGCGCCGTCGAGCGCGGGCCGAACCATGTCAGCAGCGGTGCGGTCAGCACGATCGCGCCGATCACATCGCCGAGCCACCACGTTGTCCAGGTCACGTGCCACGCCGACCATGGGATGAAGCCGCCGAGGCAGAGACTGCCGACACCGAGCGTGGGACTGACGGTGCAGGTCATCGCCTCGATGCTGACAAAGCGAAACACATCGGACGTTCGATCGGTGGGCCGCCGGCCGGGGATGAACCGCTGGATGAGCAGCGCGCTCAGCAGCGCTTGCATGGTCGAACCGCTGGCGATGATGCACCCGACGGCCAGCGACACGCAGGCCATCGTGGGGCTGGAGAGATCGATGAACGCCCGGACGTTGCCAAGGAGCGCGCCGATCCACACCGCCGGCCACACGGCCGAACCCCAGAGCAACACCGCGGCCAGCGCGATGCCCGAGGGCAACCATAGCGGCGTCACGTTGCCCGGAGGGATCGCGACCAGTTGGCCGAGGCGCGCGCCAAGATAATACGCGAGCACGACGGCGACGAGCAGCAACGGTGAGACGCGGCCGCGCCCGGGGCCGGGCTGCGGCACGTCGGCCGGCGGCTGCGGCGTCATCGACGCCGATCGATCCGCCGGCGGGTCGGGGCGGCTAAGTCGTTCAGCAGGCGTTTCCAAGGATGCCGCGCGATGCAACCACATGAACGCTCACTACTCCTCGTGACCGGGTCGGCGCCGCAACGCTTTGATGCGCGCGTGGCGGTGCTTCTGTTCCAACATGCGATTCGTCGCCGCTCGGCTGCGTCGTCGGCGTTGTCGCCGACGGAGCTCGACCGCCGCCCGTCGCTCGTCGTCTCGCCGACGGCGCAGGTCCTCGAGCCCCGCGGCCGCCGCTCTGGCGCCGGGAACACCCCCCGGGGCCCCACAGGCGGCCGCCGGCGCGCCAGCCATCGGTTCGCCGCCTGCGACCGCTCGGTCTGGCATCGGATCGTCACGCCCGTCGGGCGATGGCGCAGCACGACGCACGTCGAGACTTTGTTGACGTTCTGGCCGCCCGGCCCGCTCGCGCGCACGAACGCCTCTTCCAAATCCTCGTCGCGCACGCCGAGCGCGCGCAGCCGCGCTTCGATCAGCTGCCACCGGTCCGCCGCCGGCTCCGGCGCGTTCACCCCACCCGCTCCCCGGTGCCGAGCATCATTCGCTGAGGAACGCCGCCACCGGCGCCAGTGCGGCGCTGTGGTCGCACACAATCTTGGTTGTCACCAGAATCGGAACCGCCAGCAGCGTGCCGACGATGCCCCAAATCCACCCCCAAAATAGTAGCGACAGAAACACCAGCACGGGATTCAACGCGAACCGACGGCCCAATAGAAACGGCGTGACGAACCCGCTTTCCAGGATGGTCAGTGACCAGTAGATCAGCGGCGGAATCAGCGCATGGCCGACGCTGTTGAATTGCGTGAAGCCGACCAGCCCGAGCACGACGACCGTCACCAACGCGCCCAAGTACGGAATCATATTGAGCAGTCCGCCCATCACGCCCCACAGCGCGGGGCTGGGCATGCCGATCGCCCACATGGCCAGACCCGTCAACGTGCCGAGCGCAACATGGATAAGCGCGATGGTACTCAGATACGTCGAGACGCCGGACACGATGGCGCGCGCAATGGCGACGGACTGTTTTTTCTTCGTCATGGTCGCCGACTGACTGACCCATTTTCGCAGGAATCGGTCGCCGGATGCCAACAAAAAATAGAGCAGCGCCAATGTGATCGCCGTTGCGCTCAGCGCCTTCTTCGTGCCCACCAGCACCGGGCGGAGGAAGCCGGATGACTTCAGCTCAACTTTCGGCACGCTCGGATCGGTGTTGACGGCGGCGATCCGCTCGACTTGCTGCGCAGCCTTGGTGACTTGCGCGGCGGGGCGCATGATGACGCGGCGCACCTGCTCCTCGACGCGCTGGGCGGTCTCCGGCGCTTTGCGCAGCCAGTCGGAGGCCGGGTCGGAGAGCTGGGTCACGACCAAGGCGAGCGCGCCGAGAATCGTCAGCATGACGACGGCGGCGCCGATCGGATCGGACAGGCCGAGGCGCTTGAGCCCGCGCACGACCGGGCGCAGCAGCAGGCTGAGGAAGATCGCCAACACGACGGGCGCCAACACTTCGCGCGCGACGAAGAGCGTGTAGAGAATCGCCAGCACGAACAGCCCGTTGAGGGCGATGGTGTGCGAGTTCCATGCCGGCAGGAGTCGCGCGAGATCCATGCTGCGCAGCCGGATGTTTCGCGGCGGCGGGCTGCGCCTGAAGACATGGGCCATCCGTCGACGGATTTCCGTACCCGTCGACGGCTGCGCAACCGCGATTGTCGAATCATCCTGCATTGCTTGACCACCTTCTCTACCATTATAGAGTCGTCGCACGCGCTAGGCTGTCTATAATGGGTCGAGATGAAGCGCGCGATGTGGGTTCGAGGCGTCATCGTGGGGTTGGCGGTCGCGGGGGTGTGTGGTGCGGTCGCCGTCCGTCGCGGGTGGAGCCACGAGTGGCTGCGGCTGACCGTCGAGCGGATCGCAAACCAGCGGCTGGCCGCACAATTCCACGGCACGATCCGGCTCGGCGACGCGCACCTCGAGCCGGGTTGGCGACTGGTCGTGCGTGATGTGCGGGCGACGCTGACGCGCGGCGAGATCTCGACGCCGTTAGCCGTCGACATGCTGGCGTGCTACGAGCCGGTCGCGCACTTCGTCACCGGGCAGCCGATGGCGATCCGATTCGACGGGCTGCGACCGGCCGCCGCCGCCCGACGAGGCCTGCACGGTCTCGTCCATCTCACGCGCAAGCCGCACACGCGCTGCGAGATCGTGGCGGTCGTCGACGAATTGAACCTCGAGGACCTCGAGTGGGCGGCACCCGCGTACTTCGCCGGCTCAACCGGCGCGCTCGAAGGGTGGCTGAGCCTGCGCGGCGGCCAAGGTGAAGAGCCGTATCTCGCGCTGCGCCTGCAGGTCAGAGAGCCCGGCGGCCTGCTGCCGGGCCGCGCGCTGCAAGTGCTCACCCCGTATCTGCCGTCGGCGCCGACGGTGCGAGCCCTGGCGTCGTCGAACCGCCTGGTCGGCTTTCGCGACGCGCGCATGGAGCTGCACCCGCCGCAAAACAATCGGCTCACAGCGTTCTTGCACCTGAACATCCCGGAGTATAATGTGAACGTGAACCTGACCGTGGAGCTGCGCGTCGACGCGGAGAATATCGTGACCGAGTTGCTCAAACTGTGGGGCTTGTTCCGCGCCTAATGGCACGCCGCGCCCGCACCATCGCCCTGCTCATGCTGCTGCCGATCGCCGGCTGCACGGTGAAAACCGTCGGCGACCCGAAGCGTCCGATCACAATCAACGCCAACGTCGTCATCGACATCCGCGGGCTGAAGAACACCGCCGCCAACATCGAGGATATGGTCGCAAAGGAGCAGCCACGATGATCCGCCGACCTGCCGCACGCCTCATCATCGCCCTCATCGCCGGTTTGTGCGCGGCGACTCCGGTGCTCGCCGCCGGCTACGATTTGAAAGAGATCACGCCCGCGGTCCAGCAAGCGCTCGACGGTCGCAAGGCGCGGTATGCGCAGCTGAAGCAGTTGAAGTCGCAAGGCGTCGTGGGCGAGGACAACGAAGGGCTCGTGAAGGTGCTCAAACCGGACCCAGCGGCGAGCCAGCTCGTCGACGTGGAGAACCGCGACCGCTTGGCGATCTACCAAGCGATCGTTGAGCAGCACAATCTCGGCGCGGCGGGGCTCGTGGCGGTCAAGGCCGCGTTCGCCGAGGTGCAGCGCGAGAAGGCCGACCCCGGCGACATGATCCAGCAGCTCTCGGGCGAGTGGGTGAAGAAGTAGAGGCGAAACGCTTGGTCCGTAGTCGATAGTCCGTAGAAAATCTGCTTGGGAAAGTCAACAGGACGGCTCCAGCTTGCTGGGCCGTCCTGTATCGTTCTTGCGTGAAGTTTACAGCCTGCTCTCTTCGCCGACGCTCGCTTCGTCCGATCATGCGCGCGGGCCATCCAGCGGAGGCTGCTTGCGTTTCGTCGTGTGCTGCCACACAAACATTCCGACGATGATCAGCATGGCCAGACCAAACTTCCAGAGCTGCGTCCGGTCGACGAGCGAGTAGCCGAGATACACGTATGCGAACGCGCCCGGCGCCAGTCCGAGGAACGTCGCGACGGCGTAGGGCACGAACCGGACGCGCGAGAATCCGAACGCGTAATTCTGCATGTCCAACGGCAGGTTCGGAATCAGGCGGACGAGTAGGACGGTGCGGAAGCCGTTCTCCGCGATTTGCGCATCGAACGCGGCGGCCTTGCCCCTCAGCAGTTTCTCGACGGTGTCGCGGCCGAGCAAGCGCGCGATACCGAATTGCCCGCACGCGCGGCACGTGGCACTGACCAACGCGAGCAGCGTGCCCTTCACCGGGCCGAATGCCAGCCCGCCGGCGAGGATCATCACGCTCGCCGGCAGCGGCACGATCGGCTGGCCGTAGATGAGAAAGTACACGGCGGGCGCCCACGGACCGAACGACCGAATGCGATTGTGCACATGCTCGGGCGTGAAATGTCGGAGGTCGACGTGCGCGACCTTGAGGGCGATGACGGTGCCGGCGATCAGGAGCGCGAGGATCGCGAACTTGAGCCGCGTCGAGGATGTCATGCCGATGCTTCCGATGGTCGGCCGATGCTGTGCGGGCGGCCGCATCGAGCGGCGCTCGATGCGCTCACCGCAGAAGATCGCCTCGACGCCAGCGATCGGTGGGCTGCGGCGGGATCGGATGCGGGCGCGGCTGCGAGGTGGTGATGTCGGTCCACGTCGAGAGCTCCAGCGGCTCGCCGAGCTCCGCCGGCACGAGCGTGGCCGGCCCCGGACCGTCGAGCACGTCGCGCGTCAGGCGCAACAGTTCCGCCAGAGACCACGCCTGAAACGGGCAGCCACGCGGCTGGTGCGGCATCTCGGCATCCGCGATTTCGCTGACGTGGCCGAGGCCGGCTTCCTCGAGGTACCGCAGCAGCGGAGCGACGAATCGCTCGCGCGCCTCGCGCTTCGCCTGCGGGGTCGAGCCTCGCACGCGCACCCACGCCTCCACGAACGGCCCCGCCAGCCACGGCCACACCGTGCCGCGATGGTACGCGGCGTCCCGCTCCGCCGGCGCGCCCGTGCAGCGCGGCGCGTATCCGGGCTCGCCGGGGGCGAGCGACCGCAACCCCATCGGCGTCCACAGCCGCAACTCGATGAGATCGACGACGCGGCGCGCGCGCTCACCATCGAGCAGCGCCATCGGCAAGCCGCCGACCGCGAAGATTTGGTTCGGCCGGCACGCGACGTCGACGAAGCCCGGCTGATGGTCGACATCGACGACGTCGTAGAGTCCGCCCGCGGCTTCGTTCCAGAACCGCCGGCGAAACGAATCGATCCCCGTTCGCAACACCGACTGCCACCACGCTTCGCGGCGCGCGGTGATCGCGAGCGCGTTGAGCCACAGCGCCTGCACTTCCACCGGTTTGCCGACCCGCGGCGTTATGGCCCAGCCGTCGACCTTTGCATCCATCCACGTCAACGCGCTGCCCGGCTCGCCCGCGCGCAGCAGCCCGTCTTCGTCCAGTCGAATCCCGTAGCGCGTGCCCGTCGCGTAGCCGTGGAGGATCGCGTCGATCGCCCGCTCGATCCGGCCGCGCTCGTCGGTGGCTACGACCTCGCCGGCCCGCCCCATCGCCGAGAGCCATGCGTCGGCGGCGATGACGTACCACAGCGACGCGTCGACCGCGTGGTATTCCGGCGTCTGGCCCACGTCCGGAAAACGATTCGGCAGCATGCCGTCGGACACCGCCTCCGCCCATTCCAGCAGGATGGCGCGCGCGTCGTCGAGCCGGCCCGTCGTCAGGCACAGCCCGCGCAGCGAGATGAACGTGTCGCGGCCCCAATCGGTGAACCACGGGTAGCCCGCGATGATCGTTCGGCCGCGGCCGCGTCGCACGATGTAGGCGTCGGCGGCGCGATCGAGCGGCGAGCCGAGCGCGTGCCGGCGGCGCAGCTCGTCCTCGCGCAGCTCATCGCACCGCTCGCGCGTCATCGTCGGCGGCGCGATGGCGTCGCCCACGGCCGCCCGCAACGCGAGGACCGCTTCGCCGCGGCTCACGTCCCACGTGAAATGCCCGGGCGAGCCGAGGTCTTCGACCGCGTCGAGCCCACGAGCGCGCTCCTCGTCGTAGAGGAAGTGGCGATACCACTCAGGCGCGTGCGCGTAGCGGGCGTTGGCCCACGCGTGGATCGCGGGCAGCGACGCATAGGGCCGCCATGTGATGGACTGATTGTCGACGTCGGCGTCGAAGCGGAAGGTGGGATTTTCGCGATGCAGCGCGTGGTAGTCGCGGCCGGACAAGAGCGGCCGGGTTCGCAGCGACAGCCGACCGCGGCCCGAGAGTCGCTTCCACGTGACGATCACCAGCGGCTCGTCGTGGATCGCGACAACGGTTTGCTCGATGCGCGTGCCGTCATCGAGGCGAAAGACCCAGCGCGGGCAGGGATCGTGCGAGAACGATTCGATGCGCCGGCTGCCGTCGGGGTGGGTGACGTCCGGTGCGTAGCGCTGTGTCGAGAGTGCGATGCGGCCGGCGTCGATCTCGATCCACGTCTCGAGACCGTTGACGAGGACGACGCGGCCGGTCGGCGGGGTGGCCGCCGCGAGCAGCAACGCGTGATAGCGCCGCGTGCGTACGTCGCACACCGTGCCCGAGGCGAAGCCGCCGAGGCCGTCGGGCTCGAGCCACTCGCGTCGGTCGTCGGCGTAGGCCATGCGCGGCGTGATTAGCCTCTCGTCTCGAAGCTGCTCAAACCGATCGTGGGCATGCACGCAACTCCTTGGCGATGGTCGCGCAGCGCGGCGCAACGATCATCCGCCACTGCGTTGGTACCGGAACACGTATCTTCCTCTTCCGCTTCCCGCATGTCAATTCGCGGCGCCGATCGGTAGTACGTCAGTTTGAGCTAGGGGCGGGTCCTGGTCGCAGCGCCATCGCGCTGCGACACTTCCTCGGGCATGCGCCCTCGGTCGCCGCCTGCGCGCACCCCACGGCGGTGCTCGTCCGCCGGACTGGTCGCGCGATCAGCATCGCGCGACCAGTCCGGAGCCTGCGGGCTCCGGCCGGCAGACTGCGCTCCGGCGTGGGGCCCCGCGCTCCGCGTCACCCGCCCACGGTGAGGCAGTCCCGCGCTTCGCGCTGGCGCCGCACGACGTCTTCGGCTATAGTTCAGCTGTCGGCCAGGCTTCGCCGGCCGGCGCACATGCAGCCACCGTCCAGCCCCAACGAGCTCTTCAGGTATCACATCGAGCGGGTCACTCCCGCCGACTGGGTCACCTTCGGCATCCTGTGGAAAGTGTGGGCCGCACTCACCATCCAGCTGCCCGCTGTCCCAACGCTCGCCGTGATGTGGCTCGGCCTCTCGGCGCTGTTCGTGGGCTTTTGCGTCCTCGCGTTTCAAATGGCCACGCACCCGTGCGCGAGCTGGGTCCCCTGGGCGCGGGCGATCGCGATCGTCGGCACGATGTTTACGCTTTATCTCATCCTCGCCTACATCACCTTCGACGCGATCCCGTGGCTTGGCGACCCCGTACTCGATCGACTCGACACGATGCTCTTCGGCGGCCACACGCCGGCCCTCTGGGCCGAAGCGCACACGACACCGTTCCTGCTCGAATTCCTCAGCATCGTCTACGCGTGCTTCATCCCCTACCTCTATTTGTCGATTTTTCTGAGCTGCATCGGCCGCCCCGACGACGAGCGCGACGAATTCATCCTCGGCTTCGCGATCACCTACGCGGTCAGCTTCCTCGGCTACTTGTTCGTGCCCGCTCGCGGCCCCGTCGTGCAAAACGCGTCGCAATTCATCGCCCCGCTCCTCGGCGGCCCCGCTCACCAACTGGTCGTCTCGTCGGTGGCGGCGGCCGGCGGCCCGCACGGCGCGTTTCCCAGCTTGCACGTGGGTGCCTCGTGGTTCGCGTGTTTGTTCGACCTGCGCCACAACCCGCTGCGAGGCCTGATCTATTTGCCGATCGTGTTGTTGATCGCGATCGCCACCGTGTTTCTGCGCTACCACTATGTCGTCGATATTCTCGCCGGGGTCGCGATCGCCACCGTCGCGACGGCCGCGGCGCGGCGCGGGTTGTCGGCGTGGCACGTGTTGCAGCGCCGGCCGGCGCCGGCGGGGCCGGCGT
>OBEQ010966908.1_pt1 | contig 11098 bp, 10 predicted proteins | sample 1670901 | NCBI WGS metagenome assembly OBEQ01 (sample SAMEA104232315, study PRJEB22302) | groundwater metagenome | biome: forest; feature: aquifer; material: groundwater | place: USA | collected 2011-08-07 | depth 5.4 m | reverse complement strand
GGGGGGGGGGGTTTTTCCCCGCATCCCGCCATATGTTAAAGTATCCGTACACAAATCAATTGCCCGGCCTACCGATCCGATCAGGCTGGGGGTCAGGCGCCGCACATTTGGGTCATCCACAGTCAGCAGCCGGTCCGACACCATCTGCACATTGGCCAGAATGTTGCGCAGGTCATGATTGATTTTACTTACTGCTGTGCCAAGTTCGGCAAGGCGGGCTTTTTGTTTCAGGGATTGCCGCACGGCGGTTTGCATGCCGGCCAGCTCGCGTTCCGCCACGCCAATTTCGTCACGCCGTTGCGTGGGTTTTATCTCGTGGCGCGTATCCTCGGGATGCTTGCGAAACCCTACCATGCTGACGGTCAGCATGCGGATCGGCCGCACCATCAGGAAATGCAGCGTGAAATAAATCAACGCCGCAGTGGTGAGTGAAATCAGCAATGACAGACTGGCGACGTTCCACGAATAATCAATCATGGCCTGGCGCAACGGGCGTTCGCGCATGACAATATCAATAATATCCCCGCCGCCATGGGCAGGGGCGTTCATCGCCCGTATATGGCGGCCGTCGCCCGCAAGCAGAGTGGTAAAGGCATCGATGATTGCGTCCAGAGGACCGACATTGCGTAAATCAAAATGCGCGTCGATGGTTCCCGGCAAATCACCGGCCAGCATCAAAAAGCGCACACTGTCACGGCGCAGCGCCACCGCCAGCACATCTGCATTGGTCAGCAGCTCCTCCTCCAGATATACAGGCAGCGTATTGTTCTGGGCGGCTTCAACAGCAAGGCTGGCGATCTGCGCCCCGGCGATCTTGTTGTTCAGATATTGCAGCCGGAAATAGGCAATAGAGGGCACATAAATCATTACCGACGACAGCAGGATGAAGGCGATGGTTAAAACCATCAGCCGCCCTGAAAGCCCTATCTTCGGACGCATGAATTCAAGCATGCCGCAGCCTGTAATTTCTTGATTTGGCCAATAATGTTATATTCGCTTTATGGGCCCTTAGGCTGCTAATATGACACAAAATGCGTCCCGTCACTACGGCTGGATGGGATAAGTGGAGCCAAACCAGCAAGCATAGGAGTGGGCGGGGATGAAAGCGTGGATGGCCGCAGCCTCTGGGGAAAGCATCACATGGGCGGCGGAAAAGGGACTTTCAATCCTGATGGGGCCGCCGTTAGCGTATACCCAGATTGATGATCAATATCTGTATTACAAGAAAACGCCGGAAGAAAACGGCCATAGCCTCGCTGGCCGCACCACCCCTATGGGGCGGCTGATCTGTGCCAATGAAATCCGGGAGAAAGCAGAAGCTGCTGCGCGCAATGGCGCGCGGTGGCATATTGGTTCCTGCGGCACAAAAAATCTGCGGCCCGTGCAAGTTCAGAGCACACTCAACGAGGCCCATGCTAAGCAATGGAACACGCCTATGATCAGTGGTGAAAAATCCATGGAAGCGCGGATTCAGACGTTTCTGAATGATGTTGTTATCTGGGGCAGCCCGGAAATGGTGATCGGCAAGATCGAACAGCAGTGCGAGGAAAATTTTCTCGACTATCTGCTGCTGTTGCCGCTCAGCCATCAGACCCTGTTGACCTTTACCGAAAAAGTGACGCCGCATTTCCAATAGTCAACATATGCGTATCACTGTAATCCGGCACTTGCTTTGGGGGCTTGCGGCGGCGCTTTTTGCCCCTGTCGTTGTGTTCGGGGCCAACGGCACGGTTATTTTACTGGTTCTGGCGGCGCTTGCGGTTCCCGGATTTCCGGCATGGCGCGCGGCGATTTATGAGCTTGCCGGAAATCCCATCGGATGGGCGTTGGGCGGGTTTCTGACGATGGCCGCAATCAGTCTGTTCTGGACACCAGGGCCAGAAGTCGCAGTGGATAAATTATTACGGCTGGTCATTTTGTGGCTTGGCGGCTGCGCCGCACTAGCGGCGATCAGGGGGGCCAACAGCGGCATCATAAAGTGGTTTACACGCCTGCTGCCGGCCGGCATTTGTCTGGCGCTGATATTTTACTGGATTGAGTTTGCCACATCGGCGCGGATCATCACCCTGATAACCGGCGGGCAGGCGGTCATGCAGGCGCGCTTTCCCACCCCGGAGGAACAGGAATTTTTCCGTTTGATTTACGGCTTTGGCGCGATCAGCCGCGGGGCTGGACTGCTGGCGCTTTTTGTGTGGCCCGCCATGGCTTGCTGCATTGCATTGTTCCCGGCAAAAGGAAAATGGCTGGCGGCGGCATTAGGCATTGCCGTTTTCGTCACGATACTTCCGTTGCCGATGCAGGCCGCGCCATTGGCGATGGCGGCAGGGGCTGTGGCATTTTTCTGGGCCTGGTATGCCCCGCAGCGTGCGCCGCGATTGATGGCCGCAGCGGCCATCGTGCTTGCCGGTATCATGCCACTTGTTTCGTATCATGTTTCACGCCCTGAAGTGGTGGGAATAGAGAAACATCAATTGCCCGGATCGTGGCAGCACCGGGTGGAAATCTGGCATTTTGCGGCTGAAAAAATTGCCATCAAGCCATTACTGGGCTGGGGCTTTGACGCATCGCGGAATATTGACGCGGGCAAAACCCAGTTTGTGCTGGAACAACCTGACGGCAGCGAGGTTATTTATCCCGGCATTGGTTTGCTGCCCCTGCATCCGCACAATGGCGTTCTGCAGGTATGGCTTGAAATGGGCGCCATCGGCGCGTTGATGTTTATGCTGCTGCTCTATGGGATGGGGCGAAGTCTGGCGGCAACCGCTACGGATCATGGCCGCCTAGGCGGCGCAATGGTTACCGCCAGTACCGCAAGTGCATTATGTGTTGGGCTTATCAGCTTTGGGCAGTGGCAAAGCTGGTGGCAGGCCAGCCTTTGGATTACCGCGGTTCTCTGCCTGGGCGCGTTACGGGCCTTTAAGACCCGTTGAAGCGCAGGCCGGAAGGTGCGGGTGTTTTCGTATGCGATGCAGCATCCCGGCTTAACCCCTGGGCCGTAAGCTTGCTGAGATATTCCGCCCACAATTTTTCCTGCTCCATGCCCATTTCATAAAAATAAGCCCAGGTGTAAAGCCCGGTGTCATGGCCATCATCAAAATGAATGCGCAGCGCGTAATTGCCCACAGGATCGAGCCGTGTGATTGCCACGTCGCGCTTGCCCGCAACGGTGACTTCCTGGCCCGGGCCATGGCCCTTAACCTCGGCGCTTGGGCTATGTACGCGCAGAAATTCCGCGCTTAACCGGAACCTGCTGGCATTATCAAAGCTGATCTCCAGCAGATTTTCCGCCTGTTTCAGTTTCACTTCCACCGGCCATGGGGGCGTGCTGCTCATTTGGCGCCGGAATTAATCAGGGTGCGCGCCTCATCTGGTAACATAATAGGAATACCGTCGCGGATCGGATAAGCGAGCCCGGCTTTGCGGCTGATCAATTCGTTCGCCACCGCATCATATTCCAGTGCAGATTTGGTCAGTGGACAGACTAATATTTCCAGCAGCTTGGGATCGACCTTATGGCTGGAGGGGTCATTATTATCCGGCATGGCGCTTGTCCTTTCGCGCGAAAATATTTTATTGCAATGTTGCGTCCGGGGGCGGTGATGTTCCGGCCACGGCCATCTGAAGCAGCGTCATCAGGGTTGCCGCGCGTTCGTGCAGGTTTTGTGCTTCCAGCAGCGCCTGTTTTTCCGGTAATTCAAACGGGCAATTCATTGCCAGCATGTTTATCAGATCTTCGGTCGGCGTATTTTCCACGGCCTTCCAGTCTGCGGAAAGCTGCTGCTGTTCCAGATACCGCTTTAAATCCCCAAGCAGCGCCACGCGGTCCACCTGATCTGTGTCTTTGGCTGCCAGATCGCTGGCAAAGGGCGTAAAATCAGCAACCACCTGACGGTAGAGCGTGGTCACTGGCAATTCTTCGCGCACAACAAAGCGGCATATACCGTTCAGAATAATATGATAGCGCCCATCCCCGGTCTCGCTGAAGGAAACCAGCCGCCCAAGGCACCCGACGCCATAAAGCGCCGGGCGGTCCAGGCCGCTTATCCCAACGGGCGCCCCGCCCAATGGTTGTTCGCTGTGCGGCTGGATCATGCCAACAACCCGGTCATGGGTCAGCGCATCATCGATCATCGCAAGATAGCGGGGTTCAAAAATATTCAATGGCAACTGGCTGCCCGGAAGCAACAACGCCCGCGCCAGCGGAAAAACCGCAAAGCGCTGCGGCAACGAACCGACATCAAGATAGTTCCGGGGCTGACGCATTTTTCAGACCGTACTTTATGAAAACAGAATCGCGGACAGTTTGCGCCGCGCGTCCATGGTTACAGGATCTTCCGGCCCCAGGATTTCGAACAGGCGCACCAATTGCTTGCGTGCCGCTTCTTCGTTCCATTTACGATCCTTGCGGATAATTTCAAGCAGATGACCGGCTGCGGTTTCATTATCGCCTTTCGCAGCCAGGCCGACCGCCAGATCATAGCGGGACTGATGATCGCCGGGATTGCTGGCCAGCGCTGCTTCAAGTCCCGCCAGATCCCCTACATTCTGTGAGGATTCCGCCAATTCCAGCGCCGCCTTTGCCGCAACGATTTCAGGATGGCTTTCTTCCGCAGGCGGCGTCAGCAACAGCACCTGGCGCGCGCCATCCAGATTGCCCCCCTGCACATTACACCGCGCCAGACCGGCGATCGCCGCGGGATTGGCCTGATCTTCCTGTAACACCTGGCCATAGGCCTGGGCGGCTGCGGCCAGATCGCCTGAGGCAAATGCCTGGGCGGCAATTTCCAGCAACTGGTCTGTCTGTGATGGCCCGCCGGGTCCGGCCACGCGATCAATCATGGCGCGAATCTGGCTTTCCGGCTGATTGCCGACAAACCCGTCTACAGGCTGTCCTTTGTCGAAGACAAACACGGCCGGTATGGACTGAATACGCAATTGCTGGGCAATTTGCTGGTTTTCGTCAATATTGACCTTGACCAGCGCGACCCGGCCTGCGGCGGCTTTGACAGATTTTTCCAATATTGGGGTAAGCTGTTTGCAAGGGCCGCACCAGGGGGCCCAGAAATCCACAAGAATCGGCCGTTCCATGGACGCTTCGATCACATCCTGAACAAAGGTTTCGATGCCGCTGTCTTTGATCAGCCCAGCTTCTAAAGCCTTTGTTGCATTCTCACCGGTAATCGGTTCCATTCGTTGCGCTCTTTCTTGATTGTTACCATCAGCTAATTTTAGACGCAGAGGTTAACTCTTTTTATCCTTCTGCAACAGCATTGTGCAATGGGCAGCTTGCATATCATATCCGTGAGGGTTAAGCGGGATGCATATTTCGGGAACACAGGCATGTTACTGCGCTTTCTAATGTTCATGGCTTTTTCGGCGCTGCTATTGGCGGGAACGCCGGTGCATGCCGTTGATACGGCGGATGCGCCGCAAGGGGCTGACGGCGGGCAAAAGAGAAAGACCTTTGGCATCATGCCGGGCGCGCGCTTTCGTGATTGTGACGCATGTCCTGAAATGGTTGTAATTCCGCCGGGCCGGTTTCAAATGGGCTCACCTGAGGATGAGCGCGGGCGAAGCAGCGATGAAGGGCCGGTACATGAAGTAACAATAGATCGCCCATTTGCCATTGGACGGTTTGAAGTCACGCTTGCTGAATGGGATGTCTGCTTTCAAGCCAGGGCATGCCGTGTCTTGCCGGACGACCGCAGGGGCGGTGGAAATAATCGGCCGGTTACGAATGTAAGCTGGCAAGACGCCCAGCAATATGTGAGCTGGTTAAGTACGCTAACCGGCAAGCAGTACCGTTTGCCATCGGAGTCGGAATGGGAATACGCGGCGCGCGCCGGCACCGGCACGCCGCGCTATTGGGCAGAACGCGGGATCGCATGCGCCTTCGCCAATGTTTATGACATTTCAGGTCAGCGTGTGCATCAGTTTGAGTGGCCGCATTTCACCTGCATTGATGCAAATGCCACTACCGCCCCGGTGGGAGATTATCTGCCCAACAATTTTGGCTTGTACGACATGCTCGGCAATGTCTGGGAATGGGTTCAGGATTGCTGGAATGATGGTTACAGCAATGCGCCAGCTGACGGCACAGCACAGCTTAATGGGGATTGCAGACGGCGGGTGGTGCGTGGCGGTTCCTGGAAGAACATTGCCTGGGCTACGCGATCGGCATTCCGGGGCTGGCAAGGGGTAAATGATCAGGTCGACGCCAACGGATTCCGTGTTGCCCGCTTTGGCCAGTAGTTAAGGCGCCAGTAATTAAGGCGTATGGCGCGACATCTGATCAGATAAGGTAAGGCCTATAACACTTCCAGACTTTCTGCCTGCGGACCTTTCTGGCCCTGACTGGTGGATACACGCACCCGCTGCCCTTCCATCAGGGAATTTACCCCGGCGCGTTCAACCACTGAAATATGCAGGAAGATATCCTTACCGCCACTGTCTGGCTGTACGAAACCAAAGCCTTTGGCAGGATTGAACCATTTTACGATACCTTCAGCGGATCCGGTAGCGACACCGCCGCCGCCGCCACCACTCCCGCCACCGCCGCCTCGCGGACCGGCCCCGGCTGAGGATGGCGCCGATCTGGGCGCATCCTTAACGGAAAAGATATTTTCAATTTGCGGACCTTTTCGTCCCTGGCCAACCTCACATTCGATCATCGTTCCTTCGCCCAGACTGGCGTAACCGGCGCGTTCGACAACTGATATATGCAGAAAGGCGTCGGGGGTACCATCGTCGAAAGTAACAAAACCGAACCCCTTGGCGGGGTTGAACCATTTAACAGTAGCATTCGTCATGTGCACAAAATCCAAGCAAAAAGGGTCACCACCGGTACAGTAGTAGAATTTTTTAGGCCACGTATAGCTTTTTTTGCGGCCCGGTGAATTTCTTTAGGGGCCATGCGCATCTGGACTAATCTCATGGGGCATAAATTCCGATATTGATCTCATGCAGATAGCTGTTCCCGGGGCAAAAAACGGTGACACCCGGCTGATTGAATGGCGGGTTTTTTCCCAGTGGAATGGGCTATCGGCCAGTTGCCACAGGGCCCGCAGCGAGGCAAGCATGGTTAGCCCCCAATATAGTGGAGTCAGCAAAATATCCCTCAGCAAATCATACTGCCGGCGCCCAATCGCGCCAGCCCCGCCGCACAGCGCATTGACGGACAACCCAAGTATAAAAATTACACGATTCAACTGTGAGAGTATTTCAGGCGCCTGCGGCCCGCAGGCGCAGACGCCAAGGAAGAATATCAGAAAAGCCGCAGGCATGGACAGGGCCAGGGCAACCGTACCGCCGACAAATAGCTGGAATCCGCAAAATCCCCTTGCCCCCAATTGCCGCCACAGGACCAGCGGCCTGCGCATATGCACCAGCCAGGTCAGCATATAGCCTTTTTGCCATCGGGTGCGCTGACGCAGCCAATTGACGTGCTGGCAATTGGCCTCTTCCAGGGTGGTTGCATTCAGCACCGCGCAAGTATAGCCACTGCGCGCCAGACGCAGGCCAAGATCGGCATCCTCGGTGACATTATAGGCGTCCCACCCGCCAAGGCCGCGCAACACTTGGGTGCGAAAATGGTTCGATGTGCCGCCAAGCGGGATCGGCAGTCCAAGCGCCTGCAGGCCAGGCAGCAGCCAGTCGAACCACATACTATATTCCAGTGTGAATTGCCGGGTCAGCCAGTTCTCGCGCGGATTATAATAGTTCAGCCGCGCCTGCAGGCAGGCCAATTGCGGTCCGCCCGCATGGAATGCCGTTGCCGCCTTGCGCAATTGATCTGTATCCGGAATATCCTCGGCGTCATAGATCACCACGTGCGCGCCGCGCGCAGTGGCCAGTGCGTAATTGCAGGCTTTGGGTTTGGTGCGCGGCGCAAGTGGCGGCACGCGCAATATCTGAAATTGCGCCGGAGGATTGAGGTTTTGTATCGCTGCAAACGTGGCCGCATCATCGGCTTCGAGGATAAGTTTGATATCCAGTTTATGGGGCGGATAATCCAGCCGTGACAGGGCGGTAATCAGTTGCGGCACGCTGCCGGGTTCGTGATAGAGCGGCACAAGCACCGAATAGATTGGTAAATCTTCATCGCTCAGTACGGCTGTGTCAGGTGCGCCGTCACGGGTGCGCCACGCCGCATACACACCTGCCGCCAGCAGCAGGCAACGAAACAGCGCCACCAGCGTAAAGAAGGCCGCAAGCGCCCAGCCAAGCATCAGGAAGGATGCGCGCGGTACGATCAGCACATGCCCGGATAGTAACAGCAGGAAGGAAAAAATAATCAGGCGTTGCCGGGGGCGGATACCTGCATGGGCGCTGAACTGCGGCTGTTCCCAGGCCAGCCGCCAGGCGGCGTTTTCGGCCATGCATAACGCGTATTCAGGGTTGCTTTCGGAATTCCAATGCCCATTCTCAACTGCAGATTGCTGATTGGATGTTTTTACCATACCCATTTCCATGCCCGCACTTTTTTTATAGTTATTTTTAAGTGAAACAGGATTTCTATGACTAGGCAACAACTCTTATTAAAATTCTAATTTTGGTGTTTGCGGGTGGGAATTAACCGTCACTTGCTGCTTTTACGCTCAGCTTGCATAATGGGCAAAAGCGGCCTTAATGCAGCCGCACGGCAACAGGGAAGGAACACGCCATGACTTTGCGTCAGGAAAATTACCAGGCAATGCTGATCGACAAGCGCGCCAATGGCGTTGCGGTGATAACGCTGAACCGTCCGGAACGGCTGAATGCGGTCAATGGGGCGATGCACCATGAACTGGCCCGCTTTACCCGTGAGGCCGAGGCAGACCGTGACGTTAAGGTCGTTGTGCTGGCAGCGGCAGGCCGCGCCTTTTGTGCTGGCGGTGACTTTGGCGGTGGCGGCGATGCGTCGGAGCTCAGCCTGGAAGAAGGCCGCCAGATCGTTGATCACATACTGGAATTGCGCAAACCCATCATTTCAGCCGTGCAGGGCTATGCGATGGGACTGGGCGCGACGATTTCGCTGTTGTGCGATGTGGTGGTTGCGGGACACAGCACGGTGTTCGCCGATACCCATGTCAGCATGGGCATTGGTGCGGGCGATGGCGGGCAGGTGATCTGGCCGCTGCTGCTGGGGGTCAACCGGGCGAAATGGTTTTTGATGACCGGCGAACGGCTGACGGGTGCGGCGCTGTTCGATATGGGGCTGGTGAATTTTCTGGTCGATGACAAGGACATTCTGGCCAAGGCCCTGGAATGCGCCGACAGGCTGGCGGCGGGGCCACAGGCGGCGATCATCGCCTCCAAGGTGCCGATCAACAGTTATATCCGTTCCATCTCCAATCAGGTGCTGCCACTGTCACTGACGATGGAAGGCGAGACGATGCGCAGCAGAGATGCTAAAGAAGCCCAGCGCGCCTTTGCCGAAAAACGCGCGCCCGTATTTGGTAAGAAATAGGAACATCGATGTCTGACGATCAGCTTTTTCCAGTACCTGCGGAGTGGGCCGCCAAAGCCTATGTGGATAACGCCAAATATCTCGCCATGTATGAGGCGTCTGTTAAAAACCCGGAGACTTTCTGGGCCGAACAGGGCAAGCGCATCGACTGGATCAAGCCCTATACGAAGGTCAGGGACGTGTCGTTCGACGCGAAAGATTTTCGCATCCGCTGGTATGAGGATGGCACGCTGAACGCCAGCGTCAATTGCATCGACCGGCATCTGGCCAAACGCGGCGATCAGGTGGCGATCATCTGGGAAGGCGATGAACCCACCGACGACAAGCGCATCACCTATCAGCAGCTTTACGAAGAAGTATGCCGCTTCGCCAATGTGCTGAAAGCGCGTGGCGTCAAGAAGGGCGACCGGGTCACCCTCTATATGCCGATGATCCCCGAAGCCACTTACGCCATGCTGGCCTGCACGCGCATTGGCGCGGTGCACTCCATTGTGTTTGGGGGGTTTTCGCCTGATGCGCTGGCGGGGCGCATCATTGATTGCACGTCAACCTGCGTGATTACCGCCGACGAAGGCGTGCGCGGCGGCAAGAAAATTCCGCTGAAGGCCAATACGGATGAGGCGCTGCTGCAATGCCCGGATGTGACAACCGTGGTCGTGGTGCGCCGCACCGGCGGCAATGTCGCCATGAAAGCGGGGCGTGACATCTGGCTGCATGAGGCCGCGGCAAGCGTGGCCCCCACCTGCGCGCCCGAAGAAATGAACGCCGAAGATCCGATGTTTATTCTGTACACGTCAGGTTCCACCGGCAAGCCGAAGGGCGTGCTGCACACCACCGGCGGCTATATGGTGTTCGCCAGCATGTCGCATCACTATGTGTTCGATTATCATGACGGCGATATTTACTGGTGCACCGCCGATGTGGGCTGGGTCACCGGGCACAGCTATATCGTCTATGGGCCGCTCTCAAATGGCGCGACGACATTGATGTTCGAAGGGGTGCCGAACTATCCAACCAACAGCCGCTTCTGGCAGGTGTGCGACAAGCATCAGGTGAATATTTTCTATACCGCGCCCACGGCGCTGCGGTCACTGATGCGTGAAGGCGACGGGCCGGTAAAATCCACCAGCCGCAAAAGTCTGCGCCTGCTGGGATCGGTGGGCGAACCGATCAATCCCGAAGCCTGGCTGTGGTATCACCGCGTGGTGGGCGAAGGGCGCTGCCCGATTGTCGATACCTGGTGGCAGACCGAAACCGGCGGCATTCTGATCTCGCCGCTACCGGGCGCGACCGCGCTGAAACCGGGTTCGGCGACGCGGCCCTTCTTTGGCGTGAAGCCCTTGCTGGTGGATGCGGATGGCGCGGTGCTGGAGGGGGCCGCGTCGGGCAATCTGTGCCTGACCGACAGTTGGCCGGGGCAGATGCGCACCGTCTATGGCGATCATGCGCGCTTTATCGAAACCTATTTCACCACCTATCCGGGCCGCTATTTCACTGGCGACGGGTGCAGGCGCGACGCAGACGGCTATTACTGGATCACCGGACGGGTCGATGACGTGCTGAACGTATCGGGCCACCGTATGGGCACGGCGGAGGTGGAATCCGCCCTGGTCGCGCATCCCAAGGTGGCCGAGGCCGCCGTGGTGGGCT
>OBEQ010925583.1_pt1 | contig 11098 bp, 13 predicted proteins | sample 1670901 | NCBI WGS metagenome assembly OBEQ01 (sample SAMEA104232315, study PRJEB22302) | groundwater metagenome | biome: forest; feature: aquifer; material: groundwater | place: USA | collected 2011-08-07 | depth 5.4 m | reverse complement strand
TTTCTTACTAAAGAAATTTGGATTGAAAGGGATATTTAGCTACTACGATCGGAAATACGGCAATCTGGATGAGCGAGAACTGCTTTTGAGAAAAGCTCTAATTTATTTTGTGGATGCTGAAGGTGACGAAATGCCAGACATGCTACATCTCGTAAGTTGGCAAGACGTCAAAATATATTTTGAGAGTATGGTAATTTAGTTTACGCTGAGGCTACAAGTGGTTCAAAAGAAAAACCATTAGTCCCGCCTAGAATAGTAGTCGCTATTGATGGAAGCCGGTGAGATATGTTTGGTCGTCCACACCACCCACATTTAAATCCGCTCTGATGTCTTGATCCTCCCTGATCAACCGTAGTTTTGCTAATGTCCTAAATGGGTCAATCTCAAAACTCACATCTAAAAATTCAACACCAATTGCAATTGCTGATCTAGCAAGCGCTTCCAACTCTGGCTTTAATCTCATAAGTACCTGTTCTCTATCTATAGCACCCATAATTAGCAGATTGTAAACCATCTTTACCAAAAAGCAATACGTCTCCCGGAGTTAAGACTTACGATAATTTTGGAAACACTACTACCATGTCTACCAGCGATGCTAAAAAAGGTTCAAAAGAAAAACCGTTACTCCCGTGAATTTCATCCTGTTATTATAAATTTCGTTTAATTAGCGCTATAATTGGACCAAATGACCGTAAATAGTAAAGAGTCTCCTGAATTTAAAGTTACTCCTATTAGCTGTGCCATCTGTGGTGCTTCTATCGAATCTTCTGGTAATTGTCCCAGTTGTGGTCAACTGATGATCATAACCAGAGACCGTCAACTGCTTTCCATACCCGATAAAGATATTGAAGGCATTAATATTAGTCCACCCAAACCTCAAAGAGGTTCAGATTGGCAAATCGGTAGCTGCACTTACACAGATGACCAAATGACTGTTTTGGGAAACGGCTTACCTGTACATGGTGCCAGGATGGCAGCTTTTTACTACGCCAAACATCCAGGTGAGACTCTCCCAGGTATGCGCAAGGCAGAAATTAAGAAAATTGAGATGTTCATTTTGGCATCTGCACTCAAAGCAAGTAAAAGTCAATGAATTCACTTCTTGTATATAATTGACTGGAATGGTAACAATCGAAGTAAGGGTGGGAGACAATCTCGAGGTGAAAAGAGAAATACCTGGTGAAGAACCAAGAAGATTTAGTGGGAGGGTTTCTGATATCTACCGAGATCGACTTCGCCATCAGGGTGTGGTGGTGGTAGAGCTCAAAGGATTAGAGGAAGAGAAGGAAACCATTATTTGGTTCCCCGTAGGTTTAGCTGGCTTCATTGAGAACACTATGGCTCAACTAGACAGATCATGGCCATTTGACCCAAAAAACGACGATTGTATAGTTTTAGAAAAGTCAAAGCTCTAATGTGATATAATATAGACACAGATTTGAAGCAACAGATCTGTTTAAATCTGATTTGTATTTAAAGCAGGTAAGATTAAGATACCTTTGAATCGTATTTTTGACTTTCGTATCTTTCTTCTGGTTTTAGACAATATTCTCATTTAGACAGTTTTGTTGGTTTGAATTCTAATATATGAGACGTTTTAACCACTACCGCCCAAATCGTTTTCGCCCACAATCTAACCGTAGGATCAAAAATTTTGACCCTTCGGATCTGGTGAAAAACACTCCCCTGCAACCGGCAGTCACTGTTGAACCCTACTCTCCCCAATACAGTTTTGCTGATTTTGGATTCCCCCAGCAGTTACTGACAAACATTGCCACCCGGAACTATGCTGCTCTTACGCCCATTCAGGATCAAGTCATACCCTTGTTACAATCGGGCAAAGATGTGGTCGGTTTAGCCAACACCGGCACTGGCAAAACGGCAGCATTTCTGCTGCCCCTAATCAAAAAAGTAGTTGCCGACCGCTCCCAAAAAGTGTTAATTATGGCCCCTACCCGAGAATTAGCCACCCAAATTGAGCAAGAGCTGAGAAGTTTCTCAGCCCGCATGGGTATATTTAGCGCGTTGTGTATCGGTGGCGTGAGTATGACGAGACAAATTCGCACTTTGCAAACTAATCCTAATTTCGTAATTGGTACGCCCGGTCGGCTCAAGGATCTGGCTCAGCAGCGAAAAATTAGCTTTTACACTTTTAATAATGTAGTTCTGGATGAAGTAGACCGCATCTTGGACATGGGTTTTATTCATAGCATGACAGCTATCCTGACCGCTTTACCTAACAACCGGCAGTCAGCCTTCTTCTCAGCCACAATGACAGCTGAAGTGCAACAGGTCATGACCAAGTACTTAAAACAACCCACCACTGTTTCGGTCAAAACCCACACCGTTCTGGAAAATATTGCTCAAGACATTGTCAAAACCAATGGTAAAGCCAAAATTGAGGTCTTGCACAACCTGCTGATACAGCAAGGTTTTGACAAAGTATTGGTCTTTGGTCGCACCAAAAGAGGGCTGGAAATACTAGCCACCGACTTGTTTAAACGCGGATTTGCCATAGCGGCAATTCATGGCAATATGAGCCAAGTTCAGCGACAAAGATCCTTGTCAGAATTTAAAAACAATCGGGTAAAAGTGCTGCTGGCTACCGACGTGGCTTCTCGCGGCTTAGATATTGATGACGTTACCCATGTCATAAATTATGACTTGCCCGAGTCATATGAGGACTATATTCACCGCATTGGTAGAACTGGCCGGGCCCACAAAAGAGGCAGGGCCTTAACTCTAGTCCCGTAATGGGATTTGATAGAATTAATCAATGGATGATTGCATTTTTTGTAATATTGTCAAGGGCAAGGCCCCCAGTCATAAAATCTGGGAGGATGAGGATCATCTCGCGTTTTTAAGTATTTACCCTAATTCTGAAGGGGTGGCTGTGGTCATCACCAAAAAACATTACCCAAGTTATGTCTTTGACTTGCCAGACAATGTCTTAGGCAGCCTAGTTTCAGCTGCTAAAAAGGTCGGAAAACTTTTAGACCACAAATTAGCTGATGTGGGTAGAACTGCCATGGTTTTTGAGGGCTTTGGGGTTGACCATATCCATGCAAAACTCTTTCCCATGCATGGTACAAAGAGTGGGGACGAGTGGAAGGCTATAAATTCCAAGGTTGATAAATACTTTGAGAAATACGAAGGCTATATTTCATCCCATGACTACAAAAGAGCCGGTGATGAGAAACTGGCTAAACTAGCCAGCAAAATTCGGGAGAAATGAAGAATATAATTTTTATAGCTTACCAAACAGTTTTACTTTTTGGGTTTTCAGTTTCTTGTCCAGAAGTAGGTAAATTTTTTCCACCTGGGGATGCAGAGCAACTTTTTTGATTTTATTTTCATATATAGTTTGATAGCTAGTATCCTCTTCCTTCCAAGTCTTGCCTTTATCTAAATAAATATTCATCACCGGTAGCAGCTTATCTAACGCATTTACAAACCTTGCTTCTTCGTCAACTAATTGAATATACGCCTTAACAGCTTCTTTATAGCCTTTCCACTTGGGAAACATTTTTTGGATTTTGGCAAAGGCTTTCTGTTCTTGATGCTCCTTGTTTCTCCTACCTCTAGCATCAAAAATATGTTTGTCTCCGGTAAACACCTCGGCCAAATCGTGAACTAAAGCGTATTTAATGACTTTACCTAAATCCAGTTTTAATTTGTGATAGTCACAAATATACCAAGCAAACAAAGCCAGTTGGAAACTATGCTCCACATCTGTTTCCTTGCGATCTTGACCGGTGACATAAATACCCCTGAGGGTTTGATTGTATTTATGAGTTAATTTGAGAAACGAAATTAGATCATTCAGGAGCATAGTTGGCAATATACCACTTGCATTTGATTTTAGTTAATGTATATATTGGAAAAATATTTCTCCTGCCCGCAACTTGTCCAAACAGATCTGGGGTGATTATTAATGCGGGACTTTTTAAAAAACTTAAAACTCAACGAACAAAACATCAGCATGTTATTGGGAGTAATTGTGGTGATTTTAGTGGGTTCCTTACTCTACAATTACTTTAAGTCTGTCAACAAGCCCAAAACTGGCCAAACCTCATCTACCGCTACCCCGGAACAAAAAGCCGAAGTTCCCTCTGGTGACAAATTACCAGCTGAATATGTGGTGCAAAAAGGTGACACTTTGTGGTCCATCTCTATGCAAGCCTACGGATCCGGTTACAACTGGTCAGACGTGTATGCCGCCAACAAACAGGTCATTGGCAAAAACCCCAACCGTTTACTAGCTGATAGCAAGATCCAACTTCCCAAGGTGGAAGCAAAAGTAGTAGCCACACCGGCCACAACTAGCAGTGAAAAAACTGAGTACACAGTTGTAAAAGGTGATCATTTGTGGGGCATCTTAGTCAAAGCTTGCAACAATGGCTATCTGTGGTCCAAAGTTGCCAAAGAAAATAACCTAGCTAATGCCAATCGGATTGAAGTGGGTCAGAAACTAACTTTTACCTGTAACTAACAGCCGTTGCAGCAAATAGTATAATTTGCTAATTGCGGTGGTAGTTCAGCGGTAGAATGTCTGCTTCCCAAGCAGAAGGTCGCCGGTTCAAATCCGGTCCACCGCTCACAAAGGGAATTGTTGATATTTTTCACCCTTAGAAATTAGCTATGCAAGAATACATAAATAGACGAAAACGCGAGATTGAGGAGGAGAGAATGCGGCAGGAAAACGAACGCAGACAGAAAGATAACGCAAGGAAAGCGCAGGAACTACATGCAGTTTCAGAATTTAGGCAGAGAGAAGCTCAATTAAAACAGCGGCTAGAGGCATATGTTGAGGGTCAATGGCAGAAAATATTATCCATTGAGCGTCAAACGAATATAGTGGCTGAACTTCAAGAGATAGTTAGTTATGCAAATAGAAATAGAGCCTACAGAGGAAGACAGACAGATTTCTCCATTTTTAGATTTAGTAGCGGACCTCGAGGTAAGGGTGACGGAAAAGTAGTAGAGCCTGCAAAGCTATCTACATGGGATAGCAATCCGACAATTCCAGAAAGGTATTCTGACATAGAATTAGGAAATTACGAAACAGAAAAATGGAAAATAATTGAACCAACAAGAATTTATGAGGTCAAATGGATGATTAGTGTTAATCGCCTCAGAGGCACAACCGAATTGGACCCGGGTCCAGATACATACTATGTAGTTGAGGAAGATAGAGGATTTGATGTTAATATTTACGGTAACGAAATGGTAATAGGAAGTAAATCAACTAGAAATTTTTCGAATAGAGATCAAATTCGTAAATTACTTACTGATGCATATCTAGGAGTCTAGTCCGAACTATACTTGAAAAGGGAACGAAATATTCGAGTCAATGTTTCGCGGAGGCAAGGTGTCAGCCAAGTCGGAGGTGCAGTGTCACGTGGAATCCCGAAAATCAGTGTAAACTTGTTAAAAAATAGCTCCAGACGGGCTCATCTCAAGAACCAAAGTGTCATGAGAAGAAATACAAAAATTGCAAGTCTAGTTAAGATTGATTTGTAAATACTTATACTAATCCACCCTATTTTAGGCAAGTCTATACTTGGCGTATCTCCAAACCAACTATCAAAAACAAGCTTGCCAAAAATCATATCCCACTGAACTAGTGAAAATATCGCTAGATATACTAAGACGTATTTCAAACCACCAATCATCCAAGATACGGCCAGAGGAATAATTAGAGGTAACACGACAAGAAATATAACCCCAATATATTTCCATTCAGGTAAGTGATAAATTTTTCTTTTTCCAGATGATCCATATGGGAGCTTTCTGTCAGCTCTAAAAACAAGTCTATTAAACAACCCGTCGACTACGGCGAGGGACAGAACGTAAATTGTCGATATCAAGACAAAAAACAGCATAGGTTCATTATACTTTTCTTAATACTATTTCCCAGTATTCCACATCTCCGCTGGCAAACATGTCATATAGCTGTAATTACGGGCAGAAGAATAATTATTAGCCAATCGGTCATAATAGACCCTGAGTCAATTCAGACAGGGCAAATTCTACCTCAAATGTGGTTCTATCGCCGACATTGACATACAAGGATAGTTTTTCCTTCTGACCGTGTTTGACAATTCCCCCACAGGAGTAGACTACTCGGCGCACTTCGGGGTGCAACTCTTTAACCAAGGGTTGGCCTTGGTCATCGACGAAATCGTCGGGAGTGATAATGGGCTCTGGGCTACATCTTAAACTAAACTTGTCTCCCGCCCGTTCCAAAATGGCTCTGCCTAGAGAATAAATATACTTACCATCTACCTGGGCAATACCATGGAAAATCATCACCGCTCTGTGTTCATCTAGCCACAGAGGTGGCATTGAAGTCCCGATTTTCCAATCAGCCCACTTCAAATTAGTCGGAAATTCTAAATCCTGCACCACCCGGGCCAGTAAATCTTCAAATGAGAATACTAGTAGCTTGTGAAAATACTCTAGTCGTTCCGGACGGCATAAAAAAATGTGCCCATCCAAAGGAGTGACATTTTTGGCTGGGCCTAAGCTTTCTACCAAGGTGACGGCGGGCAAGACCTCTTGCCAATCTCTAGTTTTCAGTCTAGTTAAGGCCGGGTAAGGTTTATACCCTAGGCGTTCCCGCAGCACTGCCGTCAAGCCAATGACAACGGATCCGTCAGGGAGCGATAAGGCTCGGGGATCTTCTAACCACAAGCTATCCCCCACTGGCTCCCAAACTACTTTCTCAGAGATGACTTTACCGTCGGTATCTAGCTCCAATAACACCAACTTACCTACATCCGGTTCACCATGCGGAGACGGTTTTTCTACTTCGCGCGATACCATGAACACATTGCCACTGTCGCTCTTTTGCCAAACCCCCACGTTGTAGCGCGAGACTTGGACATCAGTAAACAAATTTTTTCTCACCATTAGGACCTATACTAGGCACTTGGTGGCAAAGTCTCAATATCCAATCTGGATAGCAAATATGACAAAGTGGATTCGGCTCCTTGGTTCTGGTTGACTCCACCTGATTCCAACCCATCTCGGCAACCCCCGGTGGCGCGGTCATAGACTGAGTGACCAAGTAAATTATTACCTAGGTACCAGTAAAAAGCTTGCCGGGCTAAATAAGCGTAATATCGCTCATTTGTAATTTCAAAGGCTAATCGCAAAGCACTAATCATGGCCTGCACCTCCTCGGGCTGTTGATCAAACTCGGAGCGGGGTTGGCCCCGCTTCCACCAGCCCTCCTGACCCACGGATACGTAAACTCCCCCCTTAAACAGCTCTTTAAGCAAAAAATTAAGAGTAGCCAAACCCACTTTGAGATAGGTTTTTTTACCCAAGAGCTGGTAGCCAATTAACATCGCCTCCACTAAGGTGCCATTGGTGTAAGTCACGGTTGGCTCAAACCACTTCCAGGAGCTGTGTGAATGCAGGTAATACGACTTGAGCAAAGAGTTCATGTAAAGGGTTAGGGATTTTTTCAGGGCTTTGTCCACCGTTCCAGTTTGCCCAGCTTTAGCAGCAATGCCTTTGACAATAAAAGCCTGGGACCGCAGATGCGAAAATTGGTGAGCTGTTGTGGCCCACTTCTGCCACATTTTTATAGATTGTGGATATTTGGCCATCACGCCTAAGGCCCAAATGGCCCGGCCATTGGCATCTTCCAAGTCTTCCCACGCATGTAAAGTATCATCAATCTCACCTTGAGGATTGAGATAGTTTTTAAAACTTCCATCTTTCAGCTGAGCGCTTTGTAACAGCTGCAAGAATTTACGAGCTAATTTGGTCTTGTTTAAGCTAAAGCTGACAATAGCTGCTCGGGCGTTGTCATCGATGGTATAGCCTGATTCTTGGTCTGGAAAATTATGCCGGGAAAACTGTACTATGCCTCGCTTGTCAGTCAAGCTTGCGATGTGTTTTAAATTTAATTTCGGCAAAGGGGCTGAGCCAAAGAGATACATATAGGAAATGGCTACATTGGTCCACAACATGTAGCGTGTCATCTCCCAAGCTCGGTGTTGCATGCGCGTCCTTAGAAGGGGATTTTTAATCAACTTCAATAACGCCTGGCTGTAGCCATATTCGTCTCTGAAGTTGACTAACATCCCGCCGCCTTTTTTGATAAATTCTCGGGCCTGAGCGAAACCGGTCGAGACCACACAGCGACCACTGCCCAAGGCATAGGAAAAAGTGCCGCTCACCGTTTGCTCCGGATTTAACGAGGTGGCAATATAGATATCGGTTATGGTTAAGAATTCCTGTATTTCATCCACACTCATGTATTTATTGTAAAATTTGACGTGACTTTCCAAGTGCAACTTTTTTACTAAGTCTTGCAACGATATCCGGTACTGTTCGCCGTAGTTTTTTTGCACCAAGGGATGAGTCCGCCCCATCAACCAATATTCCACCTGCGGATATTTTTTGACCACTCGGGGTAGGGCTCTAATCACATACTCAATCCCCTTCCCTGGGCTTAAGAAACCAAAAGTACCTAATATTACTTTGTCAGCAATTTCCGGCTTATTGGCTTTGGCATCTATAGCAGAAGTAAACAACAGCGGGTGAATCCCATGACCAATTACTACCACTTTTTCCTCAGGAATATCATAGGTGTTCAAGATGTGGTTACGCGAGTGCTGACTCATGACTACTACCTTGCCTACCAAATCGATGATCTTTTGGGTAACTGCCTTCATCTCCTCTTCTGGTTGATCTAAGACCGTATGTAAGGTGATTACTACCGGTTTTTTAATACTTTCCAGAAAGTCTAGTAAATAGTTGCCCATCACCCCACCAAAAATTCCATACTCGTGCTGGATGCAGACACAAGATACCTCCTCTTTGCGGTTGAGAATTTGTGCTAGCCGAGCATAGTTTTTTCGCCCTTGTTGCTTAATGACCCAATCGACCTCCTGAGGGTAGTCAGTTTTTTTGTAACCTAAAATATCGATCGCCGCTATTTTAAACTGGGTTTCTGGCTCAAAGATTTGCTTTTGGGCGGAGACTAAGTCATGGGTAAAGGTGGCTATACCATCTTCGTAAGGCGGGTAGGTTGACAAGTAAACTACCGTTTTCTTCATTGAAGCTATATTTTAGCATTATTACGGCTAGTTTAGGTTAAATAATGAGAAATCTTACTCCGGCCAAAATCAGGCCAATGAGCACAATTTTGGTAAACAATGTCGACGAAACTGACTTGACCAATTTCGCCCCTACAAACGTTCCCCCCAGTGCAACTATCAGAAATACTAGTCCTACAGTATAAGAAGTATTTAATAACCCCGTTTGGCGATAGGCGACAAGGCGCAATATATCTGCCCCCAATCCCATTACCGCTCCCGTCCCTAAATACACTTCTTTGGGTAATTTCCAGGCAGTAAGAAAGGCTCCTCTAATTGCTCCAGCCGTCCCAATCAAGCCCGCCAAAAAGCCGGTAATTACGCCTCCCCCTATCAGCCAGCCTTCTTGCTTAGGGAGCAAAAAACGATGTTTAAACAGGGAATACAGTGCATAACCAATTAAGGCTACGCCTAACAAGTGCGACAGGAATTGGGCGTCTACCAGGACTAATAACCTGGCGCCAATATATGCAGCTATAAGCGAGGGAATGCCAAATCTTAAAGCCAAGCCCCAGTTGATTTTTTTGGCAAAAAAAGCTGATCGCCAAAAAGTACCTAAGAAATGAAATAATGCCGAGTAAGCGATGGCTTGAGGCAACGGATATAGCAGCGACGCTACTGGCAGCAGAATGGTGGTGGCACCAAAACCGGTAATTGTTCCCACCACCTCAGCCCCAAAAGCCACCAGCAAAAATATTAGTATTATCATAGATGGTCGATTGCGGCTACCCGCTCCGCCGTCTCGTCGGTGGTAATCTTGCCAATATGATCTGACTTGTGGTACTGAGACTGAGACTGCTCATCTTTAGCCCATTGCCACACCTCGGCTTTAGGTACGCTGGCTACCCCAATCACCATATCTGCTCCTCCGTAGTAAATCCAATACTTATCATTATCCTCAACCACCCCACAGGTAAACACTACGTTTTTTACCCGGCCTGCTCTTTCATAATCCTCAGCCGGCTCAAGTATGGGTTCAACTGTCCTGGCTAGGACTAGGCTGGGATCATGCAGATCCAGCAAGGCCAGGCCCAGGCGGTAAACCCGAGCGTTATCTACGCCATGGTAAAACAATAACCAGCCATGGGGACATTTGATCGGTGGTGCCCCTACCCCCACCCGAGACTCGTCCCACGTCCCCTCCCGCGGTCCAAATATCGGCCCCCGTTCCTTATAATTTCGCCCATCTGGGGCCACAGCTATGCGTACCTGCGGGATCACCCGGTGCACCATACATAAATTGTTGTCAATCTTTTCTGGAAATAAAGCTGCGTCTTTACTATCAATATGACTGATGATGACGCCGTAGCGAGAGAAGTTGGCAAAATCTGTCGTCTTAGCCAAGCTAACTCTAGCCCGCCATTCTGCATCCCTAGCGTGGATATGATCTTTCATCAGGGGGGGATACTTTGAAGCTGCGGTATAGATCATGTAGAAATCGTCGCCCATTTGGGTGATACGCGGATCTTCCACTCCTCTGACCTCATATTCACTATCCGGATCCGGACTAAACACGGGTTGGGCTTTTCTCTCCCCAATTTGAGTAGGATCAGTCATTCGCACTAGTCCCAGCCGGGATATTTCATCCTCTCCCTGAGCTCGATAAATCAAATGAATATCCCCCTGATAGGTCACTACTCCGCAGTTAAAAACGGCTTTATTTTCCCAAGTATGACTACTTGGAGCTAAAATTGGATTACCCTTAAACCTAGTCAGGAGCATATCACCAGATTAACTACCCAATATTGCGCCGTCAAGTGAACATGGTCAGTTCTGAGCCGGGGGTGGGAATTGGACCCACGACCCACGCTTGGAGTTTACCCCGCTTTGAGGGGAAAGCGTTGCCCGGCCTGCCTAAGCCTATGAGCCTGCGGTCAGAATCGAACTGACGACCCACGCTTTACGAAAGCGTTGCTCTACCAACTGAGCTACGCAGGCATTGGCGGGCAGGTCTACCCCTGAGCTACCCCGGCTGGACCGTG
>OBEQ011097682.1_pt1 | contig 11099 bp, 6 predicted proteins | sample 1670901 | NCBI WGS metagenome assembly OBEQ01 (sample SAMEA104232315, study PRJEB22302) | groundwater metagenome | biome: forest; feature: aquifer; material: groundwater | place: USA | collected 2011-08-07 | depth 5.4 m | reverse complement strand
TACACCGAAATAAACATCGTGTGTGTTCATTTCAGGCAGACTATCGATTTCTGCTAAGAACGCATCTGTGCTTGGGTAAAATTTTTGAACAGGCTTTAAGACCTTCTGTGAGTCTAAAAATCTGACTTCAAAGAACTCTGGCGGGACAAACTTGCGGAATAATACATTGAGGAGTCGCTTTAAATTTTCATTTACATTTTCATTTTTGTTCATTTTCATTTAACCTTCCCTTTCAAGGAAATTACTAATAGCTGTGAATCAATGCTTTCATGTCTTTCAGTTCTCGGACGAAGTCGTTTGCTTTTACCATGTCATCGCCGTTGTAAAAGCTCCTAACGACAACCTCTCCATCCGAATCTCCAAGATCGAAAACGAATGTAATTCGATTTCCGTCTCTTTTCATGCTAACGATTTTCAGCCTGTACTTGGTCTTGATGAATACGGCCAGATACAAGTCTGAAACTTCTAACCCTTTAATTCTCATGATATTTATGCCTTTCTTCATTAGGGGTTCCATTTAGACCCTCTTATGGCTGCTCTTCCGAATAACCAGATAAGGAGCCATAACACCTTATATTTTGACCGTTTTAGCCCCTCTATCGCCATTAATGCCTCCATCTACCCTTATATAAATACTCTCGCAATCCCTCAGGTTTTACTCGCTATTTTCAAAAAAACGTTTCTGTCCCCATATATACTACTATCGCAATTTCTCCGTCCACGGCTTGCCTCCATTTTGGAAAAATGTCCTTACACCTAAAAAAAGTTTAAACTGCTACCGGTGTAACCTAAAGCTGCCATTAAAAACTGAATGGGGGAAACCTTGTGCGGGTAGTTAACTATAGTGGAAAATGATGGCTTTTGAGCGAAATTAGGGGTATTTAGTGGGCTTTCCCAGGGCTAAATTCGATTCTCCTCTAGATCCAGCCCCTTATTTTTAACAAACAAAAACCGCCAAATTGAGGCTGGTTAATCGAAGAAATGGTCACTATTTGGACACAACGAGACTTGACCTATCGATAAGGCTAGAAGTCTAAAGAGGTTACAATGGTAGGACACATGATTCCTAGTCAGATGTATAGGTAAAAACACGGGGTAGATGGGATCGATGGTCCCTTGAGACTGCTATTTATTATACGTCAAAAGTCTCTGCTGCTTTGTTGATCAAAGAGCTTTGTAAAAGAAAGATCCAAAATATAAGTTTTGTTCACCAAAATAAGTTTCTCTTTAGCTACAAGGAGCTGATATGCTTCTGGAAAACTGAGGTTCAATTTTTTCATGATCTGGCTCAACGCATGACACGCAGTTACTGGTACTGAATACCCTTCAGTCTTGACTGCCTTGTACCATTCTCCAATACTCCTATATTGGGCGATATTCATCTTACCCTCCAAATAAAAAACCCGTGCTAAAAAGCACGGGCTGAAAATACTGCTGTCCTGCGCTTTAGCACATTTATATAGCGGAGCAAGTAACCTGTTTAAATCACCGCTTAATCAAACTATCGCACTTTTAATCCATAAACTCATACTGTTATAAACTAATGAACATGGTAAACTGCTTCTTGTTTTTTTACCTGCCGGTCAAAGTCGCGAATCATAGCATCGGTCTCCTTCTGGAAGACTTCGACCGAATGATCTTCTACTTTAACTACATTATCTCCCACAAAGTAAATTTCCTGTTCAACTAGAAACTTATCCTTTTCAATCACCCCAGTTACTGGAGTTGTAGTCCAATCGGTTATGCTGCGGGTGTTGATATACATTTTGGAATCATCTTGATACGCCTCACTAGTAATTTTTTGTACTGGAACCTCTGTTTCTCCTTCAAAAGTTGCATCGGGCATAGAAACATATTTACCATAGATCCATACCTCAGATTTTCCAAATTCTGTTATTTTATCAACCACTTCTTTGGGTGCGCCCCGAAGTTTAACAACATCGTCCTTAGTATCTCCTATCCAAACAACTCCGTTCGCTATCTTCTCCCTTCTGGCATGCTCCTCTGTCTCTTCTCCTAAAAGATATTCTCTTGCTTCCGGCGTAACCCACTGGCCATTAAATCGAACTAATCCTTTTTCTGCCACAATCTTTTCCCTTTCTATTCTTGATTTTCGTGCCTCTTCACCTTCTCTAAAAATCTCTGCAATTTCAGCTTTTGAAAATTTAACAACTCCGCCTTCAATCTTTAATGCTATTTCTGACTCATTCTCACCAACAATAACTCCGCTAATCTGCTTCTTGTTTTTAAGAAGAAGCGAGTCCTCTGCAAGAACGCTTCCTGACCAAAAAAGAGAAAATAAAACAACTACCACACAGATAAATGACTTCACCCGTCAATCTCCCTTCATTGTACCTAGTTCTTATCCCAAAGCCTAACACCGTACGCGTGCGGTGTCAAATAGACGGCTAGGCCGGCATAATTATGCTCATGAGCCAATCTATTAAGTCCAATTTTGGTGATAGATTAAGGAAATTGAGGAAGAAATATGGACTTACTCAACAACAACTCGCCGAGTTGGCCGATTTAGACTATAAACACATTCAAAGATTGGAAAGCAGAGATCCTACCGACGTCAAGTTGACCACAATCGAAAAACTCGCCAAAGCATTTAAAATAACTAGTTCAAAATTACTGGATTTCTAGAATGAAAGTTTTATACCGAAATCCCGGAAAAACTTGTTTCTGAACCGTTCTCGAAGTTTCCGATTATCAGAGTTTAACAATTCCAAAATATAGGCGTCAAATCTCTTCACCACAACATTGAACAGTAATGTAGGGTTTACAGCTATTTCCCTGTGACCATTCCACGATCTTAATTGCACAAGCTGAGGAGCAACAGGCTCTCCTGATATCCGACCGTAATCCATAATCATCGCCCCATGAATGATTCCACATCGAAATGCGTGATAAAAACCTTTAGCTAGTGTATCAATGCTTTCTGGTCTAGGTACTAAAGAATTATTTTTATAAGACCAAGATTCTATAGGTGGATCCACAATCTCTTGAAATAAGGGATCAAGGCCTTTCAAAAATTCTATATATTCGGTTGCGCGCGAAGCAGGCAAGTCGTTTATATATTGACTTAATACGTCAATGACAATGCAACTGGCCTGAGTAACCTGAAAGCCGTTAGGTATGGACGTTTCCCCTTCTCTTATTAATGGATTCGCCGGATCAAGAAACCAACTTTTGATTCTTTTCTCGAAAGCTATAACTGCTTCATCAAATAACATTTTTTGAATGTCCTGATATAACTTTCCCCCACCGAAATTCTTTTCTGGATTAGGATTAGAAATAAAAGATGGTTTCTCTTTGGTTCCAAGATTAGCCCAATACGCATAGATATGTTTATTGGTTATAAAATTTCCCAATTCCCCTTCCTCAAGCAAAATATTTCGGTAGGCACTCCTAGCAAGCTGCTCACACTGGTATGCAAGCAAATATTGTTTTTCTGAATATTGTTCTTTGAGTCCATGTAAGTGATCGAAGTCACAGCGCATTTCATAAATTTCACCTAGAATTTTCTGTGGGTCACCAACAAACGCTTTTAGATTAATATTTTTTGACCACCACTTTGATGCTCGTGATTTAAAACGAGTTGTTGTATTACCCTTTTCAGGCATTATGAGCGCTTCAAGAGATCGAACAAAAAAAGGAAGCCGATATTCAAGATAATACTCTCCACATGCTTTTTCAAAACTTCTCAAGCCAAACCAGAGCCTGTCGTATTCTTTCGCTTTTCTTCGACTCTTTATAAATCTGAGGGTTTTATATAAAGCAGCCCATTGAACAACACGATCTACGTCCATTCTTTCAATGGTGCCAATCTCATTTTCGTATAGATCGTTAAATCCAGGCAAATACCACTTGTGTAAAGGTTCGTAATGATTAATTCTTATTTTTTCCTGCTCAAAATAACCAGAGGTCTTATAGCAATGGTTTGTATAAAGGGGCGCTACAAATTTCAAGGCCACCCATGCAGTTTGTATCTTGTCTAATAATTCCACATTTTCTTGGTCTTGAATCTCAGGGTTCTTACTCTCCATTTGAACTTCCAAAACAGCGTTTGATCTCTTAAGTGAATCCCATTCAATACTACCAACCCATTCGAGCCAAACCGACTCATCTAATTTGTCTAAAGGAAGACTGGATTCATTTGAGAGAGTTAAAATCATATCTTCGTCAAAAATATGGCTATAAGCGCTATTAAAAGAATGCGCTAAATTTTCAATGAAAAGATGCCCGACTTTTCTGGATTGGCTTTTAATGTTAGGATTCATAAGATCAGACAGCGTTTCAAAATCTTCAACGTTTTGTCAATTGTTGTTCATCAACCAATTTTTAACAATAATCATCGCTTCGCAATCTTCCTCGTTGTACGTCAGAATCTTTTGGAGTAAGTCTTTATTCTTGTCCGGACTTTTCCGGTAATCGTTATACCAGGCTATAGAATTAGCACCAGAGGCATCTTCTGAAGTCCATTTGAAACCAAGATGCTTAGCGATACTTTTAATGCCATAGGATGACAACGGCCAATCAGAACTACTTTCCACAATTCTATAAAGATCTACGCGAAGCCGGTCAAACTTTTCCATTATGGTATGAGACAAGCCATACTTTTCCATCAAACGATTTGCCTTTGTCTTTTCATAAGAACCGTAGTGATAAATAATGACATCCTCGGAAAGCGATTCGATATATTCCCAAAGTTCTCTAGCTATTTTTTCTTCGTCTTCACGTTTAAGAGCTAATAGATTTTTGTAGCTTCCCTTTTTACCATTCGTGACTTCTATAAAACCATGCAAATAAACATGATCTAAAGATGGGTCATCTTCGATATCATAAAAAATTTCCTTGCTGGCTTTTTTGAACTCAGGTTTCGTATGAATAACAGCTTTCTTACTAAGCCACACTTCTGCTCTACGTTTCCATTGAACCAAGGTCTTTTCAGCTACCCCCCGAATCTTTCCAGAAGGCTTTAGAAAATCTGCCACGTTGATTTTGCTGATATCTTGAATATCCCTCACACCTTTCTCTCTGAGTTTATATTTCTGTTTACCTAATTTAAATAGAAGTGTAGGATCTTGTACTGCATTCGCCAAGCGGAGGCAAGGATTTGACCACACACACTCTTTACAAATGCCACCGATAATAGGCTCCGGTTCTTTCCTGTCGTAAACGATCGCTTTAACAAGCGCTCTGTTTTCCAGATATTCTTCCTCATAATCATGAATAGCGAAGTTCGTTACTTCACCATTAATATCAATAATTTTTCCGATCTCTGGCTTTTTACCCTGAATTTGTTCAAGAAGCTCAGCATAAAAAAGCATTTGATTAGCATAATGCTTCTTAATGTCACCATCTTCTTTGTTTTCTGTAGCTCTACCAGATTTAATATCACAAGGAATGTAATGATAAACACCAAAAACTGAGTTCCCCTCCTGTCTCTCTAAAATATCTGGCCGCCCAATGTAATCTCCTTGAATTAAAACGCCTTGATAAATCAGAGACGTTCCTTTTCTCATCAGACCTAAGGTTTGGTCAAAACTTTCGGGCCCAGGTTTCCCTTCAACAGTTTCAACTTCTACCTCTTTTTTTATTTTTTCTAATATCTCCCGTTCAATCTGAAGACCTTTCTCCCATAATAGTTGAAGAAAATCTGAGAATTCACCTTTCTCATTTGGATCGCCATAAAGATCCAAATAAACGCGCCGGTGACATTTGGATAAATTATAGAAAGAAGAAGCGCTGATTTTATATGGGGAATTAATCACTTGGTAAGTTAATCAAGGAAGCAGGATTTGCCTTATTCAATTTGACTCTTTTTCTTTTATCTGTCGAATACTCCTCAAATTTACCTTCTCGAATTAAATCTGCAATTGCATGCTGGATTTTTCTTTCGAGCTTTCTCCTATCTGTGCGACGGCAGGTATATCCTAACGTTCGCAAAGCATCTCGCGGTAAAAGATCTTTCCCTTTGCTTGGTTCCTTAGATAATATTTGTAACAGAACAGAACGAGCAATAGCTGGGGTAAGTTTTTTGTCATTATCCTGAACTTGACAGAATTTCAAAAGTTCATCTTCATTTACCAATGGAGAAATCCTTTGTTCGGAATTAGCAAAACTGGGAGCCAATATTCGATTGCTATTAGACCTTAGACTCGTTATTTGTGACCGCTCTTGTTCATGCTCATTCTCTTTTTTACCTAACGATGCGCCAGCAGGTCTAATACCCTCTTCATTTAATTTCTGCCATAATGGATCTAACGCCTGCATTGGTTCCCTATAGTAAGAGCTGCCACGAATACGCCAAAAAGTCCATTTTGCTCTTTCAAGTATTCGTTGCCGAGCCATATCTCGTTCGTATTCTTCTGGTCCGTGCCATTCATCGCCATCGCACTCAACTGCGAGTCTTCCCCGCATACCTTCTACAACCAGATCTATCTTATAGTTAGCCACCCTATATTGGGGTATGACGCGATAGCCACGTTCGTGGAGTTGAAGAAAAACGTCGATTTCAAACCAACTATCGAAAGGTTCTGGAGGATCTGAGTTTCTTTTCATCACTCTTAGTTTCTCAATTTCGATCCCATCAACCTCAATCGGCTCTACGTGAGGATTTAAATAATAACTAAGCAGTTGATATCGATAGTCATTGGGATTCAAATCTGCTAGAGTTACAGAATGGAATAACCAAGATTGATCCGCAGCTCTGCTATCAGCAACATTAAAACGTCTTTTGTCTGTTTCTTTTACAAGAGGACCTATTCTTTCATTGGTAGCGGCCACCATACTGATAAACATTACATCTCTTTCATCGCCTTGGAAATCATAAGGTTCACCACAGATTATATTTCGCTCCTCCATAACTTCTGGTCCAATTTCTTCGATTAGTTTCTTTTCAATGTACTGGGACTGGTTATGTCCTTGTAAAGAAACAACTCCAAATGTTTTTCCTTGATACTTTTTATCCTTGATACATTCGACTAATTTTTGAACGATCAATTCGGCTTCTGGCTTATTTATCACATTTTGAGCTTCACCTTCCCGATAACCATCTCGAACAAGTACCGTTTTTATAGGTTCCAACCGATTGGGCGGACATTGACGCAACGGTATAAGACTAGTTCCATGAGGTGCATAACACAAATTATTTGAAAACTGAATGATTTCTGGCACGCATCTAAAATGTTCTCTTAAAACAACTTTATTACGATATCGAATCTTTGCATGTGTAAAAAGACTACTTTCGACATCAAAAGAATCCTTAATTGGCACATCCTTTAAGAACTGCTCGATGAGCAAATGCACGGAATTGCGATCTATACCAACCGCTTCAGGAGCAATTTGTTCTTCATCACCAACAATAATGCACTGTTTCGCAATGTACTGAAGCAATAGAGCTTCAGAACCACATTGGCTTGCTTCGTCCACGATAACCACATCAAACATTTCTGGTTGAGGTTTGACTGTATCAACTACTCTATAAAGTGGCATAATCCAAGCGGGAATGGCACTTTGGCATTCCCGTAAGTTTGCTTCTGCATCTCGGCGGTGTTTCTCCGCATACTTTCCAGTACCTTTACCTAATTTCTTAATAGAGACCGCCCAAGCCATCAAGTGTTGTCGCTGTCTCTCTGTAAGACGATTAAAACAATATGTCCAAGCTTTTTCAGCTGCTAGTTCCTCCAGCAATTTTTTATATTTAGTGTCCTGATAAGCATAATTCTTCTGGAGTTCATACTCATCATGTTGATCGGAATATGTAGTCAACCAAGCATCTGCTCTCACCCACTTCCAAACCTCTTCAAATTTTTCAAACCGTTCATCCCAAACAGAGCTTTCACATGTTTCATTAAATTCAGTCGCTGTTAAAGGTAAAACATTCTGAAAATTCCTCATCAGGTTGAGCCATTCGTCACATTCTTTTTGACCTTTCTCCAATAATTCCAAAACTGTTAAAGATCCACCCCATAAATTCCAATCATCCTCTAATGTAGCTTTCAAGAGCTTGTCCGTAATAGGATGGTGATCAGGGATAGTGGTTATAACTGTGAGATTCTTGATTACAGTTTCAAATTCTTGCTCCGTAGATATAAGTTCATCAATAGCTTTAACAGCTTCTAACGTTCCCAATAATTGGTTAATATCTTGATCGTTATTCAAGTTTGGCGGAACAATATCTTCTAAAGCTAACAAGCACTGCTGTAATTCCTTGATAGCATCTTCTAATTTTAAAACTACTAGAAGGGCTTCATGCTGTTCAGAATACACAGCCACACAATGGAAACGAGTACCAACAGGTTTTTCAATCATAGCCTGCCATGAAGCAGTCAAATATTTAAGTGTTATTTCGACACCAATACAACTTATTAACTTCTCTAACGCGGGTGGCGAATTACAAACTCTTCCGTCAACAAATACATTTTTTGTCAAATAAAGTAGCTTTTTTATCTTATTTGATCTGAAAATTCCCCATCCAAGGTTGCCTCCCGCTTGAAGGTGGGAACATAAATCTTCGGCATCAGCTTTTAGCTTAAATAAATCGGAATCAGAAGGCCATTTAATATCTGATTCATCTGCCACTCGCGCCTTATCTTTCAAGCCAGTTAAAAGAGATCTTGTCGAACTTTCAAGTTCACGTAATGGTTGATCCTGTTCTCCGATCAATTGGCTGACAGCATTTGACATCCAAGGCAAAGGCCTTTTTAATGCTTCTTGTTTAGCTAATTTAAAACGATTCAGTGTATGGATAACACTATCTCGCTTATCTCGTGGATGTTTTTTGAGTTGATTTACAAGATTTAAAACCTCAAGTTGTTGATAGACTTTGTTAGCCTGTTCTTTAAACACTTTTCTTTTCTGTACCATTTCTACAAAACGCTCTGACGAAGGCAACTGATTTAACAATGGCCGTTTTTTCTTTAATTCGTCAATCCGCGATTGGGTGAACTGTCTTGTCAATAGAAGTAAACGAATGAGCTCTGAGACACTTATTGGTTGTTCTTGGTCGATAGTAACTTCATCTTGTATCCACCCAAACTTCTGCTCCTCAGCCGCAATTTTATTTGCTATCTCCTGTGCTGTTCCTGAATAAGAGTTATTTACAATGTTATATTTTCTAATCTCAGCTTCACGTAACTCGCGCATACGCAATGATATTTCTTGAATATTACGCTGGGTTTTGTCCAAGTCTTCTTCATAGCTTTTTATTATAGTTTGGGCCTTAAAACGATCCCAAAGAGTGTGTTGGCGGTTAATTTCACCAACAGATCTTTCCATGCTTTGTACATCAGAACTTCCCCGCCCAAGCAAATTGACACATAGAGGACGGATTCTTTCAGGCAACTTATCCATTAGCACCTTTAGGGCACGAGATGTTTGGCTTGTGACTAGAACTCTCTTTCCTGTGGCTAAAAGATGACAAATCAGATTAGCAATTGTATGACTTTTGCCAGTTCCAGGAGGTCCTTGCACTAAAACCCCAAGATGTTTTCCTAATTTCTTTATGATTTCACGTTGTTCATCATTGGCTGGCAATGGAAAATAAATTTTAGAATCCGATAAAGCATCAACGTCTTTCCCGCTGGAGGTATGCTCACCTTCCAAGCAGTCTCCAGCTTTTTCTAATTCTTCTTCATCGATATCTATATACATTCGAACGGTCTTTGGTATCGGATATTCACTGCCTTTGACCTGTTCAAGTATCTGTTCAATAAATTTTAAGAAACCTCGAGTAGTGCGTTTTCTTAGAATTAACGCTGGTGAAAAAGAAATTTTGGGATCAGCATCAAACGTTCGAATGGCATCCCAGCTATCCAAATAGGCACCATTTGAATGTAATGCTTGAACCCAACTTCTGAGGATTGCAGGCACCAGAGAGTTATGCCAGATTTCGTTTGATACTTCTTTTAATCTCTCTTGAAGCTGCAAATAAATCTCTAAAATCGGGCGTTCGTTTGCCTCAAGCATATCGAGCTCAAACTGAGGCATAGCTCCTTCGGTGCTAGGGTGAACACTAATAGTGCCTTGATTAGGGTCAAAATCGATTTCTATCTGGGCAGTAACAATATGACGGGAAACTTTTTGATCACTGGGTGTTTTCCAACACAATAATCCAATGCCGAACACCACTTCATAAGACTCTCCCAAAGCCTTTTGCTGCTGGTGCATACTGAATAATCGCGAATAAATATCCTGAACAGCTTTCTTGGCTTTATACTCATTTGCCCAAGACTTCCAGTCTTTTTCTACATACTGCTCCCATTCGATTTGAACGTCAGGATAATTAACTAATTCTAAATACTGGAGTACCTCCACTTGTCCTTCTGATAACAAGTCATTCCCATCATTTTGTCTCTCCCCCATAGACAAGCTTGCCCACTCAGGATTGATTATTTTATTTAACAAAGGAGGTGCTGTGCTCGGATCTCGAATCGCCTTTTGATCAACCCATGCTTCACAGCTTTCTGGAGCTTTGGGTATTTTTGGTAAAGTTTGTTTTTTGATTTCTATCCACACATGATCTTCGGTTCCTTTATATTGAGGCCAGCCAGCACAATAGCAACCTTCCTGTTGCGGAATTTCACTTCCCCATAAAACATCTACATATTCGTGATTATCACGGACTACAGCTGAGCGCATTTGGACAAGCGCCCTTAAATATTCAAAGAATCCCAAGGTTTTTTTCCTCAGAGGATCCTGTGATGAACTTTTATTATCTAAGTTTGTCTGGTTCGTTTTCATTGGGTGCTTTACGTACCGTGTTTCCTAAAAGGCTTTTTGTTTTTACACCTACAGCCTAATAAAAATTGATTTAGTTTACCTCAAATCTAATGATATTTCAGCAAAAATACCGCGCGGAAGCGGTGTCCAAAAAGTGTCCAAAATTGGTCAAAATTCATCAAAATTTGAAAGATTGATACAAATACAAAAGGAGGTTTAAAAGGTTGATTTGAAAGGAGTTCGTGAATTTCTCTATGAATTATTTATTTCGTCTAAACGGATCCACAATCTTGTGCTCTAACCAGATTGAACTTCGCTCACCATGACTTGCTTTGAGCTACACTTGCGCCCTTGCGCAAGTGCTGCTTCGC
>OBEQ011261280.1_pt1 | contig 11100 bp, 5 predicted proteins | sample 1670901 | NCBI WGS metagenome assembly OBEQ01 (sample SAMEA104232315, study PRJEB22302) | groundwater metagenome | biome: forest; feature: aquifer; material: groundwater | place: USA | collected 2011-08-07 | depth 5.4 m | reverse complement strand
TTGCTGGCCGCCATCAGTCACGCTCACCCCAAGATTGCCGACTATCCTTTTACAACCCTAGAGCCAAACCTAGGCGTGGTTGATCTTAATAAGGACTCAAGTCTGGTGGTCGCCGACATTCCGGGTTTGATCGCCGGCGCCAGCCAGGGCAAGGGCTTAGGCGATGAATTCTTACGCCACATCGAACGCACCAGTGTCTTAGTTCATATGATCGATATTTATTCAGCCGATGTGGCCGAGGCTTACCGCACAATTATCAAGGAGCTCAAAGCTTACCGGATGGATTTAAGTCGCCGGCCGCAGATCGTAGCGCTGACCAAAGTTGAGGGGCTAGATAAAGACTTGGTGGCCGAGCAAATGGGCTTTTTGAAAAAAGTCGTCCCTAAAGCCACACCGCTAGTCGCAATTTCGAGCTTCAGCCGCGAAGGGCTCAAGCCGCTGCTGGTTAAAATTAGCGAAGCGATCGCAAAGGCCCAAAAAGCCGCCGCCAAACCGGTGGCTAAAACCAAACTGGTGGTCATCGGGCCGCCGAGCGATGAGGCCAGCTGGCAGGTCCAAAAGCACGGGCAGCGTTTTATCGTCACCGGCCAAAAAATCGAACAGTTTGCCCATCGGACTCACTTTGATGACGAGCACGGCCTGCAGCGCCTGCGCGACATTATGGCCAAGCTTGGCATCCTTCATGAATTGCGTCGTCAGGGCATTGAAGACGGTCAAACCATAGTTATTGGCCAGCCGACTATCGGCAAGCTTAGCTACTAAATCGGCTCTAGTTTTATTTTAAGCAAAAACAGTTTGACCCAGTAGTAGACTTTCGCGTTGCCCGCTAAAAGCGGGCCAGTACCCCAACAAGGTTGGGGTAGTCGCGAAAGCTCACTACTGGGTTGACAAACCTGATTGAACGGAGTAAATTGCAGAGCATAATAACTATAGGTAAACAAAAAGGATAAAAAATGGCCTGGGACGTCTTCAATCGGAAGTCAAAGCATAAACAAAGCAAAGCCCCTGATGGGGAAGTGGCTGACGATGCCGTCAAAATAGACGGCCCGGCCGGAATTACCCCTCTGTCAACCAATATGACTATGCCCGGGGGATCCGACTTAACTCTGACTGGCGGCGGCCAAAGGGTACCGAAAGGCAAGTTCGCTGATTTCCCACCATTCGATTTGGGTGGCGGCCCACCCGGCACCGGTGGTATTGTTAAGGCTCTACCCGTTTTAGACGGCCACGATAAGCCCCCCGCTAGCGGCGTCCCAGATGAGCCGGGATGGACCACTCCAGTTCCAGGACCTACCGCTGGTACTCAAAGCGCATCAACCGCCGTACCAATAAATGTTGTTAAAGATAATCAGTTGGGCGTTTTTCCCCAGTATCCGATCGATCCCATACCTGGTCGGCCCGCAAAGCCCGGTAAATTGCCAGTAGTAGCTGGCAGTGATAGCGGACCGGCGGCATCCCTAGGGACGGATACTTCCGGCAGCAATACAGACTCCAACGTCGACCATCAATTCGAAGGTGACGAACAAGGCGAAAACGGCGGCGGTCCCGGCACTGGCGGTGATACCGGCTCTAGTGGCGATACTACCGGCATGGCTACCACCTTGGGCGCCGGGCCCTCACGGGCTTTAGGCAAGCTAAAAAATATTAGTGTTACTACTGGTTCCGGTGGCAGTACCTCTGGCGACCAAAGTGGTGCCAATGATAACCATGAGTTTGATGGCGAAGAAGAAGGTGACAACGGCGCCGGCGGAGCTGGTGCCGGCGGCGATTCTGGTGATATAACCGGCGGCACAGCCGGCGCGGCGGCTACCTTTGCCGGCGCCGGCCCCTCACGGGCTCTAAGAGGCCTAAAGGCTGTCGGCCCTAGTCCCAGAGTTTCCCAGAGCACAACCAATAGCGCTGCTTTGGGCAGCGGCCATATAGATACTAGCCAGTATGGTTCGCCAATTCCCTCCGGCCACCACGATACCGCCATGAGCCCTAACCACTTCGGCGAAATGAATAATGGCGGCTACGCGCCGGGCTATAGCGCTAGTGGTTACAAACCCACGGGCGACGCTACGTTAGATGGTGTTTACGCCCCGGATAAACTTTATGGAACTTACAATGTTTGGCCGAACGATACGCCATCTATGTACCTGCCACCCGGAGTGCAACCGTACCAGGATTATAAATTAAATTATATAGGCGGCGATTCGAGCAAACCAGAATGGATACCATGGGGCGGCGTAAGATATAGCTATTGGAGTGACCCCTCACAGGCGCCGCAAGAAGGGCGCATACCAGGCGGCCAGGCGCCGGACACTGGCCGCGGTACTTGGGGCGGTAATGCCCCGGATTGGGCCGCTTTGGCTGGCGGTGCAGGCGGCGCTGGCAGTTCGACTCCGGACAATCTTATTAGCGGCCACGGTGTCTCCGGCCATGGTTTCGGTCACGGTGTAGCTGGCCACGGATTTGGACATGGTGTAGCTGGACATGGTTTCGGTCACGGTGTAAGTGGCCATGGTGTAAGTGGCCATGGTGTAAGTGGCCATGGTGTAAGTGGTCACGGCTTAGCCGGTGGCGGCGGCTCTGGCTTGCCTCCCGGCCACCAAGATTGGTCGAATCTTCAGCACACCGGAGTTGACTGGAAGTTAGTCTACATTGGCGGTGATAAAAACAATGCCACCTGGGTGCCCTGGGGCGGTGATAGCCCGCTCGGCTACTGGTCGAGCGTGTCTGATGCCGACGCCACGTCGCACGGAATTCGAGGCCCGAATCCGCCGGTTGGAAACACCCCTTGGGGTCCGAGTGTCTGGCAGGTCAACCTTAACGTCGGCGCCCACGGCGGCCGGCTTACAAGCAACGAGTGGGATCGAATTCCCTCATCCTCACCAACACCAACACCAAAACCAGGCGGCGGTGGCAGCGGTAACACCGAAGTTGTAGTACCGACCCCTGACTACGTTGCAGACCCTTACCCCGGAGTTTCAACTCCCGAACAAATCCAGGCTGATATCAAGGCGGCCGCCGCTGGTCCGGCCGACCCGCCTCTGCAAGCCTTCGATCTGGGCGCCCCCGGCGGCCCCAAAGCCATGTAAAGCGAAAATCTTAAGAAGGGAAAAAGAGCAGCCCGAGCAGCGGATTTACTCCGTGCCCGGCACGATGAGGAAAAACCGTAGGTTTGTCCTCATACGGCCGAAGGCCGCCTTAGTGGCTGATATAGATGGTGCCGGTGTCGTCTTCGGCCTGGCGCCGGCGTTGTTCGCTACTGCCAAGCTCTTCGCTTAGGCGGGCATTTTGATACTCTAGTTGTTGCAAACGGGATTGCTGTAAGCGCAGGGCTTCGAGCTGCTCCGGAGTCAGGGCTACTTGGTCGCCCTCGATGACCGCCTCGCCCTCGATATCTTTGATTTTTTTAAGATAAGCGTCCAGCCCGCCGTAGTGCCGAACATTTTTAAGTACGCCGCCCTCCATGACATAAACCGTGTCCATTAAACTAAGTAGCGCTTTACGGTGAGTGACCATCAAGACCGTTTTGCCGTGAATCAGCTGCTCGATAGAATCGCGAATATAGCGTTCTGACTTGGAGTCCAGGGCGGCGGTTGGCTCATCCATGCAGACGATAGAGGCTTTTTTGAGTAGCCCGCGGGCAATCGCTACGCGTTGCTTTTGGCCGCCGCTCAAGGAATTACCGTTCTCACCGACGATCGAATTGAGGCCTTGTGGAAAGCGCTCGGCAAACTCATTGACGTTAGCCGCCGCCGCCGCTTTTTCGATTTCGGCTTGGCTGACCTGGCGGTTAACGTCGCCGTCCATCAGGTTTTCGGCAATCGTGCCGTTAAAGAGCTGGGGGTTTTGCGAGATCCAGGCGATGTGCTGGCGGAGCTCTTTTAGTGAGACCGTCTGGACGTCGTAAGTATCAATCAATACACGACCAGAGGTTGGTTCGATAAATAAGGGAATTAGCTTGAGCAGGGTGCTCTTGCCGCCGCCCGACGGCCCGATAATGCCGACTTTTTGGCCGGCTTCGACCGTCAAGTTGATATTATCGAGCACCAGCCGATCGCTGTAGGCATAACTGACGGATTGGAATTCCAGGCGGCCGCGGATCGGCGGCAGATGGCGGTCTTGGCGTAAATCCTCGACGCCCTCGTGGTCGGTTAAAACTTCGTAAACCCGGCTAACATCGACTAGTTTTTGATTGCGGTTAGCAATCTCGGCGGCAATACTTTCAATCGGCCCGAGTAAGTAGCCCATATAGGTCATAAAAATCAGCAGCTGACCAAGCGTCATCTTACCCTGTAGCGCCGCCGTGCCACCAAAGTACATCACGGCAGAGGTGCCCAGGATGATTAGCAGGCTGTTGGTCGAACGAAACATGTGGCTCCACAGCAAGCCCATCTTGGAGAGCAGGTAATTATCGCGCCACAGTTTATCGGCCTTATTGATCTCCTTTTCTTCGAGCGTAAAGGCTTGGACGGTCTCGGCGTTATCGACCGCTTGGGTGGTGGTCGAGGAAGTATCGCTGTTAACTTTGGTTAGCGCCCTGGCAATTTTGCCGAGTCTTGGGCCAAATAAGCGGATCAGCACAAACAAAAAGGGCACCAGCACCACGCTGATAATTGTCAATTGGACATTGAAAGATAGCATGATCAGCAAGATGGCGACGACCATAATGACCGATTGGATAATCGAACTGGTGGTATCCAAAACCAGATCGGATAAGCTGTTAGTTAAAACGTTTTGGCGATAAATATAATCGCCCTTAGCTAGGCGCTCCTGGTGATAAAGCGGCATGTGCAAGATGTGCCTAAACGACTCTTCTTTGATGCCGCGGTTAAGCCAAAAGCCCAGCCGCAAGTTAAGGTAGTCGCGCACGACGCCAAAAATAGCGCCCAAAACAAAGATAAACAGCGTCAGCACCGAAGTTATCAAAATTAGCCGGGGGGTGTGGGTGTAGGGTTCTAGCGGCCCAGGTGCTGGCAGGTAGCCGAAGGCGGAGTCAACCATGATCTTGGTCGGCCAGGGCTTGAGCAGCAAAATCGACGAGCTAAAGACGCCGACGAAGACCATCAAGCTGGTAGCCGGCAGTGCCCGGCGCTTATATTTGGCCAGCCACTGTTTAAAGCCGGTTTTTTGCTGTAAGCGGCCGTGGGCCGACAGCCAGGCCTCAATCGCCTCGTTGACTAAGCCTTCTGGCCAACCAGCTTTAATCAAACCATCGGCGATATACTGCGGCGGGACACCCTTAGCAATGGCTGCCTCGATGGTCTCGTACAGCTTGGGCATCATGATCTAGTATCACCCACCATAATCATAAGAATTATACAGGGTAGTTACTCTTTTAGACCAGGCGATAAGCTTTAAAATGCCCGGCTTTTTTATCTCAAAAATCCGACCGTGATAAACTGTGGATAAATGGCCAGCTTTTACTTTTATGATCTGGAGACCTCGGGCTTTGCACCGCGTACAGCGCGGATTATGCAGTTTGGCGGTCAGCGGACCGATCTTAACCTCAAACCAATCGGCGAACCAGACAATATCTTAATCAAAATGCCCGAGGACGTGCTGCCGGATCCTGACGCGGTGCTGGTCCACGGCATTACGCCGCAAACAACTCGGGCTGACGGTGTTAGCGAAGCCGAATTCGTCCGCTATTTTAATAAAGAAATTTTAAAGCCCGACACCATTTTTGTCGGTTTCAACAACATCCGCTTTGACGACGAATTCATGCGCCATCTGTTTTGGCGCAACTTCTTCGATGCCTACGAATGGCAATGGAAAGACGGCCGCAGCCGCTGGGACCTGCTCGACGCTTCACGGATGACCCGAGCTTTGCGACCCGAAGGGATTAAGTGGCCGTTCGCATCTGATGGTACACCGTCTAATCGGCTCGAAGATTTGGCGCATGTTAATAAACTCGGCCACGATAGCGCTCACGACGCTTTAAGTGATGTTCGGGCGGCCTTGGGCTTGGCGCGACTTTTAAAAACCAAGCAGCCGAAACTGTTTGATTATTTACTCAACCTGCGCGACAAGCAAAAAGTCGCCGCTCTAGTCGAGGCGGGTCAGCCAATTGTGTATACCAGCGGCCGCTACCCGACCGAGTTCGAAAAAACCACTGTTGCGGTGATAATTGGCCAGCACCCCGACAAGCGCGGTGCTTTAATGTACGACCTGCGCATCGACCCGGATGAATTTTCGGCCATGAGTGAGGCCGAGCTAGCCGAACTGTGGAGCCTACGCGGCAAAGACGTACCGTACTTTCCGGTTAAGCTGCTTAGCTATAACCGCGCGCCGGCCGTCGCGCCGCTAAGCGTCCTAGATGAAGCCAGTCAAAAACGCCTTAAGCTCGACATGGCCCAAATTAAGCAAAATCAGGTCAAGCTAAAAGCCGCCAAGGACTTTAGCGCCAAGCTCGAAAAAGCCCTGGCTATTGTTCGGCCGAAGTTGCAACCCAGTTTGATCGTCGATGAATACGTGGTTGACGAGCTTTTATACGACGGCTTTTTAGCTGAAGCCGATCGCCTAAAAATGACCCTGGTTCGAAAAACCGAAGCGGCGTCCTTAAGCGAACTCGACCCAGCCTTCGCCGATGAGCGGCTTAATAAAATGCTGCTGCTTTACCGAGCGCGTAATTTTCCGAAGGCTTTGAGCCCAGACCAGCAGGCGTGGTGGGAAAACTACCGCTTGCGCAAATTGACCGAGGGCGGCGACCAAAGTCGGGCTGCGGCCTACTTTAAACGCATAGCTGAATTATCGGCCCTTCCCAAACTCAACCAAAAAGACCGCTACTTATTAGAAGAGCTTAACCTCTACGGCCAATCAATCTTGCCGATTGAAGAGGCTGCCTAGGCGGTAGTTTTGCGCTGCAAAAAGTTTAAACTAATGCGCCGCGGGCGTTTGTCCCAAAAAGCTGCCAGGCAAAGTAGGCCGATCACGCCAAAGAGGACCTGATTAAAAGTCAGGTCGATGTTGGTGCCTGGTACGTGTCCCAAAACGAGAATAGTATTTAACATAGTTTTAAGCTTTAGGGCATTGTACAATAGATTTGTAATTTATGCAATATCTTTATAGAGCTAATGCTTTTTTGGTGGGCGAGCCTGGGGGTCTAGAAATTTTGGCTGTTTTTAGGTATAATCATTCGACTTATGAATGAGATGATTAGGGTTCAGGGGGCCCGGGAGCATAACTTAAAAGACATTAGTCTTGAGATACCGCGCGAAAAGTTCGTGGTTATCACAGGACTATCTGGCTCGGGCAAATCGTCACTGGCTTTTGATACCATTTACGCCGAGGGCCAGCGCCGCTATGTCGAATCGCTGTCGGCCTACGCTCGGCAGTTCTTGGGTTTGATGGAAAAGCCCGACGTTGATCAGATTGACGGCCTCTCGCCGGCCATTAGCATCGATCAAAAATCGACCACCCGCAATCCACGCAGCACTGTGGCAACCGTCACCGAAATTTATGATTATCTGCGATTGTTGTACGCGCGGACCGGTATTCCGCACTGCCCAATCTGCGGCAAGCCGGTGGTGCGCCAGACCAAAGACGTAATCGTCGACCAAGTGGCGACAGCTGATGCTGGCGCGCGCTTGATAATTTTGGCGCCGGTCGTGATCGCCAAAAAAGGCGCCTTTGAGCACATCCCAGAACAGTACCAGCGGGCCGGCTTTGCCCGAGTCCGAGTCGACGGCGTGATTTACGCTCTGGATGAGTTCCCGACGCTCGATAAAAATAAAAAACATAACATCGACATCGTCGTCGATAGGTTGGTTAATGACGAAGCCAGCCGCGGCCGCTTAAGCCAAAGTGTTGAGCAAGCGCTCGACCTAGCCGACGGCCTGCTGATCGTCCATAACGCCGATAAGAAGGCCGATCATAATTACAGCCTCAAATACGCCTGCGTTGACCATCCAGATGTAGTTATTCCCGAGCTCGAGCCGCGGACCTTTAGCTTTAACGCACCGCAAGGCGCCTGCCCGGTGTGCACTGGGCTGGGGTCGCGCCTCGAAGTCGACCCGGAACTGGTTGTCCCTAATGGTCGCCTGACGATCGCCGAGGGCGCCATTCGTCCGTTCAACCGCTTCAGCGTCGATGCCTGGTACATGCGAAAAATGCAGGCCGTGGCCGACAAATACGGCTTTTCTTTGCACGTGCCAACCGGCGAGTTGAGCAAAGACCAGCTCGATAAAATTCTGTACGGCACCGGCAGCCAAGGTTACAGCATTAAGCTTGGCGTTGGCCGGCATTTTGATACGACCTTCGAGGGCGTAATTCCCAACCTCGAGCGCCGCCATAAAGAGACCCAGAGTGATTTTATGCGCCGCGAAATCGAGCGCTTTATGCAAGAACGGCCGTGCCACGCCTGCCACGGCAAACGCCTGAAGCCCGAGGTCCTGGCTATCACAATTAGTAACCCGGCAATGCCAAGAGACAAATATTGGAGCGGAGTGCAAGGCGCAGGCGAGCAGCGGACTGGAGCTGTACAGAATGGTACTGCGAAGGAGCAGTCGCAGTCTGCAACGCCGCAATCCGCCAAAAGCGCCAGCGGAGTTGCCGACACCGTCGGCAAGCAGGCTGGTGCGCTATTTGACTCTTGGTCGATTATGGATATTTGTGAGTTAAGCATCGATGACGCTTTAGAGTTTTTCAAAAATCTCGAGCTCGATGTCACTAATGCTCAAATTGCCCATCAGATCTTAAAAGAAATTAACGCCCGGCTGAACTTTTTAGTGGCTGTTGGACTGAACTATCTGGATCTGGCGCGTAGCGCCACAACGCTGTCCGGTGGTGAAGCCCAGCGCATCCGACTAGCCACCCAAATCGGCTCGGGGTTGCAAGGCGTGCTGTACGTACTCGACGAACCTAGCATTGGTTTGCATCAGCGCGACAACGCCAGGCTGATTAAAACTCTCAAGGCGCTACGCGACCTCGGCAACAGCGTGATTGTCGTCGAGCACGACGAAGAAACCATTCGCTCGGCCGATTGCCTGGTCGACATGGGCCCGGGCGCCGGCATCCACGGCGGCCAGGTAGTCGCCATTGGTCCACCGGACAAGGTTGCCAAGGTCAAAGCCAGTACCACAGCCCGTTTTTTACGCGGCGAAGAAATTATTCCAACGCCAAAACGTCGACGCCGCGGCAGCGGCCAAAACCTGGTAGTTAAGGGCGCTCGCGAGCACAACCTTAAAAATCTCAACGTCGAGATTCCGCTTGGTAAGCTGGTAGTCGTTAGCGGCGTTTCTGGCTCTGGCAAATCGAGTTTAATCAATGACATTTTGGCCAAAGAATTGAGCGCCCGGTTGATGCGCGCCCACACCGTGCCGGGTCGGCACGACGAAATCCAAGGTATCAAACTGCTCGATAAGGCTATCGTTATCGACCAATCACCAATTGGCCGGACGCCGCGCTCCAACCCGGCAACCTATACTGGCTTGTTTACGCCAATTCGGGACCTATTCGCGGCAACGCCCGAAGCTCGTGTTCGTGGCTATGGCCCAGGGCGCTTTAGCTTTAACGTCAAAGGCGGTCGCTGCGAAAACTGCGCCGGCGACGGTGTGATCAAAATTGAGATGCATTTTTTGCCTGATGTTTATGTGCCCTGCGAAGTTTGTCATGGCAAGCGCTACAACCGCGAGGCGCTCGAGATTCATTACAAGGGCAAGACCATCAGTGATGTGCTAGAAATGACGACCGAAACAGCACTCGAATTTTTTGCCAACATCCCAAGCGTGGCTCGCAAACTACAAACGCTAGTCGACGTCGGCTTGGGCTATATTACTCTTGGTCAGCCGGCCACGACGCTATCGGGCGGCGAAGCCCAGCGCGTTAAACTAGCCACCGAGTTGAGTAAACGAGCCACCGGCCGCACGCTCTACATTCTGGACGAGCCAACCACCGGGCTACATATGGCCGCTGGCGCCAAGTTGCTCGAGGTTTTGCACGCGCTGGTCGATGCCGGCAACAGCATGATCGTCATCGAGCACAACCTCGATGTTATTAAATCGGCCGACTGGATTATCGACATGGGACCCGAAGGCGGTGAAGCCGGCGGCCAGATTGTTGCCGCCGGCACCCCCGAGCAAGTCGCCAAAGCCAAAGGCAGCTACACCGGGCAGTTTTTAGCCAAAGCCCTCAGACCATAACGCACTGTTATCCCCGACTCTGATCGGCGATCCAGTCGACTAGATTCCGGCCTGCGCGGGAATGACGCGAGAGTCCGGTTATTGCTTCCGTTTGAAGAAGTAATTCCAGTCTTCTTTCAGGCCCTGGCGCAAATTGCGCCGCCGGCTTGGGTTTTTAAGCAATTGCCAAAAAGTAAAACTGTAGATAACCACCAAGCTGATCAGAATAGCCGGGATAATATAATGGTCGACATTCGGCACGCTCGAGCCGAGCCAGTATCCAAGCAGGGTCAACCCAGCTCCCCAGAGGACAGCGCCGATGACGTTGTAGACAAAATAACGGCGCTTATCCATCCGGCTGGCGCCGGCGACGATTGAAACCAAGGTACGGACGTGGGCGATGAAACGAGCCAGGATGACCGTCGCTGCGCCGTATTTATCAAAAAACTTCTCGATTCTATTGACGTATTCTTTTCGGAATAAAAAGCCGTCGCTACGCTTAAAAACTCTGGGGCCGATGCGCTCACCAAAAACGTAGCCGACTTGATAGCCTACAATCGCCGCCACAACCACTAAACTGACCAGCCAGTCGATTGGCAATTTGCCGCGGCCGGCAAAAACGCCGGCGGCCAAGAGCAAACTATCGCCCGGTAATATTAAACCAATCAGCAAACCGCTTTCGGCAAAGATGATAAAGCCAATGGCCAGTAAGCCGCCGCTTTGGATGATGTGCTCGCTGTTAAGCATTTGCTAGTAATTGTAGCACCCCGCCTCGGTTTGCTACGGGGTGGCTAAAACGGCCGTCATCTGTTACAATAGGGTTAAAGAACACAAGAAAGTAAGGTAAAATGCTTGATTTAGATGCGCCCGTGCAACTCCAGGAGCGCACCGTTATCGGAAAAGGCCTAGGCGCGCTGCGTCACGATGGCTTTGTGCCGGCGGTGATTCACAATCACGGCCAGGCGTCTATTCATGTCATGGCGCCCAAAGT
>OBEQ010464854.1_pt1 | contig 11100 bp, 11 predicted proteins | sample 1670901 | NCBI WGS metagenome assembly OBEQ01 (sample SAMEA104232315, study PRJEB22302) | groundwater metagenome | biome: forest; feature: aquifer; material: groundwater | place: USA | collected 2011-08-07 | depth 5.4 m | reverse complement strand
AAATTTTCGCTTTTTTTGATCCCGCTAAAAGCGGGATGTTCGAGCCGACAGTTTTTAGAGCTTCGGCCGAAGGCCGAGCGAATAGAGCGCGGCGGCAAAGGCGAGCCGCCGCCTACCGTTGCGATCGGAAAAGAGTTCGAGTTTTTTCGTAAACGAGCTCCAAGATTTGGATTTTGCCGACATAGCTCAGTGGTAGAGCACGTCATTGGTAATGACGCGACTCGAGTTCGATTCTCGCTGTCGGCTCACGTGGATTCATGATACCTGTCTATAGCGGATACTTGATCCCTCCCCAATACGCTCAATCTTTTTCATATTAAGGAGTTTATTCAAAACTTGGTTGACAGTAATCCGTGCAATATTGGCATTTTTGGCAATATCATTGGGGGAAGCAACCATAACTTCTTGCAGGTATTGCCAGACTGCCAGTTGTTTTGGTGACAACAGAACTTCAATATTCTCCTGAGTTATCAGATTTATAGCCATTTGTGACTGAGATAACAGTATGCTCAAGAAAAAATTAAGCCAGGTAGTAATATCCTCATTTTTAGACTTAAAAGTTTTCTGGCTAGTTCTTAGAGCCATATAATAGTCAGACTTATTGTCCTCAATCAATTTCTCATGAGATACATAGGGGATATATAAGTAGCCCTCCTTAAGTAGAAGTAAGTTGGTCAAAATTCTGGATAGTGTTCCATTACCATCTTTAAAAGGATGAATGTTTAGAAATTCCACTGTGAAGTTGCCAATTATAAGTAAAGAGTGATATTTTTTATCACTTAAAGCTTTCTTTGTCCAGTCTACCAACTCATTCATTTCATAAGGAGTAAGATATGCCGGAGTAGTATCAAAGATTACCCCAATGGCTCTACCCTTTGCATCCACCATCTGGACTTTATTGTCCCCACTCTTATAATTACCCCTATGAAGAGCGTCTTTCCCAACATATTTGAGAAGTTCTTTATGAAGGTGTTTAATACTGCCCTCATTAAAACCTAAGTCTTCCCAGGAATTAAAAATATTTTGCAGTAGTTCAAAATAACCCCTAACTTCTTCTTTTTCTCGATCACTAAATTTTTCTATGGCTATACCTCGCATAAGGTCGTCAACAGCTTTGTCAGAGAGGTTAGCTCCTTCGATACGAGTTGAAGCTCCGGTTGAAGTAACTAACACTGATCTTTTAAGCCTATTCAAGAATTGAGGGCTTAGGTTCGTACCCTGGATCCATCGTCCTTTAAGTTCCTCAATTTGAGCTATTTTTGACCAAATCTCATTAGAAGTTTGGGTTAATCTTTTATCAAAACGGGTTATATTAGTCATATATATGATTATATAGGGTTATATAGGAGAAGTCAAATAAGGAATTATTATGTTATAATTTCAGAATGGCAAAAAAAGGAAATAGAATATTAATAGCTTTTGAATGTTCTGTTTGTAAAAACAGAAATTATTTAAGCAGCAAAAACACTATAAATAGCAAAGAAAAGCTTACTTTGAGTAAATTTTGTAAACACTGTAGAAAGAAAACAGAACACACAGAAACTACAAAGCTTAAGTGATTCTTCGTTGAATCCATTTTCAGTTTAGGTTACAATTTGTTCACTTAGGGATGTGATGAAATGGTATCATGGTGCTCTCCAAAAGCACTCTTCCAGGTCCGAATCCTGGCATCCCTGCAAAATAGTCCCATAGTTGATTTCTACTCCAAATGGTTTAAAAATATTAAGTATACGGATCAATAATAAATGATAGATTAGTGGCTCCTATGCTTGTTGCTAGTTTTCTTCACTCCGCTACTCCCAGTGGTCAACCAAAACCAACGCCTTCTTCATTGTTTTAATAGCTAAATTAGGGAAGAGTAACAGTTATGCTAGGAGAATTATCGTGCCTTATTCTCAGTGCTCCTGTCGTACCATCATACACATACCCTTCTTGTGTGAGATCTGCCCTTTGCGTAAGCGGCAACCCGCCTGCGGTTACCTGCGTGGGCGCAGCCCTCACATGTAAAACATCTGTGGCGGCGTTGTCGAAGGTTGTGTACGTTACCTGTGAAGGAGCGTAGCTTACCGATTGCACAACAGAGGAAGACCGAAGTACGTGAGATTCACCAGTTGGCGACCACTCGGGAACAGAACCCATGGCTTGAGAAAAATGCTTCATGTAATCTCCATAGCCATCGGTAAACCAAATACCCATATAGGTAGGCCCAGTTCTTGTGACTCCCGAGGTTTCATTCATATAGGTAGACCAGTTGAGCGCTCTGAAAGCCTTGTCTAACGCTACCTGATTGCCAGTTTTTTCATAGAATAGCGCATTCATAGCTCCATAACGAGAGGTGTGCGATCCCATATCAACCATGAATAGAATCTGTTCGTTAATAGGAGTAGCACCATAAAACTGCGGTTCGCCAAAGGTCGTTTCGATCCAGGAAATGATCCCCTGTACGCGGGTTTGCCAATTCACATCTACCTCGGGATGATTGAGGAGGTATTTGGCAGTTTCGCCTGCGTTGAGCTGATTGTAGTTGGTTTGGGAGGAATCGATGGGTACATCTTCAAAATAGGCTGACCATTTATTGTTCTGTAGCGGGACATTCATGAGCCAGTTAAGCGCCGTTGTCCTAGCAGACTGGTATGAGAATACATTTCCCAAATTGAGCCTAATGAGCTCATCAAATAGTTCAATTGGTCGTATCGTACAGGCGCAGTATTCCTCTCTAATAACATTGGTTTGCGCATATACGCGAAATGGCCAGGGAGAGTGGGTCACATCTCCAGTTCTCACATGATTTGCCAAAGCATCTGCCGCGTTAACTGCGGCATCTCTGTAGGCCGTATTACCACTATATTCATACATTTTGATAAACTGTAAACCTAATTCTCCTACTTTATCTGGTTCTATAACGCCAACGCCATCACCCCGTCCTGATCCACCATCATTTGCACCCTGAAACGTCGTTGCTCCAGCATCACCTGAGGCGTACGGCACAGAAGACCAATTCCACGTTGCTGGTGTTAGCCCGTGAGCAAGCTGATAGTCGAGCAGATTTCTTGCCAGCGTGATCGCATTCACATCACCAGAGTAGGCATAGTAAGCGAGGGCGGATTCAGTAAGCATCGCAAACTTCCCCGCTGGATTATTGGGAGAATCCGTTCGTGGTGTTAAATCAGCGGCCAAACTACTATATAAGTAGTAATCTCGAAGTCCATTTGGGAGAACTGGTCTGTTATAGAGCCAATTCCAGCTCCTTGCGACAACCGTAGCATACGCACTATCTTGCGGAGTAATATACGATAGGATTCTTTGGTTTGCATCAAGCAGGACTCCCTGGCCGTTTAATGTTGCTGGTGGAGGCGGAGTTGGTGTTGGCGATGGTCCAGGAGTTGGTGTTGACCCTGAACCTCCAAGCACCTCAACTGCGTTAATAGCAGGAGAGGCAGCAACCGGAGTAACATCGATATTGAGTTGTCCATCGCTAACATTGACAGTAAATGTTCTGTCAACAGCGGTATTTCCTGCATTTCCTGCTGCAACATAGGCATCAAAGTTGGGAAGAACAGTGGTTCCCTCAAGAACATAATTACCTAATCGTGCTCCTGCTCTGAAACTGGAGGGAAAGATTTCTGCAAATTTTAAGGTAACGGTATAGGTACCATTTGGGACATCAAAACGGTAGCCCCAAAGTGTGTTGTTGCGTCGTGTAGTACGGTAAAGCCCATCATCGGTGGTATTGGCAATAGCAGCTGTTGTTGAGTACGTCGCAGGATTGCTTCCGTAATATCCCCAACTGCCAGTGGTGTATGCTCTATCTGCTACCCAAGGATTGCCAAGCGAATCCGTAAAACCGGCAGTTGCTCCAACATCTACTCGTTGTGTGTATGCTGGCGGTGGTGGTGTTGCTGTTGTCGTGGCGCTTGCAATATTTGATAATACAGACGTATTCGGCACTTCATCTGACGTCTTTATGGCAAAATAGTAGAGTGTGCTTGCTGTTAAATTACCAACAACCATGGACTGATTTGTGCCGGCAACCTGCGGCGTTGGCTCTCCGGTTACTTGCGTAGCGGTTGGCCAAAGACCATCATCAATAGGTGAGGTGGAATAGCGGATATCATACGAAGCAGCTGTGCCTGTTGCATCGTCGTCTCCGGGTGCTGTCCAATTTAAGGTAACCGATGTAGCAGTCGGGGCAGAGGCAGACAAATTAACAACAGCCGACGGAGCAGTCGTATCTGGGATTGGTGTTGGGGTTGGTGTGGGGGTTGGGGTTGGAGTAACAGAAGCGGTACTTACTAACTCAATTGCATTAATGGCAGGACTGCCTACTACCGGAGTGACATCAATGTTTAGTTGTCCATCAGTAACATTGACGGTAAAATTCCTGTCAACCGCAGTATTACCTGCATTACCCGCGACTACATAGGCATCAAAGTTATCCAAAACCAGGTTTCCCTCAATCGCATAATCTCCCACGCGAGCGCCTGCTCGAAAACTACCAGAATAAATTTCAGCAAACTTTAATGTCACCTGATATGTTCCATTAGGTAGATCAAAACGGTACCCCCAGGTAACAGTATTTCTCCTTGTTGTCTGATATAGTCTGCCTTCAAGGGTATTGGCTATAGCTGCAGTGGTTGAGTATGTTGATGTAGTGCCAATATATCCCCAACTGCCTGCAGTGTAGGCTCTATCTGCAGACCAGATATTACCTGAGGTATCAGTAAAATTGGTAGTAGCTCCAACATCAACCCTTTGAACAAAAACAACTTGTGCCCTAGTAGTTACTGCAAAAAACAACATTGCAAAACCAATGAAAGGTGCCATAAAAAAGAGCATAGGAAGTCCTTGTTTTAGGTTTAATAGGGCGGGGAGAAATTTTTTCAGAAGTATAAAACTTTTCATCAGGCTAATACTCTTAACCGTCACTTAGGCTATCATAAAGTATTTTATCTTGTCAAGAGGGCGGGTTAGAAGCTAATTTTAATCCTGACAGATTGGATAAATAAATCTTTTCCTTGAGTGCTTTTAACTTGTAATTTATAAGTTTTTGTGCCTGAGGGTAGATTGAAGTTACCGGATGTTTTTAAACCGAAACTGGTGGAAGTGGTATCTACTTGGGAGTACGAAGAATTATCTGTGGCATTAAAAAGTCTGACAGAACCTGTGCCTGCAGCCTCTGTTAACCTGAAAATAACTTCCAGTTGCATATTGGAATAGCCTGAATAACTATCAGAGTTGATTAATGCTTCATAGTCATTAATAGTGTTCCAATCCTGACTGCCCCAAGGGCCACTGGCAGCACCCAAAGGAATATATAAAGGAGCTTTACTTCCGGCAGTTGCCGGAGCAGGACTGGTTTTCTCCAGGCTTGAAACCCTGGCTTTAAGTTCTGTTATCCCGCCTTCCGCACTGAATAGTCTGGTATCCGAACTGGTAGTAGAGCTTCCGGATGATTTAAAGCTGTTAACTTGATTGATAAGTTTTGCAACAGAATCCTCCAGACTTTTTACCCTATCTTCCACGCTGGCATTAGGCAGAGTTTTAGGCACTTCAATAGGGGCTCTTAAGTCTTGCACTTCTGTTTGAGAGGTAGTTAAGCTTTGCTTGGCAGCATTGTAGCGCCACCAGCCCAATCCCCCAATAATTAAAATAGGTATTAATATAAAGGGCAGCAGTCTAATCATTTAAGTTTATGATAGCATATATTAATATGGCAAAACCAAAACCTAGACATGACCATGGCCCCTTGAATTTTCCTGAAGGTTTTTTATGGGGAGCAGCAACCTCTGCTTATCAGGTTGAGGGAGGCAATATTTATAGTGACTGGGGTAATCAAGCGGGGAAAGCTGCCGACCAGTATCATTTATATGAACAGGATTTTGATCTGGCAAAAAGTTTAAACCATAATGCCCAGAGGTTATCTATTGAATGGTCCAGAATTGAGCCTAAAGAGGGTGCATTTGATGAGGAAGAAATCCAACATTATATTAAAGTGCTTAAAGCACTTAAGTCAGCGAATTTCACGGTAATGTTAACTCTTTGGCATTTTACTTTGCCTAAGTGGGTAGCAGATAAAGGAGGCTGGGAAAATGGTCAAACTCCAAAATATTTTGAAAGATTTGTCAAAAGGATTGTACCGGAAATAGGAGAATTTGTGGATTTATGGATAACTATAAACGAACCAGGGGTCTATATTTATGAAACATATATTGCAAGAGAGTGGCCAAATTCCAAAAAAAGCCTGCCTGGGCAGGTCAAAACTTTTTTTAATTTAGTTTCAGCTCACAAAAGGGTTTATAAATTTTTACACCAGAGCTTTCCTGCCCGCAATGCTACGCATAGCGTTGCAGGCGGGCCGGCGAGTAAACCTATTGGAATAGCCAATAATATTATGTCATTTGAGCCATATCATAAACACTCAATTATGGAGCAGATAGCTGTGATCCTCAACGATATAATCGGCAATCATTTATTCTACCTTTTTACAAAAGGCACACATGATTTTTTGGGTATAAATTACTACTTTCACTCGCGCTTGCGACATAAAGGTTTAATTCCTGAGAAGATAGGTTCCACTACGACTCATGATGTTTCTGATTTAGGCTGGGAAATTTATCCGCAAGGTTTGTTTGATGTATTAACTGACCTATCTGATGATATACCCATTTATATTACTGAATGTGGCATTGCCTCAACTAATGATGATAGAAGAAATAGATTTTTGATCATGTATTTACAAGAGGTGGCCAGAGCAATCAAAGCTGGAGTCAATGTCAGGGGCTTTTTCTATTGGTCACTGATAGATAATTTTGAATGGCATTTAGGTTTTGATCCAAGGTTTGGACTGGTTGAGGTCGACTACTCGACCCAAAAAAGGACTCCAAGACCCTCAGCTAAAGTTTACGCCGATATCATCAAACACAACGGCATACCTCATTCTCTGCTCCGTTTTATTGGCCATACCATCCAAGCTTCAGAAGTATTAGAAAAAAGGGCTAATGAAAAATGAATTATCAGAGCTTGCTATCAATTCTTTAATTTGTTATACTTGACAAAGTGGGTCGAATAATCGACTCTTTTTTAATATCTAAAATGCCCAATATAATCACATTCCTAAAGGAGGTAAGAGAAGAATTATCAAAAGTTGCCTGGCCTAGCCGGGAACAGACCATAAGATATACTATTTTAGTGATCCTGGTAGCAGTAGTAGTAGGTTTGTTTTTGGGAGCCTTGGACTATATTTTAACTTTCTTTACAGATTTATTAATTAAAAACTATGGAAGATAAGAAAATCTTGCCTTCTGACGAAGGTAAAACAAAATGGTATGTTGTGCACACTTATTCAGGCCATGAGAATAAAGTGGCTCATACTTTAAAACAGCGGATTGAATCTGAACATCTGGAGGGAAAAATTTTGGATATTTTGGTGCCAATGCAGAACAAAATTGAGATCAAAGCTGGTAAGAAAACAAATATTAAAGAAAAAATCTTCCCGGGGTATATTTTGATTAAAATGGTTTTAGATGATATTTCCTGGCTGGCTGTCAGAACTACTCAAGGAGTAACCAGCTTTGTGGGTATGGGTAACAAACCTACTCCTATTTCTGATGCTGAGGTGGCCACAATTGTTAGCTTTACACAAAATGAGGCCCCTGTTTATAAACAGGTTTTTGTCTCTGATGATACTGTTAAAATTGTGGATGGACCTTTTTCAGATTTTATTGGTAAGGTAGACAGTGTTGACACTGAGCGAGGAAAAGTTAAAGTACTTGTTTCTATTTTTGGAAGAGAAACTCCGGTGGAATTGGATTTCCTGCAAGTACAGAAGATATAAGTTATTCTATATGGCTAACAAAAAGATTAAAACATACATTAAGCTTAACATACCGGCAGGCACAGCTACTGCTGCTCCACCTGTTGGTCCGGCTCTTGGTCAACATGGCCTTCCCATCATGGAGTTTGTTAAGGCTTTTAATGAAAGGTCCTCTGAAAAAAAAGGTAATATTTTACCTGTAGTGATTACGGTTTTCGAAGATAGAACTTTTAGCTTTATTACCAAAGAGCCGCCTGTTACAGAGATGATAAAAAAAGCTCTTAATTTGGAAAAAGGTTCTGGTAATGCTTTAAAAGAGCCTGTGGGAACGCTAACTTTGGCAGAGGTAAAACAAATTGCTGAGGCTAAATTACCGGATTTAAATACTAAAGATATTGAGGCTGCAATGAAGATAGTTGAGGGAACAGCCAGAAGTATGGGAGTAAAAATCAATGGGTAAAACAAGAATTGCAAAAGATGAGCTTGTTGAAAAGCTAAAAGAAGAACTGGGAATTAAAGAAAAGCCTCGTCCAGAGGACGATCAGCCTATGGCTGAAAAGGTAGAAGAAAAGAAAGAAGAAAAAGAAACCAAAAAAACAGAGAAGCCTGGCAAAGCCAAACCTAGATCCAAGAAGTACCAGGAAGTGGCAAAAGATCTGGACAGAAATAAAACTTACCCCATTGCTGAGGCTGTTGAAATGGTAAAAAAGCTTTCCTATTCCAAATTTGATGGCACTTTAGAAGCTCATATCAATACTATTCAAACAGGACCCCGCACAGAAGCTAAGGCTCCGGTAATACATATGAGTTTGGGTAAGCTAAATCAGCCTACTGAGGAACTTACAGCCAATATCAAAACCTTGCTTCAAACTCTAGGTAAAACTAAAATCAAAAAAGTCTCTTTATCCCCCACCATGGGACCTTCTGTAAAGGTAGATCTATCCTCTCTTTAAGGCCTTATCAAAAACTACTTTTAAATCCAGCTTAAGATTGAAGATAGATATTAATCCAAATATCAGCACAAATATGGTAGATAAAATATGGAATAAAACTATCATGGTTGAGGCTAGATTAACATCTATATTAAAAACCCCAGTTAAGATAAGTGAGCCTGAGACTTCTGCTGATCCCACATAGCCTGGAGCAGCAGGAATAAGGTAAGTTAGAGCAGATAAAACCTGCCCCAAATACATCTTTAAAAAATCCTGACCGGCTCCCAAGGCAATGAATGTAAAATACCAGATAGCTGCATCTGCCCCGTAAGCTAGCACGGTAATTAAAATTATCAGGATCAGATCCCTTGGATGCCTATCTAAAATAGAAAATGACTCTAAAATAACATGACTAAACCTCTCAAAATATATCTTAATAGAACTTACTATAAATAGAGGTTTCAAAAAATTGACTAATTTTTTAGCAAAATCTTTTTTAAAAACTGCTAAATAAGTTACTACCAGGCTGGTGATAAGTATAATTATTATAATTTTTATAACTGTTATATTCAAAGAGGTCGGGATTATTAACAAAAGCACACCTGCTAAAACTAAAACAGCTAAAAAGTCTACAAATCTATCTAAAAATATCCAAACCACAGCCTTTCCTAAATTCAACTGATAATTTGTGTTTAGATAGACTGCTTTTGCAAACTCCCCTGCTCTAATTGGAATAAAGAAATTAAGCATTAAAGCTGCCCCGTTTAACCAAATGAGGTCTAGCAGGGAAAGTTTTCTTACTTTTGAAAGAATTACCTTAAGTCTAACTGCCCGAAGCAGCGGTGAGACAAGCATAAAGAAAAAAATAGGTACTAGATATGCTAAATTAACCTTTGATAGCGTAGTTGCAATCTGGGGTAAATCCACAAAGCGAGACCAAACGATAATCAAAACTACACCTAAAATAGAGTTGAGGATTATCTTAAACATGTTACTATAATAATATGTTTTCTACTTTTAAACAAAGACTGCTTTTAGGTTTATTTATTTTATTCATCCTTTCAATTCCAGTTGGAGCTTATCTGATATCCCAGACTCAAACTTATAAAAGCTCTGCTTCAGAACAAAAGCAGAAACTGCCTGTTACATCTGCCAAGCCAACCACCTCCCCTGCCAAAAAACTGCTGAGTGTTTCTGAAACAAATCTGCATGAGAATACTCCTTCTGAACAAACTACTCCAGAATCCTCTACCACAATTGCCACTCAAGTAGGCCCAACCTTATCTTTAAAAGCCAAATTAGAGGGTAGGCCGGAAGGAAATCAGCTAACAAGACTATTTATTGGCATTATGGAGGGAAGTTTAACTGCTAATCCTAAATTCCTGCTCAATTTTACAGTGGATTTGCCGGCAACAGGCATATTTAGCAATCTATCTTTAGCAGGTTTAAATCCCGGAACAAAATATACAGCTTTACTTAAAGGCTCTGCTCAAATTGCCACATCTTCCGCATTTATTATGTCCCCAACAGTTACTAATTTAAATGACGGTCAAGCTTTGCCTTTAGCTTCAGGAGATTTAAATGATGATAATGTTATAAACACTGCCGATTACTCTATTGCCCAAAGGGCATTTGGGGCTATACCCACATCTTCTAACTGGAATGATAATATTGATTTAAATAAAGATGGGGTAGTTAATGTTATTGATTTGAGTATTATTAGGAAAAATTTAGGTTCTGTTGGTGCTTCGGGAACCTGGACTTCACCATTACCAAATATAGTCACCAAGTCTGTAGAAATTAATACTCCGATTGGTTCACCCAACCAAAGCCAAGGCTACTGGATCTGGGTACCCAATTTATAAACTTGTGTTAAGCCAGTTTAGCCCTATGTTGGAGGATATTTGCCCAAGTTAGAGCTTTTTCTGCCCAAATGAGTTTGGTTTGGGTGTTGAGCGGTAATTCTTTAAAGGCTTGCAGTTCCTTGTTAATCCATTTAAGAGTAGTTAATACGGTTTTTGAGTCGCTTTCTTTTTCCAACTGATCTAAACACATTTCTACATCTTTAATAAACCTATTAATGAGAAACTTATTTTTCTTAAAATCTTCTAGAATTAACTCATTAATTTTTTTAAAGTCACCAATCACATTAAGTATTTGAATTCTAAGAGGGGGTCTGTTTGCTGGCGTAGTCATTGACAAATTATAACATCTAAAGTAAAATTTAAAAGCTTAAGACAGTAGGTGCCTAACTAAATCCTACTTGAGGCAAAAAATGCCAAAAACTAGAGCTCAAAAAGAGCAAACTGTTATACAACTTAAAGAGAAGCTGGCCAAAGCCAAATCTATAGTTTT
>OBEQ012868332.1_pt1 | contig 11101 bp, 8 predicted proteins | sample 1670901 | NCBI WGS metagenome assembly OBEQ01 (sample SAMEA104232315, study PRJEB22302) | groundwater metagenome | biome: forest; feature: aquifer; material: groundwater | place: USA | collected 2011-08-07 | depth 5.4 m | reverse complement strand
TGGAGTTGGGGCTCCGGTCCACGATATTGGCCCGGAAGACCTCCGCGATCTGGAGGATCTCCGACCGTGTCGCCTTGTCCGTTGTCACCTTGATCAGCGCCAGCTCCCGACCGACGAAGCTCCCCTTCGTCATGTCGATGACCTTGATCACGTCCACCAGCCGGTTGAGCTGCTTGTTGACCTGCTCCAACACCCGGTCGTCCCCCTTCACCACAATCGTCATCCGGGATACGTTCGGGTCCTCCGTCTCCCCCACCGACAGGCTGTCGATGTTGAACCCCCGGCTGGAGAAAAGCCCGGAGACCCGGCAGAGGACCCCGAAATGATTCTCCACCAGGGCCGAGATGGTATGCTTCTGAACTGAATTGTCCATAGGTTTCCGCTCTCCGCTGGTTCCGCTGAAGTGATTTTGTAATGAAGATGGAAGACGGTAGCCTGAAAAAAGATGAACAAACACGAAGGGGCCACCGCCTGTGAATCGCTTCGGAGGCCCCTGTTAGAGTCGATTGTTCTGGTGATCACGAGATGACAACCGGGGGGCGAGCCTCTAAGCGCCGCGTAGAAGGAGCGCCAGAAGGAGGCCGAGCAGCAAGGGGAGGATCAGGATGTAGGCCCACACGCTGGCCGGGGAGGCCGCAAGGGATCGGACAATGGCGGAGGGAATGGGACGACGAATCGCCCGCCGGGAGGCCCTTCTGAAAGGGGCCTTGAACCCGTCATATTCCGATGGCATCGAAGATCGTTTCATGGGAATTCCGGCGCAAGGGATTGTCGCTCACCGATCGTGCGGTATTGCGGTATATTACTGTATATTATAATACAGGGCTATTCCTTTGTCAAGCACTTTTCAGGGTCTGTTTTGAAGCTAACCGGCAAGTTATTCTTATATTATGACATTATCCCGCCCACCCGAATGCACTCCCACGGGCGGGATTTCAGCTTGACTCGGAGGGGGAGCCGGGGCTACATTGTAAGGTGTCCATCCTGATATCCTGTCTATCCCTGTAAAAAGGAGAAAAAGATTATGTCGGCCCCACTCAACCGTTACAGCGCCCGCATCACCCAGCGGAAATCCCAGGCCGCCTCCCAGGCGATGCTCTACGGAACGGGCCTCACCGAGGAGGACATGCAGAAGCCCCAGGTCGGCATCGCCAGCATGTGGTGGGAGGGCAACACCTGCAACATGCACCTGCTCGACCTGGCCGCAAAGGTCAAGGAGGGCGTGACCGCCGCCGGCCTGGTCGGCATGCGCTTCAACACCATCGGCGTGAGCGACGGCATCTCCATGGGCACCGAAGGCATGTGCTACTCCCTCCAGTCCCGCGACCTGATCGCCGACTCCATCGAGACCGTGATGGGCGCGCAGTGGTACGACGCCAACATCTCCATCCCCGGCTGCGACAAGAACATGCCCGGCAGCATCCTCGCCATGGGCCGTCTCAACCGGCCCGCCCTGATGATCTACGGCGGCACAATCCGGCCCGGCTTTCACGGCGGCCAGAAGCTCGACATCGTCTCGGCATTCCAGTGCTACGGCGAATACATCGCCGGCAAGGCGAGTGAGCGGGGCCTGACGGATGTCCTCCAGCACGCCTGCCCCGGCGCCGGGGCCTGCGGCGGCATGTACACCGCCAACACGATGTCCTCCGCCATCGAGGCCATGGGCATGTCCCTCCCCTACAGCGCCTCCACCCCGGCGACCGACCCGAAGAAACTGGAGGAGTGCTTCCGGGCCGGCGCAGCCATCCGCAACCTGCTGGAGATGGACCTGAAACCTTCGGACATCATCACCCGCCAGGCCCTCGAAAACGCCATGGTCATCGTCATGGCCCTCGGCGGGTCCACGAACGCCGTCCTCCACCTGATCGCCATCGCCCGGTCCGTGGGCGTCCCCCTGGACATCGACGACTTCCAGAAGGTCAGCGACCGCGTCCCCTTCATCGCGGACCTCAAGCCGAGCGGCCAGTACGTGATGGAGGACCTCCACAACGTGGGCGGCACACCCGCCGTGATGAAGCTCCTGCTCGACGCCGGCCTGCTCCACGGCGACTGCATCACCGTCACCGGAAAGACCGTCGCAGAAAACCTGAAGGACCTGCCAGGCCTCGCGCCGGGCCAGGACGTCATCCATCCCCTGGACAAACCCATCAAGAAGACCGGCCACCTCCAGATCCTGAGGGGCAACCTCGCGCCGGAGGGGGCCGTGGCCAAGATCACCGGCAAGGAGGGCCTCCGCTTCTCCGGCCCCGCCCGCGCCTTCGACGGCGAGGAGGAGGTGCTCGCCGCGCTGGAGCGGAAGGAGATTCAAAAGGGCGAGGTCATCGTCATCCGCTACGAAGGCCCCAAGGGCGGGCCGGGCATGCCGGAGATGCTCACCGTCACCGCCGCCATCATGGGCGCGGGCCTGGGCAAGGACGTCGCCCTGATCACCGACGGACGCTTCTCCGGCGGAACGCACGGCTTCGTCGTCGGCCACGTCACGCCGGAGGCCCAGGAGGGGGGAGTCATCGGCCTGATCCGCACCGGCGACGCCGTCACCATCGACGCGGAGAGACATCTCTTGAGCGTCAACCTCACGGACGCCGAGATCGCCAGACGAAAGGCCGTCTGGACCGCCCCTCCCTACAAGGCCACGCGGGGGACGCTCTACAAGTACATCAAGACCGTCAAGACCGCCTCCGAGGGCTGCGTCACGGACGAATGATCCTTCCATACGGACTGCAAAGAGGGCGGGATATTCATGAAACAGAGAGCATTGGGAAGGACTGGCCTGAAAGTGGGAGAACTCTCCCTGGGCGGCGCCTTTGTCACGCGGGGGGAAAAGGGGTTCGAAGGCGCCCTGCCGGTGGTCCGCCGGGCGCTGGAGCTGGGTATGAACCTGGCCGATACATCCGCCGATTACGGGGACAGCGAAGAGGCCCTGGGGTGGGCTTTGCACGAAGTTGGGAAACCCTGCATCGTGTCCACCAAGCTGGGACCTCCCGGAGATTGGCCCGACTTTAACCCGAAAGACAGGGGGCATTTGATGAGAGTGGTGGAGCGCAGCCTGAAAAATCTGCGCCGCGACGCCATCGACATCCTGATGGTCCACGAGCCGGACCGCCCCGGGCAACTGAACTGGTACCACGACGGCCTGTCGTTTCAGGGGCCGGTGGTGGACATGCTGCACGAACTCAAGGAAAAGGGACTGGTCAAACACACCGGCCTGGGAGGAACCACGGTCCACGAATTGACCCGCATCGTGGCCACCGGCGCGTACGACGTGGTGTTGACCGCCTTCAACTCCAGCCCCCTGTGGCGGGAGGCCCTGTCCACTGTCATCCCGGAGGCCAACAGGCAGGGCATGGGCGTCCTGATGGCCTCCCCGACCCAGCAGGGCTGGCTGGTCAGGAAGTACGAGGAGGAGGTGGAACGCGGCGCCCCGTGGCTCAGTCCGCCCCGGCGGGAACAGTTGAAGGCGCTGTATCGCTTCGTGGATGAGATTGGCCTGGAACTCCCCGTCCTCTGCCTGCGCTGGGCGCTCGGCGTGGCGGGCGTCTCCACCGTATTGACAGGCCCCCGCAACGTGGCGCAGCTCGAACAGAATTATCAGGCCGTGGAGCAGGGCCCGCTTCCGGCGGACATCGCGGCCCGGCTGGATGAGATTGCCGACATGGTCCCGCACCGGCCGTTTGAGGAGCCTGCCGGCTGCCGGCTTGAAAACAGGGAGTACTGGGGCCCCGGTCGTCTGAGATAGGAGGGCGCAGAATGAAAGGGGTGATGGCCTGGAGTCCGGGCGGAGAGGTGGCGCTGGGGGATCTCACGGAACCCGTGCCCGGCGAATACGAGGCCCTGGTCAGGATGGAGGCCTGCGGGATCTGCAACTCCACGGACCAGAAGCTGGTGCAGAATCGGTTTTGTCCCGGCTCTTTTCCCATCGTCCTGGGCCACGAAGTGGTCGGGACGGTCGTTGAGACCGGGGGCAAGGTCAAGCATTTCAAACCGGGTGACCGGGTGTTCCGCCAGAGGCTGCCCAAGACGGTGGCGCCTGAGGGCATCCGGAGCGTCTGGGGCGGCATGGCGGAATTGGGCCTGATCACCGACGAATGGGCCCGGCGGGACATTCCCTACGGGCCGGAATCCTTCCCGGGGGATCAACAAAAACTCCTGATCCAGGTGGCGCCGGCCCTGGCGGCCGCCATGATCACGCTGATGGAGACGCTCGACTGTGCGGCCAGCAACTGCGGCATTCAGGCCGGCCAGGCCGTGGCGATCGTGGGGACCGGCCCCGTCGGTCAGGCGTTCGCCCTGTTTTCCAGGCTGTTGGGGGCCGACTCCGTCCACGTGTTTGCGCGAACGGACCGGTACGCCGAACGGTTTGAACGGATCAGCCGGTGCGATGGCTTCATCCTGGGCGATGACTTCCATGACGATGTCCGGAACATCCTGGCAAAGGGCGGGTTCGACGTCGTGATCGAAGCGGTCGGGTCGCCCGATGCGCTCCGCAGGGCCGTGGCGCTGGCCGGTCACAGGGGCGCGGTCTTCGTGTACGGCGTTGCCGGAAACGACCACCCCTTCCCTCAGGAGATGCTGGACCGACCCAACGTGAAACAGGTGGGCGCAAAGGAGGGCCGGGCGCAGCGGCGGCTGGTGGATTTCATCGAGGCCGGCAAAGTGGACCTCAACGACTGGGTCTCTCATCGACTCCCTGTTTCCGCCTGCCAGCAGGGCCTGGACCTCGTGATGCGCAAGGAGGCATTCAAGGTGGTGCTGACGGCATAGTCAAAATGCGGCCTTGAAACAGCTTCGCCAGGCCATGTTCTCCAGCGCGAAGGTGCTTTATGGACGCATGAAATGCACCGTATAATAAAGGAGGCGTCCAATGGCAAATGAAAAACTTGACCAGGTCGATTTCGTGAATAACCCCGAGCCTCGCTGCCCGGTCGTCTTACTTCTCGACACTTCATCCTCCATGCAAGGTCAGCCTATAGCTGAACTGAATGATGCGCTGAAGGAATTTGACAAGACATTGAAAGCTGACAAATTAGCTTCCCTGAGAGTTGAATTGGCCATCATTACTTTCGGAGGGACGGTACGGGCAATTGACGTAAAAGAGGGTGAAAAAAGAGAAATACCGTTCGATGCGGATCAGGCATTTGTCACCGCCGATAACTTTCACCCCCCCGTTCTGGAGACGGATGGCCTGACGCCTTTGGGTGAAGCCGTTCGGCGGGCTATTTCTTTGCTGCGAGATCGGAAAGACATTTATAAGCGAAATGCCATCGATTACTTCCGTCCCTGGATTTTACTGATCACCGATGGAGCGCCGACAGATGAGGGATGGGAATTGGCAGCCGAACAAGCCAGCGAGGAAGAAGCTCGCAAAGGGTTCATATGCTACGCCGTCGGCGTGGCAGGAGCCGACATGCAGACGCTTGGGCGTTTTTCAAAGCAACGCAAACCGCTTAAGCTGCAAGGGTTGGCGTTTCAGGAACTGTTCCAGTGGCTTTCCAAGAGCTTATCGGCTGTTGCACAGTCACGGCCAGGCGAGCAAGTGCCCTTGCCAGCCGTTGGTTGGGCACAAGCAGATACCTCACGATAGCCTTCTTTCGCGAAAGAAAAGCGGATGGATACGCCGACATGGAATGTCGTTGGGGCATCGGTACAGGGAACGTCTCATCAAGAAATGAACATCCCGTGTCAGGACGCTCACCTGTATCGGGTGTTGCCACATGGGGAGCTTCTCATCGCGGTGGCCGACGGCGCCGGATCAGCGGCCCGTTCAAAAGAAGGGGCTGAACGAGCCATAGAACAAGTTGCCGCTTCGTTGGAAGTTGCCCTCAAAGAACAATCGCCTGAAGATGAAGTCGGGTGGAAGACGATCGTGGTAGAAGCGTTTTGCGAAGCGCGTGAAGCGCTTGTCCAGCTCGCCATGGCCGAAAATGACTCGCTGCGGTCTTTTTCTACGACTTTGACCTGTGCCATTGTTTCCGACCGTTGGCTGGTTGTAGGCCAGATTGGGGATGGCGTTGCCGTGGCGGAAACATCGACCGGCGCGATGTTCGTCGCGGTTCGTCCGCAGCGGGGAGAATACGCTAACGAGGCTTATTTCCTCACCATGTCTGATGCCCTCCAGTATGTCGAAGTTCAGTCTTATGCTCAACAGCCCCGAGCGCTGGCCGTGACGACTGACGGCTTGCTTCGGCTGGCGTTGAAATTGCCTGAGTACGAGCCCCATCCACCCTTTTTTCAGCCGCTGATAGCCTTTGTCACCGAGGCCAAAGATGATGGACAAGCGAAGGAGCAACTGATCACCTTTCTTTGCTCGGATAGGGTGTGCGCACGCACTGACGACGATAAGACGCTTGTCCTGGCTACCTGCTCAATTCCTTCAGAGGGGACGCATACCATTTGATGGTCGTCTACGACTCCCATCGAAATCCTGTCACGCTTGGCGGGGAACTGGCACATGGGGGCGAAGCGGTCGTGTACCGGGTGCAGGGACAGGCTGGGCTGCTGGCGAAAATCTACACGGAGCCTCGCGCTGGTTACGAAAGTAAACTGGCCTGGATGGTAACCCATCCCCCCTCAGACCCAAACCAGTCCCAGGGCCATGGCTCTATCGCCTGGCCGCATGATCTGCTCCTCGATTCCGGGGGCAAGTTCATTGGCTACCTGATGTCGTACATTCAGAACACCGTTCCGCTCCTGGAGGTCTTCAATCCCCGTCTTCGGTCTCAGACCCTACCCGGCTTCAACTGGACATACCTGCACCGGACGGCGCGCAACCTGGCCGCCACCCTTGGCGCGATTCATGATCGCGGTTACGTGGTTGGCGATCTTAACGAGAGCAATATCCTGGTGATGCCGACGGCGTTGGTCTTGCTGATAGATACCGATTCGTTTCAGGTACAGGAACAGCGGCAGGCGCAAATCGTCTTTTATCCCTGCCCGGTGGGCAAACCGGAGTATACCCCGCCGGAATTGCAGGGGAAGGCATTCCAGGGTACGGTACGGCATCCGGAACACGACTGCTTTGGTCTGGCGGTTCTCATCTTCCAGTTGCTGATGGAAGGCAGCCATCCTTTTCGCTCTCGCTGGTTGGGAGCAGGTGACCCACCGTCGGTGGAGGAAAAGATTTCTAAGGGCTGGTTCCCGTATACAACCCCCCCGTCTGGCCCGGTGGCTCCCCCACCGAACGCTCCTTCCCTGAATACACTGCATCCCAGGATCGTTGGCCTGATACAACGTTGCTTTGTGGATGGACACCAGAATCCGAGACAGAGGCCCACGCCTAAAGAGTGGGAAGATGCGCTGGGAGAGGCAGAACATGCCTTGATACAATGCCCCAATGAACACTTTTACGCTGACCATCTTCGGAGATGTCCCCGGTGTGGAGCCCGGCGTCTGGTCAGGCAGACCCCCAAGCTACCTGCTGTATTTTTATTTTTACCCCGCTGGCTATCTCACCGGCTACCGCGCTTCAAAAGTAAGCGCCTGGGCCTGTTCGTCTGGCTAACCATATCGCTGTTTCTGGTCTTCATTATCGTTGCACTTAAAGATGGCAAGCCACTCAGCAGCTACGAAAAACTTATTATCTACATCGACAGCCTTCCGGACGCTCCAAAGCCGGAGGCCATTAACATCAAGCCTGAAGGCAAGTCTTTCGACGACTACATGCGCTCTCTCGATGCTCCAAAGCCGGAGACCTTGAGTATCAAGCCTGAAGATGCCATAGTTCACTACAACCTCGGCGAGACTCTGGGTAGAAAGGGTGATTGGGTTGGTGCCATCAGGGAGTATCGGCAGGCCATCAAAATCAAACCTGACTACGCCGAAGCTCATTACGGTCTCGGCATTACTCTGGTTATCAAGTATAACGATCTTGATGGTGCTATCAGGGAGTATCGGCAGGCCATCAAAATCAAACCTGACTACGCCGATGCTTACTACAGCCTCGGCCTCGAACTGATGGGCAAGGGTGATCTGGATGGTGCCATCAGGGAGTTACGCCAGGCTATCAGCATCAAACCTGACTACTCCGATGCTTACGACATGCTCGGCGACGCACTGAAGGAAAAAGGCGATCTGGACGGTGCCATCAGGGAGTATCGCCAGGCCGTCAAGATCAAACCTGACTACGCTGAGGCTTATGGAAGCCTCGGCCGTGCTCTACACTCCAAAGGGGATGTAGAAGGTGCCATCAGGGAGTATCGCAAAGTCATAAGCATACAACCTGACGATCCCGATATCCACGATACTCTCGGCAGCGCTCTGGCGGACAAAGGGGACTTTAACGATGCCATCAACGAGCATCGTCAGGCGATCAAAATTAAACCTGACGTCCCCATATTTCACAACAATTTCGGGTTCTCTCTGATAGCCAAGGGGGACTTTGATAATGCAATCAGGGAATTTCGCCAGGCCATCAGTATCAAAAAGAGTAAAACCGACTTCCCCTTCGCCGAAGCTCATTACGGCCTCAGCCTCGCTTTGAAGGGTAAAGGGGACCTAACAAATGCCATCGAGGAACTTCGTACTACCATCCGCCAGGGTCCCGCTAAACACTGGAACCAGATGCAACCGCCTCTCGATAGTCTGGATTATGACCAAATAATCGCCTACTTCACTGCGTCCCCCGTAACTGTGGGACCACCTCTCCGTGGGAGCCAATCCGTCAGCGACAGATTTAAGGCTTTTCTCGGCCAATCAGAGTTCGACAGTTTAATGGCTAAAATCGACCAACTCCCGACTTCGGACGCCAGCCGTCAGCGCTGACGAAGTAGTAGAAATTTGTGTATCTTTAAACCATCCATACAGCGTCAAGATTACTTGCAAAAGAAGGACGATAAAGGTGGCTTTTTCTGATTCTGAAGTCCAAGACCTCCTGGTTCGATGTCATCGTCGATGCTGTGTCTGTCACAAATACTGTGGCGTAAAGATCGAGATCGACCATATCAAACCACGAGCCGACGGTGGCAGCGACGACATTTCAAATGCTATTCCAGTGTGCTTTGAGTGTCACGCGGAGATTCACCTCTACAACCCTGAACACCCCAAAGGACGACGTTTCACCCCGGATGAACTTCGCCATCACCGCGACCAATGGCTTGAAATATGTCGTTTGCGTCCTGATATCCTCGTTGGTCTCTCTCATTGGCCGAACCCAGGCGCTGTCGAGAGGCTTTTACACGAACTGGAATTCAATGAACAAGTGGCAAGCCTTTTGGGAGCTAATGAACTTGGATGCCCATTCGAGACAGGTCAATTTGCCAGCGCTATCGCTGATGGTACCTTTTCGTGGCTACCTGATGAAGTTCGCAAGGTCCTTCAGGATGCCTACATTAAGTCAAAGAGAGCAAATACTCTGATAGCGTTGATTGCAACCAGAGAACATCCTTACTATCGTGAACAGGACGAAGGTAAAGCTAAGGGTGCCGTTCGCGACGCCCAAAATTGTATCCATTCAGCGCTTGAGTTGATCCGTAATCTTTTGAAACCTGACAAGATATAAACGGCTCATCCGACATTTTGGCGGAGATAGGGTGGTCATTCTGAGCCGTAGGCGAAGAATCTCGTTTATTCCGAATGACTTAGAGATTCTTCACTCCGCTACGCTCCGTTCAGAATGACCCGTCCCGTAAAAAAGTCGGATGAACCAGCCATCCATTCACCTGAGCGCCGACGAGCAGTTAAAACAGGAGGCGCGGGATATTATCCGCGAACTCGGTGGTACACCGTAGAGGGTCGGTCTGGTTTCGGCCTGAATAGTCGTATATTGGCAAGGTATACGCAAGCGTAATCCCGGTCGGCGGCGCTTCCGTGCGCCGCCGGAGAACTATTTTTCCAGACCGATTTTTATTTCTGAGGTAATATCGTGTTTACACCAATTCATCTACTACCACAGACCGATTCAGTTTATCACTCGAAATATAGGAGTAGATGGGAAACTGATCAAGGCAAGATGCTCCACGATAAGATCATGAAGATGATCAAGAATGGTGCAGGAGACGATTTTCTCGTATGGGATTTTCAACATAGAGAACTTGGATTTCTTGAGCATGAGCATGATCTAAGAGGGTTCAAATTCCGTAACGAGAATATAGTCTTTCCTGATGACGACGAGACGTTCAAGGCAATAGACTTCTCATTTGCAGAGTTCTGGGACACCAAGATGACCAACGCACTTTTCAATTGCACCATGAATTTCACCAAATTTCATAGATGTATTTTCCAAAATTGTATGTTCTCGTTCAACAATTGCTATGCTTCACATTTCAGAAAAATAGAATTCATCGATTGCGATTTTGTCGAACATAATTCACTCACGAATTGCTCTTTTATAGAGACAAGTTTCACCAACGCTTTCTTTTCTAGAAATGTTTTCTTCGACTGTAAATTTGATACGGAGACGGTTTTCACACCGTTACCATTTCGAAGAAATCCGGTAGTCTTACCAATTAAGAATCACATGCTTGAAAACTCAATGCTTTCTGATCTCTACAAAGGAATCAGAGAAGCATACATCGCTGGCGGTTCTGTTTCCAAAACACGGAGATATCTTTTTCTGCAATTGCAGGCTTCAACTCGATACAATAGCGAAAGTTTCATGGAGAAAATTTGGGGGCTGTTTTTCGAGTACCTTGCTGGCCATGGTCTACGACCACTCCGCGTTATACGGGTGATGGCTCTGTGGTTCATCTTGGCTTTTACTACATTTTTCTGCAAATTGAACTTCCGAGATGCCCTTCTTTTGACTTGTGGTGCTCTCTTCACTTTTGGTGCCAAAGCGGATATTTTGGATCACTTTGGAATCCTCTACCTCTTGGTTTACATAGCCAGTTCCTTCATAGGAATTTCACTCACAGCGCTTTTTATTACAGTACTTGTCAACGTGCTTATGCGTGATAAATAATGAATGCTTTGTTGCGGCTCTGCCGTCCGTGGCAGGGCCGAAGCCTGGTACCGGGATTACGCCAGCGTATAACAGCGGGTTTACGCACATCGCCGTCTCGGTCGGCGGCGCTTCCGTGCGCCGCCGGAAAACCACCTTGACAAGCCAAGTAAGTGTGGGTACATTTTGGATATTCCAATTTATAGTTCGGCTGTGGCGTAAGTGTAG
>OBEQ012554956.1_pt1 | contig 11101 bp, 11 predicted proteins | sample 1670901 | NCBI WGS metagenome assembly OBEQ01 (sample SAMEA104232315, study PRJEB22302) | groundwater metagenome | biome: forest; feature: aquifer; material: groundwater | place: USA | collected 2011-08-07 | depth 5.4 m | reverse complement strand
TTCACGGCGATGCGTGCCCGCGGCGCCAAACTCACGGACGTGGTGGTGCTGGTTGTGGCGGCGGATGACGGGGTGATGCCGCAAACAATTGAGGCAATCGATCACGCGAAGGCCGCGGACGTGACGATCATCGTCGCGATCAACAAGATCGATCTTCCATCTGCCAATCCTGACCGGGTTAAGAAGGCTTTAATGGAACACGGACTGATGTCCGAAGACTGGGGCGGCAAAACGATCATGCTCGCAGTATCGGCAAAGACGGGCAAAGGGATTGATGAGCTTTTGGACATGCTGGTTTTGGAGTCTGAGCTCTTGGAATTAAAGGCCAATCCAAAAGCGTCGGCCCGCGGCGTGGTGGTTGAGGCTGAACTTTCGAAGGAAAGCGGGGTTCTGGCCACCGTACTTATTCAAGATGGCACGCTTCGTATAGGGGACGCGGCGATCGTCGGAGACACTTATTGCAAAGTGCGCGCGATGATTAATGACAGAGGCCAAAGAATAAAAGAAGCTTTGCCCTCAATGCCGGTCGAAATTCTGGGCCTTCCCGGGGTTCCGAAGGCGGGCGACCATTTTTATGTCGTAAAAGATGAGCGAACAGCCAAGGAAATCTGTGATCAAAAGAAAGAAAGTACAAAGCAGTCGTCAGGCGCGCACATCACACTGGAACACCTTTATGAAGATATCAAAGCCGGTAAGGTCCAGGAATTAAAGCTCATTATTAAATCGGATGTCCAGGGTTCCGTGGAGGCGCTCCGCGCGACGCTGGCGAAGATACAATCTACCAACGTGCGCTTCAATATCATTCATTCCGGCATCGGAGATGTTACCGAGTCGGACGTGATGCTAGCCGCAGCCTCGGATGCGGTGGTCATTGGTTTTCACGTCGATATTGTGGGCACTGCCAAGGAGCTTGCGGACAAAGAGCTGGTGGATGTCCGTTTTTATGAAATTATTTATGAAGTGAAAACAGCGATTGAAAAAGCCATGGAGGGGCTTCTCCAGCCGGAACTCAAAGAAGTCTTTATCGGCGAGGCCGAGGTAAGACAGGTTTTCAAAGTTTCCAAGATAGGTTCGATTGCCGGCTCCATCGTGCAAAAAGGAAAAATAGTCCGGAATTTCCCCTGCCGCGTCGTGCGTAGCGGGGCCAAAGTCCACGAAGGCAAAGTGGAAAGTCTCAAACGTTTTAAAGACGATGCCCGCGAGGTATTGGAGGGTTTTGAGTGCGGCATCGGCGTTTCCAATTTTGACGATATTCTTGCTGGAGACCGCATCGAAGTTTACGAGGTCCAGAAGAAGGCAAGAAAGTTGGAATAATTATCCCACAGTTGGTTTAAGACTCCATGTCCGAGACAGCAAAAAAACGAGTTCTATCCGGCATGCGCCCGACCGGGCCGCTTCACCTTGGGCATCTTCTAGGCGCCCTTGAAAATTGGAAAAAACTTCAAGGCACTCACGAATGTTTTTTCATGGTCGCGGACCTTCACGCGCTCATGGGGGAATATGAAAATCCCGCCAACATTCGGGAATATACATCGCAGATGATCCTCGACTGGATGGTCTGCGGGATAGACCCTGAAAATATTTTTATCCAGTCCCAAATTCCCGAACACTCGGAATTGGCCATGATATTGGGCATGTTGACACCGCTGGGATGGCTTGAGCGCAATCCCACGTACAAAGAGCAGCTGCGCGAGATCGAGGGCCGGGACCTTACGACGTATGGTTTTTTAGGTTACCCGGTTTTGCAGGCGGCGGACATTCTGCTTTATAAGGCGCACAAGGTGCCTGTCGGGGAAGATCAACGAGCTCATCTGGAATTAACCCGGGAAATTGTGAGGCGTTTTAATCATTTGTACAAAAAAGATATTTTTCCTGAGCCGGAGGCCCTTTTTACAAAAGAAGCAAAAATTCTAGGAACCGATCGCCGGAAAATGTCCAAGAGTTATAATAACTCAATCAACCTTTCCGATGATGAAAAGACCGTGCGCCTGAAAGTGCAAAGCATGATCACCGATCCTAAGAGGATCAAGGTTTCGGATCCCGGTCATCCGGAAGAGTGTAATGTTTTCTCTTATTACAATATTTTTTCGAAAGATAAGGCGCTCGTAAATGATGTCCATGACTGGTGCAGCCATGCCAAAAAAGGCTGCACGGACTGCAAAAAACAATTTGCCGATATGTTGGTGGAATATCTCAAGCCTATTCAGAAAAGTCGCCAGAAAGCTGAAACAGCAACGGTCAATAATTTGATTCGTAAAGGCCAAGAACGCGCTCAAGAACAAGCCCGAGAAACTTTGGACGAAGTTAAAAAGTTGTTAAATTTATCGACAGATATATGACCTATAAAATTAAGCTCGAAATATTCGAGGGACCGCTCGACCTGCTTCTTTATTTAATAAAGAAAGAAGAGCTGGATATTTACGACATCCCGATCACGCGGATTACGGAGCAGTATCTGGAATATTTGAATCTCATGGAACTCTTGGATCTTGAGGTTGCGGGCGATTTCCTCGTCGTGGCAGCGACGCTGATGCAGATCAAGTCAAAAATGCTTTTGCCGCTGGACCCTGAAGGCGTTGAAACAGAGGAACTGGATCCCCGCGCGGAGCTGGTGCGGAGGCTTTTGGAATACAAGGCGTTCAAGGAAGCCTCGGAGCGTCTTCGGGGATTTGAGACCGATCGAAGCGGCATTTTCTCGAGGTTCGGCGTCGAGACTGAAACCAACGGAGGGGACAGCCCATTTTTTGAAATCTCGCTTTTTGAGCTGATCGCCGCTTTTTCGCGGGTCTTAAAGAGCCTGCCGAAAGACACGTTCCACCCGATCATCAAAGATGAGTTTACGGTTGCCGAAAAAGTCAGCGAGATTATCGAACGGTTAAAAAAGGAGACGAAAATTTATTTTAGCCGGCTTTTCAAATCAGCCAAACACAAGCAGGAAGTCATCACGATATTTTTGGCGCTTTTGGAACTGATCAAACAAAAACAAGTTTTGATCCGGCAGGACGATCATTTTGGCGAGATAGAAATTTCCCGGAAGGAGATGTCCCTTGGACCAGAATGAACTGAAAGTCGCGATAGAGGCGCTCCTCTTTGCGAGCGAGCGGCCGCTTTTGGCGGAGGAGCTCAAAGAGGCTTTTCAGGAAAAACTGGAGAGCGCGGAAATCAAGAAAATTCTCGAGACGCTTAAAAACGAATACGAGACGCAGGCCCGTGGCTTCCGTCTTTTCGAGATTGCCGGCGGTTATCAGCTTGTGACAGACCCGAGGTTTTCCGAATATCTAAAGAGATTTTATCAGTCTCGCGAGAAAAGGCGCCTGTCGCAGGCGACGCTTGAGACCTTGTCCGTTGTCGCGTACCGCCAGCCGGTGACCCGCGCGGATATCGAGTTTATCCGCGGTGTCAACGTGGACGGCGCGGTCCGGACCCTTCTTGAAAAAGGACTGATCCGCATCGCCGGCCGCAAAGAAGCACTGGGGCGGCCGATGCTTTATACGACCACGCAGATGTTTTTGGAACATTTCGGCTTGAATTCTTTGAAAGACCTGCCGCCGCTTAAAGAATTTACGCTTCAGGACATCGAGCCGCATTTGCTGCCGGCTGAGCTCAAGGCGCAGCCGCCTGTTGATAACCCGGAAGAAGCGAGAATGACAAAGGACGAAGAAAAATCATGAGCGTGGATAAATTAAGAAAAGAGGTCGACGCGGTGGATAATAAGATTTTGCACCTTTTGAATCTGAGGGCCAAGGCGTCGCAAAAAATCGGCCGGATCAAGGTGAAAGAGGGACAGGGGATTTATGCGCCGCACCGGGAAAGGGAAATCCTCGATCGCTTGAAAGCTTTGAACAAAGGCCCGCTCACGCCTGAGGCGATCGATGCGATCTACCGCGAGGTCATGTCGTTCTCCATCAGCCTTGAAAAACGGGTGAAGATCGCGTACCTAGGCCCGCCGGTGACTTATACGCACCAAGCCGCGCAAAAGAAATTCGGCTCATCGGTGGATTACTCGCCGTGTTCCAGCATCTCGGAAGTATTCACGGATGTCGAGAACGAAAGGTGTGATTATGGCGTGGTGCCGGTGGAAAACTCGACCGAGGGCGCCGTAAACCACACGCTTGACATGTTCATTGAGTCGCCGCTTAAGATCTACGCGGAGGTTTATTTGCCGATTCATCACCATCTGATGTCCAAAGGCAACCCGCTGGATGAGATCGAAAAGGTTTATTCCAATCCTCAAGTGTTCGGCCAGTGCCGTCTTTGGCTTGAGGCCCACTTGAGGCGCGCCGAACTTGTGGACTGTTCGAGTACCGCCGAAGCCGCTCAGATCGTGTCCAATAATGAAAACGAAGAAGGGATCGCGTGCATCGCCGGCGGCATGGCCGCCAAAGAATACGGCTTGGAGGTGCTCGCCTCCTCGATAGAAGACAATCCCAACAACACAACGCGGTTTATCGTGATTTCCCGCGCGGAAGCCAAGCCCACGCGCCGGGACCGCACATCGATTGTTTTTGAAATCAAGGATAAGGCCGGCGCGCTTCATGATATTCTGACGCCGTTCAAGAAGGCAAGAGTGAATCTCACGAAGATTGAGTCCCGCCCTTCAAAGAAAAAGGCGTGGAGTTACTTTTTCTTCGTGGATTTTGAGGGCCACCACAACGAGCCTCGCATCCAGAAAACCCTCGAAGGCCTTGAAAAAAAATGCGCGTTCTTAAAAATTCTGGGTTCTTATCCCAAAGCCGAGGTGTAAATGGAATTTTTCCCCGCCGCCAAGCCGCACCTTGCGGGTGTTAGGAATTACCAGCCCGGCCGGCCCATAGAGGAAGTCGAACGCGAGTACGGCGTTAAAAATGCCTGTAAGATGGCCTCCAACGAAAACGCACTGGGGCCTTCGCCGAAGGCGCTGGCCGCGATCCAGAGAAATTTGTCAAAAATCCATCGCTATCCGGACGGCGGATGCTTCTACTTGAGAAAACGTCTTTCAAAATTTTTGGGCGTAAAACCCGAAGAACTTATTTTTGGCAACGGTTCGGATGAAGTCCTTGTTTTGGCGGTGCGTGCTTTCGCGGGGCCTGGAGATGAGGTGGTGATCGCCAGCCCCACTTTTCTGATTTATGAAATCGCCTCGCAAGCCGAACACGCGGCCGTTGTAAAAGTTCCGATGAAAAATTTCCGCTATGATCTGGTAGGCATGAAGGCAAGGATCAGCGGAAAAACAAAACTCATTTTCATTGCCAACCCCGACAACCCGATCGGAACGTATGTGAACGGGAAAGAACTGCATTCTTTTTTATCGGGCGTTCCTGAAAATGTCCCGGTAGTTTTGGACGAGGCGTATTATGAATTCGCCCGACAGAACAAAGACTATCCCGATTCGGTAAAGATGTTCGGAGATTTCAAAAACCTGATAATTACGCGGACCTTCTCCAAAGCCTATGGTTTGAGTGGTCTGCGAATCGGTTATGGGATCGCATCCGATCGGATCGTCAATGCGTTGAACAAGGTCCGAGAACCGTTCAATGTCAATCTTTTGGCGCAGGCCGCGGCGTTGGCGGCGTTGGACGACCCAGCGCATGTCAAAAAGACACTCCGCATGGTCTGTGACGGAAAAAAATACCTCAATACCGGACTTCAAAAATTAAAACTGAAGGTTATTGAAACGGCGACCAATTTTACGCTGTTTGATCTCGGCCGCGACGCACAGCCGGTTTACGAGGCGCTTCTGCGGAAAGGCGTGATCGTGCGTCCGATGGCTGCGTGGGGCCTGCCGAGTTTTATCCGCGTGACGGTCGGAAAGAAGGAAGAAAATATAAAATTTATGATGGCTCTAAGATTGATACTTAAAAAGGGGAAGCAAAAATGATCATTGTTTTAAAACCCGAAGCGACGAAAAAACAAATCGATCACGTGGTCGAGAAGATCAAAGACCTGGGTCTCAAACCGATGCTTTCGGTGGGCGCGGAACGCACGATCATCGGCGTGATCGGGGAGGAGGATAAGGCGAGGCTTCAGCCGTTTGAGGCATTTCCAGGCGTTGACAGTGTGATGCCGATTCAGAAGCCGTACAAATTTGTCTCCCGTGAGTTCAAAAAAGAAAATTCGATCGTTAAAATAGCCCCCGGGGTTGAAGTGGGAGGAAAAGAGATTATTGTCATGGCCGGCCCCTGCACCGTTGAGGGGCGGGAGAGACTCTTTCGGATCGCAAACGCCGTTAAAAAAAGCGGCGCCAAGGTTTTGAGAGGCGGCGCGTTCAAGCCCAGAACCTCGCCTTATTCGTTTCAGGGGTTAAAAGATAAAGGTATGAAATTTTTGTATGAGGCCAAAAAAGAAGCCGGCCTTCCTATTGTCACGGAGCTCATGGACCCGCGTGACCTCCCGCTCTTTCTCAAATACGCGGACGTGATTCAAATCGGCGCGAGGAACATGCAGAATTTTGAGCTTCTTAAGGAAGTCGGAAAGACAAAAAAGCCGGTGCTTTTGAAGCGCGGCATGGCGAGCACCGTCAAAGATTTTCTTTTGTCCGCGGAATATGTCATTTCCGAAGGCAATCACAACTGTATCTTGTGCGAGCGCGGCATCCGGACATTCGAGGATTCGACGCGTTTCACGCTGGATATCAGTTCGGTGCCGGTGATCAAAAAATTGTGCCACTTGCCGGTGGTCGTGGACCCTTCGCACTGTTCGGGTATTTGGGATTATGTGGGCCCGCTTTCCAAAGCCGCGATTGCTGTTGGGGCGGATGGGCTTTTGATTGAGGTGCATGATGACCCTGAGAAGGCCGTCTGCGACGGGCCTCAAGCGCTCAAGCCGGAGAAATTTGATATCCTCATGAGCGAACTGCGTTTGATCGCGAAGGCGATAGGCCGTTTGATCTGATTATAAATCCTTGAATATTGACACGAAAATAGTGTACACTATATTTGTGCTAAAGGAGTTTGCGATGATAAAAAATGTTACCTTGACTCTCGAAGAAAACGTACTCGAAAAGATACGTGCCAAAGCCGCTGCGCAACATAAAACTCTTAACCATCTTTTTAGAGAATGGGCCGCGCAATATGTGGGGGCTGGCCGGAATCGGTCCGAACGATATCAAGCGCTTATGAAAAAAATTGGTTATAACCGCATTAACCGAACGTTTACACGCGATGAAATGAATGAGCGCTAAATTTTTTCTGGATACCAACGTTTTTATTTATACTCTTTCCAACCGCTTCCCCGCCAAGCAAAAACAAGCTTTGGCTTTAGTGGGGGAGGCGCTTGAAGAAGGCAGCGGCATCATCAGTTTTCAAGTGGTGCAAGAATTTTTGAACGTGGTGCTTCATAAATCGGAAAGACCATTTTCATGGGAAGAATGTCATCAGTATTTTGAAGAAGTACTCGGTCCTTTATGCGGAGTTTATCCGGATCCCGAGCTTTACCGGAAGACGCTGCATATCCGGCAGGAAACGGGATATCGTTTTTATGATGCGCTGATCGTCGCGGCCGCGCTTGAGGGAGGTTGTAAGATTCTCTATTCAGAAGATCTGCAGGACGGCCGGAAGATATCCGGACTTTCGATTAAAAATCCGTTCTAGCAATGAGCGAGTTGACCGAAGCAAACATTTCCCTCGCTTTCATGCCGCATGCGTTTGACGCAAGTCCGGTGAGCCTCGACAAAATAACAAAACTCGGGGCTAGGCGCCCCTCAGGTAGTTGTTATTTTGCCGTTTCCCGGCGGACTTGGCGTCAAACGCAAAGCGCGGCAACGAAAGCTCGGGAGACGTTTGCTTTATTAAGCTGAATATGGAAGACAGATGAACAAACCTTTATTTAATAAAGTTTGTATTATTGGTGTTGGCCTCATAGGAGGTTCGATTGGATTAGCAATTAGAAAAAGAAAACTTGCAAAACAAGTAGTAGGTGTCTTGAGGACGCCAGAATCTGCCATGCGAGCGAAACGAAAAGGAGCGATTGATAAAGATACCCCATTTTTTGAACATGGTGTGAAAGGGGCGGATTTAGTTATCCTCGCGGGACCCATCTCGACTATTATCAATCAGTTGAAAGTTTTGGTCGATTTTGTAGAAAAAGATGCAATTGTAATTGATGTAGGTAGTACCAAGTTTGATATCTGCAAAACAGCCGAGGCTTTTTTTGATGCTCGTCGTCCGAAAAATGCTCCCAAATTTGTTGGATGTCATCCGATGGTTGGGTCAGAGAAAAAAGGAGTAACTTATTCCAAAGAAGGTATGTTTGATAAGACATGGTGCTGGATAGCAAAGTCAAAAGCGAATAAAAAGACCATTAAAAAAATTCAAAAGTTTTGGAAGTTGCTAGGTTCCAAAAGTCATTTTATTGATCCTGATTCTCATGATTATGTAGTTGCTCATGTTAGCCATTTGCCCCATATCGTTTCTTTTGCTATGTTTCAAGGCATTCGATTTAAAAAAATACCTCTCACAAATAGGAGTGTAAAAGAATTTGTAAGGTTATCAAAATCAGATGCAGATTTATGGGCCGATATTATCCTATCAAACAATAAACAAGTGCTGCACGCGCTTAAGCGGTTTATTACCAATTTGCATAAATGGAGAGTTGCAATAGTGAATCACGATTTAAATCGACTTAAGTCCTACATAACTGATGCCAATAAACAATCATATTATCTGCATTTTAAAGAAGTCTGATTTTGAAAGATCATAAGAAATTAATCATTGCCATCGACGGTCCAGCCGGAAGTGGCAAATCCACCGTTGCCAAGATCGTTGCCAAGAAGCTGAAGCTTCCTTATATTGATACGGGTGCCATGTACCGCGCCGTGACCCTCAAAGGTATACAGGAAGGCATCGATCTCCAAAATACAAAAGCCCTGATCGTGGCCGCCAAGAAAGCGCGGATTGAGCTTCTCGAGGTTCGCGGCCAACAAAAATTTCTTTTGGACAAAAAAGACGTGACCCAAGCGATTCGTACCCCTGAATTGACGAAAAATGTTTTCTACGTTGCCCAGGAGCCCTTGATTCGCCGCGAAATGGTCAAGAAGCAAAGGCTGATGGGCCAAAAATCCGGCGCGGTGATGGAAGGGCGGGACATCGGCACCGTTGTGTTTCCCGAAGCCGATTTCAAATTTTATCTTGAGGCCGACCCCGAGGTCCGCGCGAGACGTCGGTATCTTGAGCTTCGGAAAACGGGCGGGAAGGCAGCGTATTCCGAGGTTTTAAAGGACCTTATCCGCCGGGACAGAAGCGATAAGACCCGGAAAGAAGGCCCGTTGCGAGTCGCCAAGGACGCCTTTTTCCTGAATACGACCCCGTTGACAATCCCAGAGGTAGTTGATACAATCCTCACTCGTGTCCGCGGATAAGAACTATAAGCCCGTCCTTCCCTTTTACAGGGCGACACAAACCGTTCTTTTTATTATATTTAAACTCTTTTTCCGGCTGAAAGTTTACAATGCCGGCAATGTCCCAAAGGATTCCCGCGGGGTGATACTGGCCCCCAATCACGCGAGTTATTTTGATCCTCCGGCCATCGGTATTTCTCTCGGACGGCATATTACTTATTTAGCCAAAGATTATTTATTTCGTGTCTGGTGGCTGGGGCCCATGCTCCGCTGGCTGGGAGTTTTGCCGATTAAAAGCGAGGCGGATGATTTTCGGAGCATGCGCCAGCTTTTAAGGCTATTGAAAGAAGGCCGGTGCATCGTGGTGTTTCCCGAGGGGACACGGTCGCTCGACGGAAATTTTCAAAAGGCCGAGGCGGGCGTAGGGTTTCTTGCGGCGAAAAGCCAGTCATGCGTTGTCCCGGTTTATATCGACGGCACATTTCAGGCTTTTCCGAAAGGCGGGAAGATCAGACCCCACCTGGTTCGGATTTATTTTGGGAAAGCGTTTCGGCCGGCGCAGGATAAAGAATTGATGGCCCATGAGAATCCGTATTTGGCCATCAGTGAAAAGATCATGGCGGATATCAGAGAATTAAAGGAAAAGACGGCTCGACAACAGATTTAAGGAGGAAGTAAACAAAATGGTGCAGGGAATTCAAAAAATTCAAAGATTGTTCATATCGGACGAGCCCGGGGAAGATCAGGGCGAGAGTCAGCCAATCGACTACGACCAGACGTTTGGCCGGATTGGCCGCGGCCATGTGGTCAAAGGCCGCATCATGTCTATTTCACCCAAAGAGGTGATCGTAGACATTGGATTCAAATCCGAAGGCATCGTTCCGGCGCATGAATTTGATTCGCTCGAATTGCTGAAAATCGGCGACGAGGTCGAGGTGCTCTTGGAGGAAACCGAGGACGAGAGCGGCCGCATCATTCTTTCCCGCCGCAAGGCCGAGAAGAGCCAGGGCTGGGACCGCGTCATGGAACAGTGCGGCGAAGGCAGCGTCGTGGAAGGCAAGGTCACGCGAAAAGTTAAAGGCGGTCTCATGATGGATATCGGCGTCGAGGCATTTTTACCGGCGTCGCTGGCGTTCCTCAAAGGGTTCGGGAGCCTCAATTCACTTTTGGGCCAGAATATCCAAGTAAAAGTCGTTAAGATAAACCCAAGCCGCAAGAACGTGATTGTTTCCCGCAAGGACCTTCTGGAGAAGGAGAAACAGGAGTCGAAGGCCAAGATATTCGAGGAGTTGGAGGTTGGCGCGATTCGCACCGGCATCGTGAAGAACATCACGGATTTTGGCGCGTTCATCAATCTCGGCGGCATCGACGGGCTTCTTCACATCACGGACATGAGTTGGGGGCGCATCAATCACCCCACCGAAATTTTGAAAGTCGGCGACAAGATCAGCGTGAAGATACTTTCATTCGACAAAGAGAGCATGAAGGTGTCTTTGGGCTTGAAGCAGAAAGACGCGAATCCCTGGGTGGATGTTGACCAGAAATTTTCCATCGGCTCGCGGATCAAAGGCCGGATTGTGAATGTGGTGCCTTACGGCGTGTTTGTGGAATTGACCAAAGGCATCGAGGGCCTCGTACATATTTCCGAGATCTCTTGGTCCAAGCGCGTGACCAATCCCGCGGAGATATTCAAGGCCGGCGATGAGGTGGACGTGATGGTCTTAAGCATCGACAAGGAGCACGAGAAAATATCGCTCGGTATCAAGCAGACCGAGTCCAATCCATGGG
>OBEQ010388629.1_pt1 | contig 11102 bp, 16 predicted proteins | sample 1670901 | NCBI WGS metagenome assembly OBEQ01 (sample SAMEA104232315, study PRJEB22302) | groundwater metagenome | biome: forest; feature: aquifer; material: groundwater | place: USA | collected 2011-08-07 | depth 5.4 m | reverse complement strand
TGCACCTGAACTTCGGCATCGACTTGATCAACGCGCTCATCCAGGAATACCCGGACGTGTGGACGCCCGAACTCAAGGAATGGACGATCGACGCGGCCAAGCAGGGCGTGGAGCTGGAGTGGCGCCATGCGGAAGAGAGCATCCCCAACGGATTGCTGGGCCTGACGCACGCGATGATGAAGGAATACACGCAGTTTATCGCGGACAGGCGGCTGGAGAAGCTCGGCCTGCCGCGGCAATTCCCATCGTCCGTGAATCCGTTCCCGTGGATGAGCGAGATCATGGACCTTCGAAAAGAGAAAAACTTCTTTGAAACGCGCGTGACCGAGTACCAGACCGGCGGCGCGCTGAGCTGGGAGTGAAACGAGGAACCTTGGGAAACGAGGAGACGATGGTACGAACCGCGGTGCTGGGATTTCCACGGATAGGCTTTAAGCGGGAGCTCAAGCGGGCGACCGAAGCGTACTGGCGCGGCGAGCTTTCGCAGGCCGGGCTGGAAGACGCGGCTCGGCAGATTCGCATGGCGAACTGGCGGCTGCAGCGCGAAGCCGGGATCGACGAAATTCCGTCGAACGACTTCAGTTTGTACGACCAGATGCTGGACATGACGGCGCTCCTCGGTGCTGTGCCTCCGCGCTTTGGGTGGAAAGGCGGCACAGTCGATCTCGATACCTATTTCGCCATGGCGCGTGGTCTTCCCGCGCGTTCAGGCGTCACCGCGGCGCCGGCCATGGAGATGACCAAGTGGTTCGACACGAACTATCACTACATCGTGCCCGAATTCTGGAAGGGGCAGACTTTTGCCCGCGCGTGGAACAAGCCGTTCGAGGAATTTAAAGAAGCGCAGGCGAGTGGCATTTCGACGCGGCCCGTGCTCATCGGGCCGGTCACGTATCTGCTCCTGGGTAAGTCCAAGGACGGGGTTTCGCGATTCGACCTGCTGCCGCCGCTCCTCGCGGCGTACGTCGCGATCCTTAAGGAGTTCGGGTCGCTGGACGCGGCATCGGTGCAGATGGATGAGCCGGCGCTCGTGACCGACCTGGACCCGGCAAGCCGGCGCGCGTTCCAGACCGCCTACCGCACCTTCGCGCAGAAAGTGCCGGAACTGCCGGTGATGCTCACCACTTATTTCGGACCGTTGGGCAACAACACCGCATTGGCCGCGGGCTTACCTACGGCCGGACTGCATGTGGACCTGACGAGCGGCGCGGTTCCGCTCAAAGCGCTGGCGCGAGCTTTGCCAAAGGATCGGTTGCTATCGCTGGGTGTCGTGAGCGGCCGCAACATTTGGAAGAACGACATCGCTCGAACGCTCGCTGCTGTGCGACCCATTGTGAAACAGATGGGTGAAACGCACTGTTGTCTCATCGCGTCATCGTGCTCGCTGCTGCATACGCCGCTGGAGAGCGCCAGGGAAGACGCCGTCGAGCCGACGGTGAAACGGTGGCTCGCGTTCGCTTCCGAGAAACTTGGCGAGCTTACGCTCATCCGGGACTCGCTCGCCGGCAGCAAGACAGCCGAAGCCCGACTGCGCGCGCACCAGCAAGACGTTGCGAGCCGCAAGACCAGCGCGCGCGTTCGCCGGCAAGCGGTTCAGAAACGCCTGAGCACGATCACCGTCGGCCATCTCCGGCGCCGCAGCCCCTTCAAGCTTCGCCAACCGCTGCAGCATAAGCGCTTTGCGCTTCCACTTTTTCCCACGACGACCATCGGCTCATTCCCACAGACGCCCGAGATTCGGCAGGCGCGCGCCGACTTCAATTCCGGCAAGCTTTCTCAAGACCGTTATGATGCGTTCCTCCGCCGGACAATCGAAGACGTGATCCGGCGCCAGGAAGATCTGGGTTTGGATGCGCTCGTGCACGGCGAGCCGGAGCGCAACGACATGGTCGAGTACTTCGGCGAGCAACTCGACGGCGTCGCTATCACGCGCTTCGGCTGGGTGCAGTCGTACGGCACGCGGTACGTGAAGCCGCCGATTATTTACGGCGACGTGTCTCGGCCTAAGCCCATGACCGTCGCATGGAGCCGGTACGCGCAGTTTCTGACGCAGAAGCCGGTGAAAGGTATGCTCACCGGGCCGATCACGATCCTGCAATGGTCGTTTGTGCGCGATGACCAACCCCGCAGCCTGACCGCCCGACAGCTGGCGCTCGCTATCCGTGACGAGGTCAACGAACTCGAACGCGCGGGAATCGGAATGATCCAGATCGACGAGCCGGCTCTACGCGAAGGCTTGCCGCTGCGCAAGCGCGAGCAGCCCGGGTACCTGCGCTGGGCCGTCGATGCGTTTCGGTTGGCCGCGAACGGCGTGCGGAACGACACGCAGATCCACACGCACATGTGCTACGGAGAATTCAACGATATCATCCGCGCGATCGCGCGCATGGATGCCGATGTGATATCGCTCGAAACGTCCCGCTCCCAAATGGAGCTGCTACAAGCGTTCGCCCGGTTCCGCTACCCGAATGAGATCGGGCCCGGGGTGTACGATGTGCATTCGCCCAGCGTGCCGACGGTGGATCAAATGGTGGCATTGCTGAAGCGCGCGGCCGAGTTGCTGCCGGCGCGGAATCTCTGGGTCAATCCGGATTGCGGGCTCAAAACGCGAGGCTGGAAAGAAACCATCCCTGCGCTGCAAGCCATGGTCGCCGCGGCGCAAACGATGCGGAAAAAAACGCGAGTTGCTTCTCGAAGCTTTGCCGCATCCTGATACGGCCCGCGGACGGCTACTGGGCCGACTGGCTGGGCGGAATTGGCCGAGCTGTGTAGACGTTCTCCGCTTTGGTCAGTGGCACCCCAAGAACCGATAGGTCAACCATTTCGCCTTGGCGGCTGGTCACGTACTTCCCGCTCTGCAAAAGGCTGACCAGGCGTTCCTGCTCCTTTGCCAAGTACGCGGCATCCGGCTGCTGCTGCGGCACTCCCAGCAACCCCGACAGCACGCCGCGTACAGCTCGGTTGTCGTCATCATCTGCCCGCACCGGCTGAGCCGCTATGGCCAACGTGATCAAAATGCCCGCTAGGATTCGAGCTCGCATCTGTGCCTCCCGATTGAAAAGCCGTAAAGCGCCCCAATTCCAAAAGCGTGCCCCATGGGCTGCTGGAACGTCAAGCCAGATGACGGTGAGAGGGCTTGCCGCAGGTTGAAGCGTTTGAGCCTTAAGGGAGTGACTGGCGCTGTGGTAGCGTTTCTTGTTTCTCTCGTCTTTTGTCTCTCTTTCCGATCATTTTGCCGAACTTTTTTTGTTGGTCACCGTTCAGAAGAGCCGCTATCCGCTGCTGGGTTTCTTCCTTCTTCTGATGGACCACTTGCTCCTCGTCTTCCAGTAGGGGGTACACCTGCCTTGCTTGTGCCGGTGTGAGCTTGAGTTCTCTGGTAAGCAGCTTCAGGTGGCCTTCCGCATCTCCCGCGTTGACAAATGCCGCTTGAGGGATAAGGGCGAGCGCTAGCCCTATGAATCCTATCAAGAGTGTTGAAGCGGTCTTATCGCGCATTGAGTTAATCATAGCCCAAGCGGTTATTTGCCGTACATCTCTTTGAGTTGCGAGATATCCGGCTTGGTCGAGTAGACCTCGCCTTGAGGACCGATGTACGTGCCGTCCTTTGCCAGCTGCAATGTTACCGGCATATAGCTGCCGTTCTTGTTGGGAACATTGACGACGCTTGTTTCCAGCGCCGGTTCGGCATCCATCGCGGCGACCGGGACCGGCACCACGGTATATCCCGCGGGGCCGCCCTTGTAGTAGGTGCCGTCGTAATAGTGGTAGGTCACGCCGTTGACCACGACGGTCTGGTGATCGGCCGGGATGGCCGCCACTTGCGCCCCCATCGGCGCAGGCACCATGACATAGCCGGCGGGTTCTTGCTCATAGAATCGGCCGCCGCAGTAATTATAAGGCCGGCCTCCGAGCACGATTCGCACGGAACCGCGGGGCAGCACAACGACCCGTGTACGCCACCCGGGCTCTCCGTAGCCGCGATAGGAATAATAGCGATTCGCGTGCGGCCGACCGCGTGACCAATTCGCCTCCGCGTTTTGAGCCGGACCCACGAGCGGCAAGAGCAGTCCCGCGGCAACGGTGTGGAGCGCTAACATTCCTGCCTTCATTGCAATGCCTCCTTTTTGAACCGCCCGCCCGGGAACTTTTCCCAGCGCTTGGCGAATTCATCTTCCATTGCATCAAATTTTTCGGTTTGTTCGGGTTTCAGCAGCACCCGGATCTGCTGGCTTGTTTCCGCGCGAAGCGCTTCGAACTGCGGGCGCACCTGCTCATGCAGCGATCGCATGCGCAAATGGCTGTTTTCCAGAATTTTGCCCACTTCACTTGCTTGTTCCGGCGTCAGGCTGAGCCGGTCGCTGAATACTTTGACCATCTGCTCCTGCCGCTTCTCAGGATTCCAGCGTTGCCGCATGTGGTTGCGTGCCGAGCTTGTTCCTACCGCTATTCCCAGGAGGAACGCGATGCTCGCTGAGCCGATTAGGTGAACAGTCTGGCGGCTCATGGCGCTTCCTGAGGTTGGCTGAACAGCAGCTCGACATCCGGCGATTCCCGGGAAAACTCCCAATCCGAGCCTTCGGGGGAGCGAGCCAGCAGAAGCGATTCCGTGGCAATCACGGTTTGCGGGCGAATGAGCATGAGAGTGACTAAGATGGCGGTAAGTCCGAGGCTTAACCTCGGCAAAAGCCATCCGGCAAGCCGCTGAGGGTTGAAAATCGGCTCCGGAGCTCGGTGGGGCTCCAAGCGATCCAGAACAGAGTAGACAAAAACTTCCGAAGGCTCGGGCAGGGAAGCCGGTCCCAAGGTTTCCTGCACCTTGCGCCATTGCAGGATCAGGGTGGCGCACTCGCCGCAATCGTTCAGATGCGACAAGAGAATCCGCCGCTCATTTTCAGGTAGCTCTCCGTCACCGAGCAGGAATAGTTTGTCTTGAATCGTCCGGTGGTCCATGGTGTCCTCTGTTTGTTTAGACGCCTTCTTGGGGTAAAAAGTGTCGGCTTCGGCTCACGATCTCTTGCCTGGCGCGCTTCAGGCGGCTCTTAACGGCATCGAGCGAACAGCCCAGAACAGACGCCAATTCCTCATAATTGAGCCCTTGCGACTCCCGTAGCAGCAGGATTTCGCGATACGATTCCGGCAGTTCCGCAAGAGCGCGGCGAAGCGTTTCCGCATGTTCGAGCCTCTCCGCTGCATCGGCGGGTCCGGTCAAGCGCGCTTCGGCTGTTTCGCCCTCCCGCTCCAGCAGCGCTTCCCACGATTCGCTTTTGCGGCGGGCCGCTTTTCGCAGCAGGTCCCGGCAATGATTGACCATGATCCGGTAAAGCCAGGATGAGAACGCGGAATCACCGTGGAAAGTCTTTAGCCCTTGATAAGCTTTGAGGAAAATCTCTTGAGCCGCGTCTTCGCCCAGCGAGGCGTCCCGGAGCGTTGCCGTACAATAGCCGCGGACCCGGACCGCATACTTTCGTAGGAGGACGGCAAAGGCGTCTTTCTCGCCTGCATTGACTCGGTGGATGGTCCGGGTATCTTCGGCCGAAGATTCTGTCATGCGGATGGTCTGCGATGCAGCGGTTCACATGAAGCGCCGAGAGGCTGCGGAGGGCCCTCTCGGCGCGCTCGTTCACTCCCTAGGAAACGTCGAACTCAATTACCGGCGTCTTCGTGCTTTTCTTCTTTCTTTTCCTTCATCTTTTCGATCATCTTGTTGTGCTTGTCTAGCTGTTCAGGAGTTAGGAGAGCGGCAATCTTTTGCTCCGTTTCCTCTCTCTTTTGCTTCATGGCTTCCTTCTCGGCTTCCAGAATAGCGCGCACCTGCGTTACCTGATCCGGGGTAAGGGTGAGGTGCTCCGTCATTCGCTCGACCCGCTTGTCCACGCTTTTCTCCCAATCCGCAAACGCCGCTTGCGGGGCAAGGGCAAACGACAGTCCGATAAGTCCTGCCACCACAGCTAAGGCCGTCTTCTCGCGCGTCCGGTTCATCGTTCTCCTCCTGTTAGGGTTGCGTTCCTTTCCCTGGGATAGCATAGCGCACTCTTACTATTAAGACGCGCAAACGGTGAAAAAGTGGCAAAAAAACATCGTTTTCGGCGATCTGGCGGGGCCAAGCGGCTCGATAGCCTCCCGAAGTAAAAATACTAAAAGTCCTTACCGTAATACAGATGAGTCTTGAAATAAAGAAGATATGGTATACTTAGTGTAGAGAAAAGTTCCCGTAGCACTATCGTGGATAGCCAGCTTGGCGTGCCGAGCTCTAGGCGGCACGCTTTGCCACGGGGAGCGCTCTCTATCTAAAGGAGGTGGTTAGTGTGTTGGCGTTTCACAGTAAGAGAGCGAGGATGCCAGCCTTAGCCGCACCTAAAGACAGGAGAGGACTCAAATGAAAACGATCTCACACTTCGCGCTGTTGCTAGGCATGGTCAGTTTGGTGCTTGGAGTAGCGACCAAGCTATCGGTTCTATCGATCGGGGGAATGGACACGCATGCGCTATTGCAATTCGCGCAGACCAACTTCCTCCTAACGATCGCGATCGCGCTAGGCCCCAAAGTAAAGACGGTCTAAGCAGCAGCGATCGGTCGGAAGGTTTGGAGAATGGGTGACAGGCGCTTGCGCAGGCCTGTCACCCGTTCTTTTTGTTGGCGAGAGAAAACAGTGCGGGCAGAGCAGCGGCCTGCGCCACTAACGAGAAAATAACAAGCGCTACAAGTGAACGATCGTAAAGCCACCCCATCGCGGCGCTGCCCGCAAACCACAGCGCGCCGTAGGCGCAATTGAGCACGCCGTACGCTGAACCTCGCCGGTCCGCGCTCACCAGTCCGGCCACCATCGCCTTCATCACCGTGCTCTGAGCGCCCAATCCTATCGCCCATAAAGCCACTCCAACAAACGCCCATTCCGCTCGGCCGAGGAACGCCAGCGGCGTGAAAGCCATTGCCGGAACAGCCGCGATCAGCAATGTTCGCGCGCCCCAGCGGTCGAATAACCGGCCGGACAGGAATGATGAAAGCCCCTGCAGTCCCATGGCAATGCCGTAGCAAGCGGGTATCCAGGCCGCGCTGAGCACAGCGCGCTGCTTGAAGTGGAAAGCCATCAGCGCGAAATCCGCGTAGCCAATCGCCAAGCAGCCGACACTCGTTACCAGCAGCCAAAACGGCCGAGGTAAATTCTTGGTCGACAGTTCGGGCGCAGCGTTCGACAGCTTCTCAGGAGAACGGTAGGAGGCCCACGTCACCGCCAACATCGCGAGGCCAAGGACGGCCGGAACCGCAAGCACCGCAAAACTGGCCCGGTAGCCCTTGTGAAAGAACAGCATGGCGGCGACGAGCAAAGGTCCGAGCATAGCCCCTGTTTGATCCAGCGCCTCGTGGATGCCGAACGCCCGGCCGCGCCCCATTTTGTCCGCGGCATAGGAGAGCATTACGTCGCGCGCGGGCGTGCGCATGCCTTTGCCGGTCCGCTCCAGGATCAGGAGCGACGCTGCCGCGGGCCAGGAGCCTGTCAGGGCTAGGCAAGGAACGGTGAGCAGGTTCAGCGTGTACCCGAAGAACGCGATCAGCCAATGGCGCCTGGTGCGGTCCGTGAGGTAGCCGAACACCAGGCGCAGCCCGAGGTTGACCGCTTCGCCCGCGCCGGCAACCAGACCGACCACGGTTCCGCTGGCGCCGAGCGTGGCCAAATAAGGCCCGGCATTGCTGTGCGCTCCCTGATACGTCATGTCCGAGAGCAGGCTGACCAGGCCGATCATCCAGACGAACCGGACCGCCTGGCTTCGGGAAAGCGACTCGTTTGGCATTGGGATCAGATTCCATTGTATAGTATACGGATAAGATGATTCCCATTCTCCGCCTCAATCATGCCGTGCTTTTTGTTTCAAGCCTTGATCGCGCGCGAAGGGTCTATGGCATTTCTTCGCGCAAAAGGCTCGGAGAATCACCACGACCTCGGCCTGATGGAGGTCGGCGCTCGCGCGCCCCGTCCGCCTCGGGGAAGCATCGGACTTTACCACCTTTCCGCCGCTCCGGTGATGCCGCTGGACTGGGAAAAGGAGCTAAAGCGCGAGAAACAGCGGGCAACCTAAGTGCTTGGGATCCAATGGAATTTGATTGAATTCATGCGCTAAGCCGGATACAATGGTTTGCCCTTCAGATTCAGCGCAAATGGCCGCGGAGGTGACGAGACACTCTGCGGCCTTTTCATTGGCAATTGCCTTCAACCAGGAGATTCTTCTTCACTATGCCAAAAGAGGAAGCGATCGGTGTTGAAGGATCGATAACGGAGCGCTTGCCCAACCTTCGATTTCGAGTGGAAATAAAGGGTGGCCATTCCGTGCTGGCCTACTTGGCGGGCAAGATCAAGTGGCAGGCGCGGCGCATCCTCGAAGGCGATCGAGTCGGACTCATGCTATCGCCTTATGATTTGAATCAAGGAAGAATCGTGTACTTGGTAAAAACGTAAGCTAAGTATAAGGGGGAAGAATGGCACGAGGAACAGTCAAGTGGTTCAATGACCAAAAGGGTTATGGTTTCATCAGTCCCGAGGACGGCTCCAAGGACGTGTTCGTCCACCACTCAGCAATCCAGGGCGATGGCTTCAAGTCGCTCAAGGAAGGTCAATCGGTCGAGTTTGAGATGACCAGTGGCGCGAAGGGTCCCCAGGCTAACAACGTAGTCAAGCTTTAAGCTTCGCCTGATTTATTTCCCGCTTCTGTAGTGCTAAAATAGTTCAGTTTGTCCTTTCTTATCTTAGCGAAAGCCGAACCGCCACATGGCGGAAAGGTTGGCGCACCGATGATACATCGATCGAAAGCCCGAGGCAGCCGGAAGCAGACCGCCCAGCCCACATGGGAGGAAGGTTATGTGGATCCGAGCCAGGAGCATTTTGAGCTCCGGTACGGGGAACGAAACACGCCGGTCGCTCGCGTAGGACGAGACCAGGAAAGACGGGTCTTCGTTCAGTTCCTCGATGAGAAGCGAGACGCGAATCCGCGTTTCCGCGTGATCTTCGGCGCCATAACCGGCGAATTGACGCATTACCTTTTCGGCGCAGTCGGTCCCGATGCCTGGGCCTTTGCTCGCTTCCATTGCGATACTCCGGCCAATTTGGCCTCGCCGGTGCATTGGCAGTGGAACCCAGGAGCATAAGCTCGGTCCGCGGGACATCCGGCGCGGCGGATGGCCGATTACCTCGACGTATACGCTCAGTTTGATCCTCCCTTTGAGAAGTTCGACCGCTCGCTCCTTGGGTCGGAGTTCCCACAAGAGCTCACCGCTGTCAGCCGCATCTGGTTCGCCTGCGGCTACGGGCAGGGGATCGCGTCCTACCTAAATTTCTTTATCCTGCGGGACTTCATCGTCACGCACGATACCGCTTACCCGCCGCGGTTCCGCTCTTTCCGTTCCATGGCCGAGTCGTTCTACCACACAGACCTCTTCATACGCGCCGTCACGGATTCAGGGCTCAAGCCCACCGGCGGCATCTCAAGCGCCGCGATTCGCGATCGGCTCAAATCCATCATGGCCCGCCACCAGCGCATCGCCATTCCGTTGTGGATGATGACTTATTTTGGATTCAGCCTTGTGGAAATGGTGGAGAAGCAAGTTGGGCCGCTGACGGATGAGCAAAAACGCTTGCACCTCGCGTACATGACCAAGGTCTACCGGATCATGGGCTTGGCTTTCTCCGAGCGCCGCGATTGGATGGAACAGTTCTCGCGCATGAACGAGCGCGCCCATGCAAACACCTCGCTGAATCTGGAAAAGCATACGCGGAACATTCTCATACTGGGCGAAATGGTCGGCGTTTCGTCGGGCTATGATTCGATCGCGGCTAATTTGCCGGAAAAGACGAGAGAAATTTTTCGCGATCTTTATCCGCGGGTGCGTTTGGGATGGTCGCAGCGGTCCGCGGCCAGGGTTTTGGGCCGCTTCCTGGTGCCCCGGGCGGTCGGCCGGCCGCGCGAGGCTGTGCCCTTCGACGAATAACTAAAAAAGAAGAAATTCCACGAAATCGCAGATTACCTTTACAATACCTGACTGGCCATGCCAAAAGATAAACTATTCAGGAAAAAACGGCGAGTTCTCAGCGACTTTGACTTCGGCAAACGAACAGCCGAGGTCTTTGACGACATGCTCGGCCGCTCCGTTCCGGGCTATGCTGAAGTCCAGCGTATGATCGGGGAGATTGCGTCGGATTTTGCGGTGGACGGCACCAACCTCTATGACTTGGGCTGCTCAACTTGCACCACGTTCCTGGCTTTGGATAAGTCAGTAGAGAAGGGTGTGCGGTTTGTTGGGATCGACGCTTCTCAGGAGATGCTGAACCACGCTCGCTCCAAGCTGGCCAAGGCGCAGTTTGTTCGGGATCATGAACTTATCCAAACCGATCTAAATGAGGGCGTGCGCATCACTGATGCGTCGGTTGTCATCCTGAATTTGACTCTTCAGTTTGTGCGGCCTCTTTACCGGCAGCAGTTGATCCGGAGCATTGTCCAAGGCATGCGCGAGCAGGGCTGCTTGATTCTTGTCGAAAAAGTCATTCCCAGAGCATCAATGCTCAACCGGCTCTTCATCAAGTACTACTACGCGTTCAAGCAGCGCCAAGGGTACAGTCAGCTCGAGATAGCTCAGAAGCGCGAAGCGCTTGAGAACGTGCTGGTCCCTTACCGGCTCGAAGAGAATATGGAGCTGCTTCGCAACTCCGGATTCAGCCACTGCGAGGTGTTTTTCAAATGGTACAATTTCTGCGGTTTGCTTGCCATTAAATGAGTTCCCCGCGTAAGAGCGCTGTCATTGCAATCGGCAATTATTTCTTCCACTACCGCAATACCGTGTTTCCCATTATCTTCATCGTTTCCGGTCTCGTGCTTCGCCCGGCCATTATCGGCAGCCAGCGGATGGATCATGCGTTGGTGACCGCCGGCGTGTTCGTGGCCCTGGCCGGGTCGGCTATTCGTCTGCTCACGATCGGGTTTGACTATATCGAACGAGGAGGCAAGAACAAGCAGATCCACGCAACTTTTCTGGCGAAGCGAGGAATGTACGCCTTAACCCGCAACCCCATGTATTTGGGGAACGCTCTGATAGCGGTCGGCGTGATCATGACC
>OBEQ012511515.1_pt1 | contig 11103 bp, 15 predicted proteins | sample 1670901 | NCBI WGS metagenome assembly OBEQ01 (sample SAMEA104232315, study PRJEB22302) | groundwater metagenome | biome: forest; feature: aquifer; material: groundwater | place: USA | collected 2011-08-07 | depth 5.4 m | reverse complement strand
TGTGAGAACTAGAGAAACAGCTGAAAATTTCTTTGCTGGCTTCCGTGAAGAAGCAGAAAAACACGGAATAAAAATCGCTGCTATAAATGGCAAACGTAGTACTAATGGAATAAATAGAAGAAGACAACTTGAAGCGATACCTGAAGCTAGCGCTGCGCTTGGAAAAAAACCATTTCCAAAAGAACAGGCGGAACGAGAAGCTCTAGCGGATATAGAACTTGCAAATGTAGACAGCGGAAAACATTCTGAACACTTAATTTCAAAACAAGATATACTTGCACCTAAGCGAATGGGCTTGCTATTAACAAGCGCAAGATCGGTTGGAGAACTTGCACAACGGTTAGGTAACCGAGTCAAGGGCATGAGAAATGCGTATAGGCTAAAAGAATTTCTGGGCGCTAAAGCAGAACCTTCGTTTGTGACGATATTCTTGCGCCATAGTAAAAATAAAGGCGATCAGCTTACTGAAGAAGGAAAAATACTAGCTAGAGAACAAGGACGCAAAACCGCAGCACATTTAATGAAATATTTCTTTTCTAGTGGAAAGAGAGCGGTTAGGCCAACGGTTAGTTTATACGTTAGTCACGGCGGATCACCAAAAATTAAAGGCCAACTTGATTGGGTGCTTGAACATAAAGACGTGCTTGGCCGGCCAGTAGAAGAATTAGGCGGCAAGCTAAGCCATGCTGAAGGCTTGATTACACTTGCATATCGCAGTGGAAAAATAAAACGATTGATGTTGAGACAACAAGCTATTACTGAAATTATAGCAAAACCGAAAAGTCTTTAGGGACTTTTCGTTCTTTTGCTATCTAGCAGAAAGCGCGAAAGTCCGAAAAACTTTCGCGTTCTGCTATAAATAAACAGGCGACGCAGAAAAAATGTGGCATAAACTAATAACTCGCAGAATAGGCGTACAAGTAGCTATTTTTTGGAACAACGCATTACAATTGCAAAAGCAAGTTTATGGCGTAACTTGCGATGATAATCTCACATTTTGGGACGGCAGCAAAGGCGAGTATTACTTAAACCAAGATGAGTGGAAAGCTTACCTTAGTGGATTATACAAACTGCTTGAGCAAGACAATGTAATAACTACTTTACCTTGGCAAGCAAAGGAATTCCTAGAAAAAACCTTGGCAGAAGTGAAAAGCAAATTATCAGTTGATTTCAAAAAACTAAATGACAAAGAACTTGTTGCATTGTACGAAAAAATTGTGGAGAAAAATAACAATTACTACACGCGCATGTGGATAGTTTTTCTTCTAGGGGAGCCAATCGCAGAGACACTCCGTCAAGAGTTGTCAAAGTTGCTAAAAGACGAAAAGAAAACTGACAAACTGCTTCTTAGCTTTTCATCGCCACTTGAATTAAATGATGCCATGCTTGAACGGATTGGCCTCTTGGAAATTGCGCGGGTTAAGAATAAATTAACTGAAAGCGAGCTTGAAGAAAAGTTAATGGCGCATACCGAAAAATTCAGACACATTCCAATGTTTGACTTCAACCACGAACCATTTACAATTGAGCATTTTTGGAGCGAATTGGAAAAAATCAAGAATCCTGAAGAGGAACTCAAAGAAATTAAAGCGAGCTTAATTGAACGAAAAGCAACATTTGACCAACAATTAAAACAACTTAATCTATCTCCAGAATCTCGCGTTTACAAATTAATTCAAATGCTAAAATTCTCGGTTTTTCTCCGGGATTACCGCGATGGGCTCAGGCAACGGCTAAACCTCTCGCTAAAATACTTGTACGAAGAAATAGGCAGGAGAGCCAACTTAACTTCCAATGACTTATCCTTGTTTACAACCGAAGAAATTAGCGGGTTTTTGCAAGGTAAAATAACCGCTAAGTACATGCAAGATGAAGCAGCACAACGCCACCAGAGCTTTTTACTTGTCCAACGAAGTCAAAAAATAGAAATCTACTCAGGGCATAAAGCAAAAGAAATAGCTGCAAGAGAACTTGGGGCTAATGTGCGTACAAAACTGACTGAAGTCAAAGGAAAAACAGGCGCTAAAGGCAAAGCAAGTGGAAAAGCGATTGTTATACACAGTAACTTAGACTTAAACAAAGTGCAAGATGGCTGCGTGTTAGTAGCGCATATGACACGGCAGGACTACGTGCCGGCCATGCGAAAATGTGTGGCGTTTGTAACTGACGAAGGTGGCATAACGTGTCACACTGCAATAATTGCACGCGAATTAGGTGTGCCTTGCATAGTTGGAACCGGCAACGCAACTGAAGTGTTCAAAGATGGCGACCAAATAGAAGTAAACGCGGATAAGGGAATTGCAAAAAAGGTTAAATAAAAATGAACAATAGTAACTCAATGTATTCTGAAATACTTCTAGATTATTACCGTCACCCGTCAAATAAGGGAAAACTAGAAAAAAGCGCAGCTAGTGCAAAAGATTCTAACCCGCTTTGTGGCGATGAATTAGAAATAACGCTTAACATAGAAAAAGGAAAAATAAAAGAGGCAAAATTTGACGGTAAAGGCTGCGTAATAAGTCAAGCATCCATGTCAATGCTTGTTGAATATTTAGAAGGCAAACTAGTGAAAGAAGCACTGAAAATCGACAAAGATCAAGTGCTTAAAATGCTTGGAGTAAAACTAACTCCAATTAGACTAAAATGCGCTTTGCTCGGATTAAAAGTGACAAAACTAGCGCTGATAAATTACGCTTCAAAAAACGACTGACACGCTAGCACCGTGGGTTAACAATAAGAAACCGACCATTGCGTAACTTTGTTTCTTTTACTTTTACGCCAAGATTATTTGCTACTTCGATTAGCTCACGGTGCAGCGGCGAAACATCTGAGTAATTCCGGTCTCTTGGATAAAGTTTACTCCAACTTACTTCAAGCGGCAGGTTAACATGAACAGCAAGTTTAACCGCTTCGGTCAAAGCACGCTTACGCCACCCGCCATAATAAGTGGCCATTGGTCGAGGAAGATCACTCCCAGTTCCAGTTTTGAAATGCGCTTGGGCAAAAGACAAAGCTAAACGTTGACTTTGCTTACTTAAGTAAAGACGTAGCCGAACCGTACCGATTGCACCCGGATTCAACGAAGACGGCCCAGCGACCCTTAATCCTTGCAACGCCTTAATGAAATGATCTGCATGTTCTAACTTCGGAAAAACGACAATGTCTTCTTTTGATGTGAAAAGCATATCACTGTCGTGTTTTTTAGTCGAGCGCGGCTTTGCAAAACGGTGGCTGAACCAAGAAAAAGGAGACATTACCAATATCGTTTTATCTGACCGGACAACGTGATGGTCAAGAAAATCGTCGCTTTCAAAATTACTTGGTTCAATCCAAGCTTCATGTGATACGTAGCGTTTTAACTTCATTTTTTATCTACTCGCTTCGAAGTGGTTGGCGGGTTTATCAAAATTAAATCTTCATTATACGGCAATCCATCCAACACTTTCAATTCATGCTTTTTGCACAAGTCCAGCAAATCTTGGTGAAAACCAGACACCTTATCGGTTGACTTACCTAAGTACAAGTTACTTCGGCGAACTTCAATTGGTGTGTGCGTTTCTTTTGCAAGCTTAATCACTTCTTCTAAAGCGTGCTTTCGCCAACCAGCATAGTAAGTTGCAAGTTTCCTCGGAAGATTATACTTATCAATTCCAGCTTTGAAACTAGACTGCGCGTGGTCGAGCTCAATAACCGGGTTTCCAGTAGTTGAAAACCGAATTTGAACTACACCAACTGAACCGGGATATTCATAAGCAGGCCCCCCAACCGCGGTGGTCACAATTGCATTGATAAACTGACCAACATGTTCTGGCTTTGGAAACGCTACTATATGAGACCACACAATACCTCGCTTACTTGAATCAGTTACTTCTCGGCGTAACGTCTTGCGAATCTCCTCAAGCTTCGGCATAACCAAAACTACCTTAGATAGTCTCACAACCGTATGCCCAAGCATATCTTCGTTAACGCCTGGAACCGCGTGCGTCCAAGCATGCTTTGCAACTTCTAATGATTCAAGTTTAGTCGCCATGTTTATCAAAATCATCTTTAAACGACGCAGGCCTAAGAGTAGCCTGCGAATACAGATTAAATGGATCACCTGGAATAAATTTAAACCCCATTCTATTGCTAAGCGCTACAACTTCATTAAGCGCAGGATTAGCCATAGTACCTCGACTTGGAAGCACAACCTTCAAACCATGTTTCGACGCCAATTGCAAAATTTCACTCCAGGCACGTTGCCGCCATCCACCGTAATGAGTTGCCAACGTTCTTGAAAGTGGTAAATCTCCAGTTGTTTTGAAATGAGATTGAGCATAAAACACTTCAATTCCTGCTTGAGGATTTGTACCACCAGTACTTTTAAGCATAAAACTTAATGTTCCAACTGCGCCAGGATTAACTGAAGCCGGCCCTCTCACACGAACTCCTTCGGCTGCTTGTTGAAACTCGCGAAAGTGTTTCGCAGCTGGAAAAGCAACTATAACTCCACTATGAGTCACAAGACCTAGGCTATGCAAATGACGATACAATATTTCTTCAAGTTCAGCATGAGTCGGCATCACTAGAAGCATCTTGCGATCTTTTACAATTCGTTTGCCGCGAAAGTTATGCGTAACACCTAACGGTAACTCACGCCAAGCATCCCGAGCAGTTTTAACATAAGCCATAGTTTACAAATAAGACTGACAAAGTTAAAAAACGATGAACTAACGGCTTCACGGATGCCGCAGTATAAGTCGGTCCTCTTTCGTACGAAGTTTATCTTCAACTTTAAACCCAAGTTCCTTACCTAAACTAAGAACCTCATTGTGAAACGGAGATACCTTATACAGCGTCCTACCTTGCGGGTATAAATGAATCATATGAATACCAAGCGACACACCTTCCTTGTGAAGAAGTTTTAGCACTTGACTCAACGCGTGCTTTCGCCATCCAGCATATCGAGTAGCTAAAGTTCTCGGAAGGAAACCTGCACCTTTGCCCGTCTTAAAATGAGCCTGTGCCATGCTAAGTACAAACTCTGGCGAACCAGAACGTTCAAAACCCCCAACTCGCAGCGTACCAATTGCACCTGGAACAATACTTGCGGGACCAGCTGCCCTTACCCCCTTAGCTGCTTGTTCAAAAGAAACAATATGCTCAGGCCGCGGAAAAGCTAACACCGTAAGACCATTAAATTCACCTAAAATTCCCTTGCGAGCAGTACGACTAACTACATCGCGCCACTGTTGCAAGGGAGGAACCAATAACAAAATCTTTGGCAACTTAACTATGCGGTGTCCGTGAAAATCTTCGTGGACTCCATCTGGAAGTTCTTCCCATGCTCGGAGCACTAATGGAATAAGGTTACTTCGTGCCATGAAATTAAAAAGAACAAATGTGTATTTTAAACTGGGCATTACAAACATGGATAAACTAAACTTCGGCACAGCTGGAATTCCAATTTCAACTCTTCCGCGAAACACTGAAAACGGCATCTGCCGGATCAAGGAACTTGGCTTAGACTCAATGGAACTTGAATTCGTGCAAAGCGTTAATATATCCGAAGAAAAAGCTCCTTCGATAAAACAAATCGCCGAAAAAAATAACGTTCTACTCACTTGCCACGGTTCCTACTTCATCAATTTAAACGCAGTTGACGCGGATAAAATCGAAGCGAGCAAAAAAAGAATTTTACACGCTGCACGCGTTTTAAACATGTGTGGAGGGTGGAGTCAATGCTTTCACTCGGCGTTTTATCTCAAGAGTTCAAAAGAAGAAACTTATCGCACTGTGAAAAAAGCACTTGAAGACATTGTCCAAACGATGAAAGCAGAAAACAACAAGGTCTGGATCAGACCAGAAACAGCAGGAAAGCATTCACAATTCGGAAACCTCGACGAACTATTACAGCTGTGTAGCGAAGTTGACCAGACAATGCCGTGCATTGACTTTTCACACGTGCGTGCATATTCGCTTGGAAAGATAAATAACTACGACGAATATGCAAATGTGTTAGCTAAAGTGGAGAAAATGCTCGGTAAACCAGGCTTGAAAAATATGCACTTACATATTCAGGGAATCAAATACGGCGAAACAGGTGAACGAAACCACTTGATAATAGCAGAAGATCCCGAATGGAAATACAAAGATTTAATGAAAGCACTGAAGGACTTCAACTGTGCAGGGATAGTAACCTGCGAATCGCCGAACCTAGAAACAGACGCGCTTATTTTGAAGAAAACATACGAAAAATCTTGAAACGTAGACAAATAGAAAAAACACATGCCTAAAATTTTCTAAATAACCCGTAAAATTCCGCAATATATTTAAATACATATTTACATAGATTAGTTATGGGAATCATGACTATTTCACTAGATGATGAAATCGAAAACGAGATACGACAAGCCGCTGCAAAAAGATACGGTCACCGAAAGGGTGCTTTGAAACAATTTATTTCGGATATTGTGCTTGAACACATGGAAACTAATGCGGCTAAGCTAAAGCGTGAAGACGAAATTGCAAAAGAGCAAATAGCCTTATCTAAAAAAGGCTTCAATATTGGATACAAATACGTGCCACGAGCACAACTTTGGGGGCGCTATTAAGCATGCAACTAATAGACACCAATGTACTAATTCATTACTACGATAAAAGTGATAACACAAAGCACCAAATTGCACAACAAATAGTTGACAAAGCTTGGCAAAAACAAATCGAATACGCAATATCAGTACAAAATCTATCCGAATTTTTCAACGCAACAACCGCTAAGGGTAAACTCGACAAAGAACAAGCGGATAAAATAGTACGTAGGTTCACAGAATTTAGCTACTGGCATGTTTTTCCAATTACTGAAGCAAGCGTAAGGTTAGCTACGGGATTAGCTGTCACGTGCAAAGCACCTTTTTTTGATATTCTTATAGCCGCAGTAATGAAAGAAAACGGCATTCACGAGATAATCACTGAAAATGAAAAAGATTTTGAAAACATTCCAGGCATTAAAGTAATAAACCCATTTAAGAAAAAGTAACTTATACTTCGCCCACTATTTGATTCCGAAAAAGCGTTTTAACAATTGGATTAGCTCCACTATTAAATCACCGCGCACACATTTCCCAGTACTGCAGATATTGCTACTGCATTCAAAGTTATTTTCACAAACAGCGGCCTCAGCTCTTTGCGATTCAAAAGAGCCACTAAGCATACAATAGTTGCCAGCAGCACGGTATCCAATTGGAAGACAACGGCCATTTTCTATGCAACCGCCACATTGAAGCACTGGCTCAGTTGAAATTGATTTATTTTTAGATGAAAGAGGGTTATTCACTTTATCTTGATTTTCTTCGGATGACTCACGTTTAACGCTTTGATTAAGCAATACACATATTCTATTACTACAAGCAGCATTGTTCGGACATTCTACCCATTGTCCGCTAGAACAAATTAATTTACTATTCTCCGAATTACAAGCGCCTTGAGAACAAACTGATTGAACTGGAACTTGTACAGGCGGAATAACAAAAGGCGCCGAAGGCGTAGTTGAACCAGATTGTGAATTATTATTCGAAACATTACTCGAAGCATTACTGTTTGTGGAAGTATTCGCTGGCGGCGCATTAATGCAAGCACCGGCGCTGCAACTCTGGCCACTAGAACAACTTGCCCAATTGCCATTAGAACAATACTGTAAACTATTACTTGGATTACACACATTACCCGCACACGTAACGCAAGCGCCTTCTTTACAACCATATTGGCACGTTTGTCCATATGAAACTAACATACCTAAATTAGCATCGCACTGCACTTCGTTTAACTGATTACTATTTTCACTATCTTGACAGTGATCATAGAAAATTGCAGTACCGTTTAAAGAAGTATCTACCCGGTAGCTTCCACTTGAAGCAGAATTAGCATTCTCTCCAAAAACCGCGTTTGGAATAGTGGCGTAGCCTCCACCATTAGAGTAGTAACCAGTTCCAGTTCCCCGAACGAACAAATTAGCGCCACCGTCGCTATCCACACATGCAACGCCTTGAAAAGACGCCGCACTACTCATACCAAGCAGAAGCAAAAACAATATTCCGAGAATAGATAAATTTAATTCCACAGTAAACATAGTTCGAAGTAACAATATATAACTCTACCCACTTAAAGATTGAATATGTTAAAAGAAGGAGACAAAGCGCCGGACTTTGAGTTAAAAGACCAGAATGGCAAAGCCCATAAACTATCGAGCTACTTAGGCAAAAAAGTAGTTGTTTATTTTTATCCAAAAGACGACACGCCCGGCTGTACAAAAGAAGCATGTAGCATACGCGACGGTTGGACAATATTACAAAAAGCCGGCTATGTTGTTTTAGGAATAAGCGCTGACGATGAAAAAAGCCACGCTGCTTTTGCCAAGAAGTATAACTTACCATTTCCGCTTCTTGCAGATACCAACCGTAAAGTTATCAACGCGTTTGGCGCATGGGGAGAAAAAAGCCTCTACGGCAAAATAATGCAAGGCATCTTCCGCACAACGTTTATCATCGACGGCAACGGAATAATCGAACGTGCAATAACCAAAGTAGACACCGAACACCACGCTGAACAAATTTTAAGCTAAACTTAAAAAAACTAAAAAGGATTTATTACGGTTAACCACGGAATTTTTTTAAAATCTTTTTCGTTTTCAGTTATTATTGTAGATATTCCAACTTTTTCCATTGTAGCAACTAACAAAGCATCAAAAAAAGGTAAGTTATATTGAGCGGTTAGATGCCAAGCTCTTAGAACATCTTCGTCAGTGTATACAATTATATTAAAATTAGCAGATGCCCCACGCAAGAACTTTGCGCCGTCTTCAAGGCTATTTTTATATCGTCTTTGCAAGACATACATGAACTCAGCCAAATTTTGACAACTTACAGTACCGGTTTTGCTCTGACATTGTTGTAAAATCAACTTCATTGCAATATCGTGCTTTTCCGGCGAGCTAGGTTCAACTGAATATATCAATACATTAGAGTCAATCAAAATTCTTGAATCGTGATTCATAAAGTTCTTCCCTCTTTACATATGGGGGCTTTCCTTTAAGCCCTAAGTCAATTCCTTTTTTCATTATTTTTACCAACTCAGCCAAAGATTCCTGTCGCTTAGCTTCGCCACTAGAAGCATAAAGCGACGAAATCGCATCAGTAGCGGCTTCACTAAGTGAACCTTTTTTTCCGCCGTACTTCTCTCGCGCTAGTTCACGAAGCATCTTTTCAGTTTTATCATCCAATGAAATTAACACGTCAGCCACTCTAAAACCACAAATAGATAGCTAGATATCCACATAAATATCTTTCCGTCTACGGCGTTTTTGGTGAAAGAAGAAACCAAAATAAGGCATAAAAATGAAATAGGCGAAAAAAGCAGACGAACAGAGAAAAAAATAGTGGACAAAAGCTTTTTAGCCCCCCCGCATAAAGGTTAACGATGAGTCTAAATGGTACTTCAAGAAATTCAAGAAAGAAGTGAAATCAAAAGAGAGTACAACTCATTGATTAAGGATTTACAAAAAGATGGGCATGAAGTTACCGTAAGTGGAAAAAAGAGTCCGTTATGGCAACTAGGGCGCAGACCAGGTCGCATTCATTTTGAAACTCGTTCGGAAAAAGATGCATTGCTTTCAAAGGAATTCGTACATGGAATTAAACACGCAGAGCGAGTAGCAGAACTTCTTCAAAAAATTGAAAAACATTATGGAAACCACATTACAAGACGGCCAGTAATTGAACATGTTCGGTTTAACTTATTAGGAATACTAACAGAAATGAAGTCACCACGCAGCATAGATAACCTAGCAGGACTATTATCAGACCCCGATGCAGAAGGTAAGGGATTAACTTTAGCTGATTTAGATCCAGAATTTAGAAAAGATATTGAAAAAACAGGCGTACAACGTAAAGCACTTCTTGAAAGATTAGCGAGGTATAAGTTTCCAAACCCCGCATTAGGCCACGGCGCTCTAACCCCAAAAGGTCGGAAAGGTTTAGAATCATTAGTAGATAAGCTATTTGAATCTGATTAGCCGGCCAAGAATTCGACTAGTTGCTTGATCGATTTACTTCTGTCGCCGTTTACTTTTAATTTATGGTCAGCGCCGTGCACCACAATTAATTTACCGTACTTTAAGTGCGTTACTAGTTCCTCGCTGTCGCTCAATAGTACATCATCGTCTTTATCGCCGTGAATGATTAAAACAGGACACACAAGTATTGTTTCAACTCGCTTGTACAAATCGCCATATTGAGCTAAATCTTCGTAAAACGAATAGTTGACTCGGAGTAAACCGCGCGGGCCAGCGTCGTAAAAGTTGTAACCTTTTTTCTTCCACTCAGCTATTGCTGCTTCACCATACTTGCGCGTGCGCGTTTTAATGTAGTTCGAAACCGGCGCAATAAGCGCTAATTTTTCAAGTTTCACTTGCAACGCAACTAGCATAGCAGCTAAACCCCCGCCGCTTGACCCAAGCAAGGAAAACTTATTGAAACCTTTTGATTTAAGAAAATCCATAGCAGCCAACGCATCTTGCGCCATAGTGGAAATAGTTTGGTCTTCAAACTTACCTTCAGACTCATAATTCCCCGCTAAGTCAAAGCGAAAACTATTCTTGCCTTTTTCTACGAGGCCTTTACTTATTTTAACATAAGTATCAGCATCTTTTCCAGAAGCGTAACCGTGAATCGTTACCACAACTGCGTTGCTCTTTGGATCGGCAACTTCAAGCACACCACAGAGTTTTAACCCGCGAGAGACAAAATAAAGTTTTTCCATGTAAATCCTTATGAAGCGTAACTATTTTTACTCTTAGTACGTATAGCTACGTATACAATACCGAGGTGTTGAGACTAATATGCATGAAGTTAAACCGTTAAAGTACAAAATTTTACCTGGATTCAGCGAACCACAAATCGTTGACCACCATGGCGTCCTCTACGCTGGCTACGTAAAGAAACTAAATGAAATCGAAGAGAGAATGAAGACAACCGATGTAAGCGCGGCCAATGGAACTTACAGCGAATACGGCGAACTACGACGCGAAGAGGCATTCGCAACTAATGCTATTAAGCTCCATGAAGGTTA
>OBEQ010830471.1_pt1 | contig 11103 bp, 11 predicted proteins | sample 1670901 | NCBI WGS metagenome assembly OBEQ01 (sample SAMEA104232315, study PRJEB22302) | groundwater metagenome | biome: forest; feature: aquifer; material: groundwater | place: USA | collected 2011-08-07 | depth 5.4 m | reverse complement strand
GTAGCGGCGATAAGGCATACTTCCGCGATCCGGGAAACAGCGTGTGTCAGCCGCCCAAAACAGGACAAAGCCGTGGATACTACTATACCTGTAATGATAGCGATACTATTAGCACGAACGATATTGTGTGTCGAAAGGATGACGACTGTCCGGTGAAGAACGATGCCCCGGGAAAATGTAATATCAACACAGAGATTCAAACAAATTGTCCGTTGTTGCCACTGACAGACACAACCGCATCCGCATATGTCCAGAGCTGCCAAGCATCCGAGGCGGGGTGTCGTAAGATCGTCGATCCGGAGTGTGCGGGGCAATGTAGTAATGACGCCACGAAATCATGTGGACAAGACAGTGAATGTGGGCTCAACAATACATGCGGTATGAGTAAAATAGCACTTCGCACCGATTATGGTCGCAGTGCTGCAAACCCTGGCACTACCTGTAAGCGAGAGTATTATTTCACCGACAATCTTCAGGAGCGCGCTGATCAATGTGAACGTGCCGGAGGAGTGAATGCCAACGCGGGATGTTTGCTGTTCAGCGATGAGAGCAAGGAGAAGTGGGAGTATAAAATCGTAAATACTACTACAGGAACGATCGTACCTATCGCGGTAAATCCAAACGATAACGCCGTTAAAGCAGATTTTGCAATAACCCCGCCAACCTACTGTACCTGCGATGTCAGCGAAATTCGCGAAGACGATTGCGCGACCCCTCACGATGCAAGCCCTCTTGCCCCGGAGTTTTGCTACAACCGCTACAACCAGGCCGCGACAAACACCGGCCCACTGCTGAGGAAATACAAGCGTGTCCGTACCGATACCATCTACAATTCAACAGCACTGTATAAGTGTGCAGAAGCAAGCGGCGAAGGAAAGACAAGTTTGACGAATAGTCCAGCGACAGCGTGTGCGGGCACGTCAACTGTCATAGACGCCAACACCCTCATAAAAGTAAAACCCGACCGCTCGTGCAAAACGTGGCTATCGTGTCAGACCGTATTTTACGATGGCGGAGATGTGAAATGCATCACTCGCGAACCGTGTAGCAAAGCGGCATCGGATGGCATCACTTGCGCGACGCCATTAGATCTAACCGCTGCGCCCCATCTCAATAATCTACTTAAAGACGATGCGAACAAAACAGCGCGAAAAGATATCCTGTCGCTATCCGGCTACGCACGACCCGACTATCAGTTTAATAACGGCGGTGTTATCAACACTACAACCGGTGGATATTCCTCATTTATGCAGGGGTGGAGCGTAGCCCCCGATATTATTGCCGACCCATCTCTCCCATACGATATTTTGCAAAGCGATTTTAAGATCTGCAGTGGCGGAGGAAATAATTTGCAACCTTGTGCCGTTCCCGCGGACTGTACCGGCGGAACGTGTGTTGAGAAAAAGTATCTGAATGCTTGCCGCCTGAGTCCTCAGCAGGACTCGCCGAAGACATTCACCGAGGTTGTCGACAGTTGCAGCGCGAGTGGGGGCTCACCGGGTATCCCCGGGTATTGTCTCCAGCCCTATCCGCGCTTTGCGGAGAGCTATAGTTTATCATCTCCCGACCTCTTTGTCTGTAAAAATAATCCGGGTACCCCTACTGCAAATATCGCAGCACTTTCTTGTTCCGCGACAAGTGTGCCAAAGGTGCATCGTTACTACGAGGACTATTGTCTGAACTGGTATCCCGCCGCCGCATCCTCCCGTGGTGGGGCGATCACAGCATCATCAGGGGGTCCTTTTACCGGATACACGCCTCCGACAGAAGAAGGAAGAAAAGTTCTCAACTATTGCATTAAAACAGCACAAAAGAATCCTTCCCTTTCCCTTAATCTTGGGTATTATTTTACGAAAACAATACTACAGCCACCATATCTAAACAAGACAACTCGCAATAGTGCATTGGAAATCAGCGGCAACGAACTTAAATTTCATGATTGTGGCGATGATGCCGGGGAAGTTAAGATAGAATTTGATCTGTCGGGGAAGCCGCATGCTCCGTGTAAAAAAATATCGGACTATCAACCAAACGGAAATAAGTTCATCCTATTCTTATGGGATAATGATTTTGGCAAAGTTGGCACCCCGGGAAGTACGGAGTATGATGTCGAGCGATTTTATCCGGCCAATAGTGATGAATTAGGGGTTCAGAAACGTTTTATAGATTCGATCGATGTTACGTTTGAGGGAGCGACGGAGAATCAGTACACTGTCGCAAATTATGTTCAGTTATTCCCTCAATATGATGCCCAAACAATAACGTCGTCAATGATTGCTAATAATGAATATCTCAAGGGAGACTATGCACAGGATCGTTCTTCTAATGCCAATAATAGTCGTGGGTGTAAGTATTATGAAAGCGAGAGCGACATATCTTTAAATCATGGAGTTAGTTTTTTGATAAAGCCAGTATTTAGTGGGCCTGGTGATACAGCAACCCTAACAGGATGGACTGCAAAAATGTGTGGTTGGAGGATGCATGTTGCAGCTCTTAGTATCGATATGAACCTCAAATCTATTGAAGAAATAAGTGCGCCAACCCCGATAAACATATCATATGCCGATACGTATTGTTCGGAGTTCGTAACTGTTATCAGGGAGGCGAATGCGGTTTTCGATTTTGGAAAGTATAAGGTTCCAGGATGGATGGGCGAATCAGCGCAAACTTTTGATCCGCAGACAAGCTCAACGCCCTATATTCTTATGCCGGGTGGGCGGTTGCAGAGCTGTAGTGTGAGCAGTTTTAAAACAACAACAGGGCTCGCAACTGGTGTAACGGGGTTCTGGAAAACTACGAATAGTTTCCTTAAATCAGACGGTACTGAGTCAGATGATGCTGCGATATATGTGTGCGGCACAGATCGGACGGAGCTGAACAGTAACTCTACTCTTATCAACCCTACTGGACAAACCAGTACCCGCGGACAATATCCTGGTCTCGCCGATAAAAATGCTACGGCCGGCTCGTCGGGATTTACTGGTCTTCGCACAGATGCAGCGTTTCCATTCTTTAAGATATATGAAGATTGGCAATGGAATGCAACAAATAATAAATATGAAAAGGTTGGGGATTTAGGTGATAGCGCTAACGCATTACCTGTATCATTAGAACTCAAGAATTTTTGGGCTGCATCAAAAGCGTTTGGAGTGATAGATACTAATCCTAATTGGAACAGGACCGATTACGAACCTGTGACAGGAACGAATCGCCCGAGAATTTACGGTGAGAGTCAACACAAACCAAATCAGTTTACCGTTCAGGCGCGCGGTGATAATACCCTATCACTCTCCTTCTTTGTCGATGTGAAAACTACCCAGTTGCCGCTTCGTAACTATGCCGCATACGACGATAGTATCCCCGGGGTACTGTCTACCATATCTCTTGCATACAAGAATTCAGGGGATATAGACGGTTTCGGTATTCAGGATTGGGAGGCGCCTGACAATGCCGATCCAACCGTTCAGCCAAAGGTGAAAGTGTATACGACAAAATATACCAATAGGCAGAACTATGGGATTAATGCGTTACAGGATAGGAGATTCTGTGTTCAGGTGCAAGACAACTGGGAAGCGTGTACACGCACCTGCGCAACACTAAAGAGGGGTAATTTCGCCTCCGACGGAACATTTACCCAAAGCGCTACAGGTAATGTCTACGGTCCTACTAGTTGGGCAACCGACGCCAGTTGTCGCGCTTGGTAGGAGGTCGTATTATCCATTGCTGTAAACGGTGTCAGTGGATAATGGGGGTGACGTGAAATGGTGAGTAAGGGGTAATGGGGACAGTGAACCGTACCCCATAACGTAGACAAGAAATAGAAATAGGGATTTGCATCTATGCGCACAGTAAGTGTTCCCTATACTCAACCGGCGACATTTTTTCTCTGTGCCACTGTTTGCGCACTGTATTATAATCTACAATATATCCATCTATCGTTTTACGCAACTCCTCGTACACCATATTCCTTGTGCTCGGTAGCTCATCTTTCATATGACCAAAGAATGATTCTGTTGGCGCATTGTCAATACAATTTCCTTTGCGAGACATGGAAACATTGAGACCAAGCTCTCTTGTCCTATTGCAGTGAGCCTTGCTTGTATATGTGCTCCCTCTATCAGAATGCATGAGGCCTCCGAGACGAGCTTCAAGTGGTACATGTATAGCAAAGATATCAAGTGTCGCGAGCACGAGCTCTGTGTTTGGATTGAGCGAGATTTCATGAGCGACGATCTCTCCAGTGCAGAAGTCTTTGACGGCAGAAAGGTATGCCCACTTGTTTTCAGTAATACGGAGGAATGTAATGTCTGTCCCGAATACTCGGAATGGCCACAGCGTGTTGTATGCGTATTTGCGGCTTAGAATATTTTCAGCGATTTCAATCTCGCCGCTCTCTTTTGGAATATTCTTGTATGGGTTTACTGATCGTCGTTTCGACAATAATCCGTGCTCCCTCATAACGCGCTCAACTCTCTTGTGGTTTATGGGAGATTCCTGAGTGGACACCTGCATGGTAATCTGCCGAGAGCCCCATTTACCAAGGTATTTCCCGCAGGTGGCGCGAATCCGGTCTGCGAGGATGGCGTCATCTTCTTGTTTCTTTGTACGCTTCGGACATCTCTTTTTCCATGCATAGTATCCGCCTTTATGAACGCCTGCGACGGCGCAAAGGAGTGTAATACGGTGAGTATTCCGAAGCACTTCTACGAAGCCGTATCTGACCCGGGGCGATATACGAATGGTGCCATTCTCGGTATCCCTCGGGTGCGTGCTAAAAAATCGTTTTCAGCATCAGTATATGCGCATTTTGTTTTGTAGTACTCTATGATTTCCTTGTCACTCATCTTACTTTCGTCAATGCGCTCTTTTTTCTTTCGCCCACTACTTCCTTTAGTGCGCCCTCGACCATCTTCATCGAGAGCGCCAACGCCTCCCTCCTTAACTTTTTTTCGCCACGCCTCGAGATTCCTTTGAGGAATCTCGTCTCCGATAATTGAGACAGGAATACCTTCAGTAATGAATATATCTTGCGGAAGGCGACCTTTGTCTACATTCTCGACAACAGCGAACTTTTTAAATGCTGGGGTAAAAGAAACGGTATGGTCTGTGACTTTGGCAATGTGCTTGTGTTTGGCGAGAATGGCGCGCTCCTCTTGTGTGAATTTGTGACCTTTCATATGGGGTTAAGTTAATGCTAATAATCAACACTTGTTGCTCATTATACAGTAACCCCCATTTTTATTTCGAGTCTACATTTCGGGGGGCGGTTCACAACCCCCTTCTCTTTTGCCTCTTTCTCGGCAAGGGTAACATCCTGAGGCGATACAATTTTTTTTGAGAGGAGCAGTTCCTGAATTTTTTTTGTCATACAAAAATACACCGCCCACCGAGTGAGTTAATGACACCATCATACCATACATATGGCACACTCGCCATACTACTCCTTGATCGGTATTTTTTTGGGAAAGAAATCTTTATCGATCGTACGGTTAAAACAAAATTTTCCCGATCCATGGACCCATGATTGCTCACTCATTCCCATTGGGTACGGTGCCTTCGGTCTGCTCATGATTGCGGTACTCTCTTTTCCACTCTCACGATTAAATACTGCACACAACTCAAACGAAGTACTATCTCGGACCGAATAGCTGTATTGCGTCGATGTCTCCGGATCGATTGGCACGGTAAAACCAAGGAGTGGGTCCCCTAGCATCGCAAGATCGTTTGGCAGAGTATTCTTGCCTTGCCAGTAGGTGATAATCTGCGACTGTAATGACATAAGATCGTTCACTCGCTGTTCGTCGAAACGCTCTTTCCTCTGTCGCTCTGGAGATCCAATGGTCAGCAAACCGGCAAGAACGATCCCGACAACAAACAGTACGACACCGATGCCGAGGTACCGCATCTCACGAGACGGTCTGTTCTCACTCTTTCGAATATCAGCGGCGTAATACCCGAATATCAACCCCGCTACGACCATAATCGAAACACTTTTCAGCATGAAACGCATTTTTATCTCCCCACCAAGAAACGTATTTAGGAGCGCGATACTGTCACCGATAATGATGAGTGCGGCGGCGAAGAGCGTAAAATATATCAGCCAGCGTCGCACCCACAGCGTACGCTTCTCGGGGTGTAGCGCCACGTCTGCCACCAAATACCAGAGCGAAGAAAAATATACCGGAAAGGTGATAATCAACGATGCGATGCCAAATCTGAGTTGTGATCCGTACGACTGGTAAGCGTACCGGTCGAGAGTATCGGGAATCCAGGAATTAATAAGCTGAAAAATAATTGTCAACACACTGACTGCCGACCAGTACAGGGTGATCATCGACAATATATACAGAAAAAAATCCTTCGGCGTTGTTTTTGCTTTCTGTTCAATCATAGTATGAGTATAAAATTATACCATGTCCCGTTTCAGCTTCTCAATCATATCGTGAGCGGCTCGCTGTAATGCCATTGATGCGTGAGCATCGCGATAAGTAACAGAGAATGGCTCGAGCCCAGGAAAGCGAACGGTAACGGTACACTCTGTTTTGCTATAAAATTTTTTATATACGAAGGTCGGAACATTTAACCCCCTATCCATGCAAAAATTTTTAAGACGCTGGAAATAATCACGCTCACCATCAAATCCTTTTTGAAAATTGAGCTCATTGGCTATGTCTTGCGCCAATGCAAGAAGATCGTCTTCTGGCTTTTTCTTTTCCTCTGGTGGGAGATCTCGTGAGCTCATAGGGTATCATTATGAGTGCTTTTCCCGAGCCCCTCAAGCACCACGGCGCCAGGTAATAGCGCGAGTAAAGCCCCGGGAAGAATAATTTTCGATCCGCGGATACCTGACCCAATAATAACATACGGTGTTTCTGCAACAGCATTATCAAGAAGAATCGGCCAGCCCAGAGGCAGCCCAATAGGCGTGATACCACCATACTCCATCTGGGTAAGCTGGCATGCCGTCTCCATCGGCGCAAACGACACACTGCGAGCATCGAGGTGTCTTCGCGCCAAACCATTCACATCAGCGCGAGTGGACCCCAACACCATACATGCCGCATACCATGTTCGATCTCCTCTTTTTGCCTGTAAGATCACACAGTTTGCGCAATCTGCCGGAGTAACACCGTAGTGCGAGCAAAATTCTGTCGTGTCAGAAAAACCTGGATCGATCTCCATGACAGAAATATCCGTTACATCGATGATCCCTTTGCCAAAAAAAATACTGACCGGCTGACTGATCAGTGCCGGATGCTCTGATATTTTTTGCAAAGACAGTGATAATAGATTCATATCTACGACATCGACCAGAGTCCAACCCGATTACCCTCGCTATCTGCGATCATCGCACACCAACCATGTTCACCGAGTGAAAATTTTTGTTGAAGAATCTTACCACCAGCCGGTTCTACACGCGCTATTGTTTCATCGAGTGTACCATCACAATTAAAATGAACACGGATGCCCATTGCAGATGGCTGGGATGTCTCGCTAGGCGGAACAATATCGCCACTTACCTCGGCTTGGGGGAACATACCCAACTTTTGCCCCATATGCTCACTGACCTGAATCGGTGCCCCGAGGAGTTCAGAATAAAATTTCACCGCCCTATCAAAATCAAGCGACGGCAAGTCAAACCAGCAGATAACATTTTTCATATGCATCCGATTAGATTGGTTAGTCCCAATGTATTAATTATAGCATATTGCCGGTATTATGCCAGTGTACTTATCCACTCTGTATGACGATAAACTACCGTCAAAATAACAAAAAAACCCGCGGTAAAGCGGGTTTTCTGTTGCGTGCCGGTGTTATGCGGCGAGCTGTACGTTGACCGCGTTTGGTCCTTTTGGTGAATCTTCAATATCGAAAGTGACATTGTCACCTTCCTGAAGAGCATCAAAAGTAACGCCAACGAGGGAATTGCTGTGGAAAAACAAATCTTTTGCTTGTCCATCAACGGCAATAAAGCCAAAACCCTTGTCGGTCTTTTTCTTTATAACTCCATTCATAGGTTTATAGATAGATAGTTAAGGTGCACTCACTTGAAAACTCGACTACTTTCTCAAAATTAAGAGGGTTTATTCCCCCTCAATTAACTCGTGCTTAAGGCCCATCTAAGCATAAAGAGCTATTCTTGTCAATAAGCATTCATACGCTGTTCCCGGCAACCCATCCTGACGTCCAGCACAGCTGGAGCGAGTACCCGCCTGTTGGTCTATTGATATGGAGAAGATCGCCGACAATAAACAAATTTTCGCACAGCGTCGAGCACATGGTCTTGCTGTGAACTTCACGAATGTCGACTCCGCCATCGACCACCACCGCTCGATCGAGCCCCATCAGTCGAGTGACTGTCATCGGCAGGCCCTTTAGTGTGCGGACAATAATCTTCCGCTGCTCTTTTGTGACGCTGTGAGCTTTTGTCTCTCCCGATACACCATTCATGGTATCGAGAATCTGGAGTGGGCAGAGTTGACTGAATATATTTTTGAGCGCCTTATTTTTATTCTCATCGAAGAGAGCAATAATCCTATCCTCCAGGTCGCGCTCGTCTCCATCAGGGAAAAAATCAAGCGACGCGGTCACGCGACCTGCGTGCAGTAAATCCCCCACCTTCCCCGAGCTATTCAAAACGACAGGGCCCGATATTCCAAAATGAGTGAAGATAAGTGGTCCCTTTTTCGCAAACTGCTTCTTTCCATTAAAAAAAAACGAAAGCTTTGCAGTAGGAATCGAAACACCCGCGAGTCGCCGTATCGAACGCTCGGCAATCTCAAGGGGAACAATGGTCGGCGTGGGCGCGTGAACAGTATGTCCCAACTCACGGAGCCACGCAAAACCATCTCCCGTCGATCCGGTTTCAGGATGCGATGTGCCACCACTTGCGATGACAACGGCTTGCGCGGTGTATACGGCAGTACCGACAGAAACGCTACGAATCGCTACGCCATCTGCTTGAATGCGAGAAACGCGCGCGTTTGTTTTTACCGTGACACCACCGTCCTTTAAAAATTGTTCCAATACCCTGAACACATCAATAGCTCGCTCGGTACGAGGAAAAACACGTTTCCCCTCCTGGACAACAAGCGGAAGGCCTCTGTTGGCGAAGAAATCAAATGTCTCTTGCACTCCGAATTGAGAAAATGGCGAGTATAAGAACGATGCCGCTTTTCCGTAATTTTTAAGCAGCAGATGTTCGTTGAATTCCGCGTTGGTAATATTACAGCGCCCACCCCCTGATATTTTTAACTTCTCACCAAGGTCGCTATTTTTTTCCAACAAAAGAACGCGCCGACCACGTGCCGCCGCGCACCCCGCTGCCATCATTCCCGCAGCCCCACCACCAATGACGATAACATCCCATTGCTTCATATAATTTTGCACTTTTCATGTCCCGGCTATGTCCTCTAGGGCTTTCGCAGTTGAGTACAGTTCTAGGCGCCAGTGATTGATTTGGATGGTCCGATGGCCATCGGACTGTCGAGTACCGCAGCTGGCAACAACGAAATGTGCCAACTGCGTAGGCCCTACTTATGAACAAACACCTCTTCCAGAGTAAGGCCTGTAAGGGTTCTTATCGTCCGCCACAGATAATAAAAGAGTGCCATCATCATTACCATGGAAGGAAGCGCAATCACTGGATAGCTCAGGAGTGTCAGTCGTCCGAGTTCCTCATTAAATGCCGTGCTCCCGGCAGGACTCGTGACTATCCATCGTGCAAGCGCATAGTTCATCGCTGATGAAAAGAAAAAGGTGCCACTCAAAAAATACGTCGCTCGAAGCAAATGAGCATCAAATATGGCTGTGGTATTACGCTCCAATAGCTTTTCGTGGATCTTCTCGGTATCGAGAAGTGCCGGATTGTAGAGCAACGTTCTGATAAGCGGATAGCGAGTTCGCGTTGATAGAAGAACAGCAATACCAATGAGACCCGGCACAGCCGCTTCTTTGACTGCGATCCATTGCGTATCGATTTTGAGAAGACCAATCCCGCCGGTTAATAACACGCTTACAATTCCAAGAATCGCGACAAAGTTATATTTTTTATACCTCACAAGCTCCCATACACCCCACGCAAAGGGAAGCGCGAGTGCCACAAGCAGTGCGCCACTCGCTCCAAGCGCGTCCTGCCCGCTCAGTTTCATGAGAATAGTCGAAGGAATGACGATACTCACGAGCAAATCGATGAGTGGGTGTGATTTATGCTTTGGTTTAGATGTTTTTTCCATAGTACTCATTTAGAAATAATGGTTCTTCCGATATTCGTATGGCTCATTAATACGTGATAGGGGCAGATGCCAATACTTTAGATAATTGACCTCATTAACCTATGTGCTCTAATTATTCTAATGAAATCCTAATATCCCAATACCACAACCTCTTACAAGCGAGTATTTCCCTCTTTGGGATCTGGTGCTTGAGTATTGATTAGGTTAATTAGGTTAATTAGAAATTAGGTGAATTACCCATACATCCTCTCGCCACAGAAAAGTTGGAAGAATCCTAAAATCTCTGCTTCGACATGAATATAACCATACACAGCAGGAAGAAAAGCAAAAAATAAATGCCCACTTGGATTCTTGAAATCATTACAATAGCATTTTCTGAAACAGGAAAATTTTTAAACACTTTCTCATGACTTCTTCTTGCCACAAACAGCATGATTGGAATAGATAATAGAGTAAAGAAAAAAACATAAAAAAAAGATACCCATGGCGGAAGAAAACCCAACCATCCTGAAACGAATGGAGACAGCCATATCATTAGTCCAAATGATCCTGCAAACAATGAACTAAATAATAGATACGCGAGAGATTCGCGAAACAAAATAGCAAAAAATCCGATCTTATTTTTAGCAATAAAAAATTTTAGAGTAAAGCTCCAGATTAAAGCGGGAACAACACTCAATATAACTAAAGCAAGTACGATATAGGCGCCCATTACTATCACGGCAAAAAAAAGTGCAAATCCAAGCATAGGCGGTCACTAGAATCTAACGCAACAGTTTGTTAATAACCTCATACGGGGTTTCGTAGTCAAGGACCTTTCGAGGTCTGCCGTTGAGAAGGTGTTGCACATGCTTCACTTCTCGGCGGG
>OBEQ011895936.1_pt1 | contig 11104 bp, 10 predicted proteins | sample 1670901 | NCBI WGS metagenome assembly OBEQ01 (sample SAMEA104232315, study PRJEB22302) | groundwater metagenome | biome: forest; feature: aquifer; material: groundwater | place: USA | collected 2011-08-07 | depth 5.4 m | reverse complement strand
GCCTTTTTTCTTTATCAACATCAAGACTGATGATGCCTGTTTCGCCGACTTTTTCAAAGACGGGTTTAAACTCGCTTTTTTTGACCTGTACATGAACCGTGGGGATGTCGTGGCCAAAAACATGGGCAGGGATTTGGCCTTCACGTCTTAAGTTTTTGACTTTTTTACCAAGAATGGTGCGCTTTTGGGCGCTAAGTGGTACTTGTTCCATGTTGGGAATGATAACAAAAAGAGAAGGTTAAGGTCAAACGCTATTTTTTAACAAGTTCTAATTGAAAACGTCTGTCGACTGAAAGATCAGTTTTGAAATCAATAATTTGTTTTCCTGAGGCCGCCTGGTCGAAGCTTGTCGATTTAATGGCAAGGTAGGCTGGAAGGCTAAATCTGAAACCTAAATTATCGCTTAAAGTACCGGGCTGTTTGGAAACGTAGAGATTATAAAATGGTGAGGTGCCTAGAGGAATTGTTCCGGGCAAGTGGTATGTAAAGGTAACTGCACGCGTAGATTTAATAGGAACTTCTATGTAAGTTGAAAGGACTGCCAGGTTATTTTGAGTAGTGACGCTGACGTCTTTGATGCTTGCTTTGGTGTCGTTTGAATATTCGGTAAGCGTTGAACCGGCCGGAATATAAACCTTTAAAAGGGCGGTGTATTTGCCGCCCGGCCATGTTTCGGCCTGACTATTATTGGTGTAGGTTATTTTGAGGCGGGCAACCATGTCCGCGTCCCTCTGGACTGAGACATCGTAGGTGAGCTTACGATCTAAAAAGCGGTTGACTTTGTTGGCACAAAGGTTAGCCTCCGAGAGCGAGAGAAAATCGCGGTAGCCGCTCCCGGTGTCGTCTAGTTTGTAATCAAGAGGCGGCTGTAAATTATCCCAATGATTGGTCCTAATCAGTGATGAGAGAACCGGATTTTCGAAAGAAACTAATAGATGCTTTTGGGGCAGGGACTGCTCAGCAACTTGGAGGAGAGTTATCCAGCTAGAGGCATCCTTTGATGTTATAATTTTGTCGATTAGGTTTCTAGTTAGTGTGCCAAAAAAATCCCTTTTTTGGGTTGAACCTGGGAAAAAACCGATTTCACTGTAATATTCGCCACGCTCGAAAAGATTGTCTTTGGTGATTTGTTCACTGTAGTCAGGGAGTTTAATTGGGCCTAACTTTTCGAGGACATTCCCGATAAAAGTAAGATCTAACGCCATAACCCCGTCAACGCTTTTACCGGTTTCTTTCTTGTAAAAATCGCGGGCTGTTGTAGAGTTCAAGCTAAAATCGGGACTCCAATTAGAATCCCTGAGATAAAACTGGGTGACTCCTAGCTTCTCTTTAAGCTCTTTTGGTGGTTCGATTTTCTCTTTTAGTTGGCCATCGGCTGCGTAGACGTCTTCAACAGATATGCTTTTGAGCTTGCCCTCATCAAAATCTATTTGGCCTAGAGAACCGATAAAGCCACCACCTGGGCGCAGCTCGGTATTATTTTGCAAGAGTACTAGGTAACTTTTTTTGCCCCCCTTGCCGATAATATCAGGTGCGGTCGCTGTTAACTCGTAACCGCCTTGCGAAAGATCGCCCAAGTCTTGTAAAGGTTTTCGGTACCTTGCCAGCTCAGATTTAAAAAAGGCGTTTTTGAGGACGTAGTCTTGATACTTTAAGGCTCGGTCAGCCAGCACGCTTGCGTTTTTAAAATTGGCAAGCGGTGTCTCTAGGTCTAAGCCTTCTGTTTTTGCATCTTTTGAGGTAATAAAGACTAAGTCTTTTTCGAGGGCTTCGGCACCTTTGGCAAATGAAGCGAAAGAACCTGAGGTGAGGCTAGCGCTTTCTAGAGTGTAGGTGATGCTTTTTGTTTGTTTGGGCACAATAAAAGAAAGAGGGTAGAGAAAAATTTTGGTCTTGTTACCGGCGGCAGTAAACGAATTTTCGGCTGTTCGGGCGTTTTTTTGGGCTTTTTTGAAATCTCCAGCAAGGGCAGCTGACTTGGCGCCTTTGAGCTGGTGAGCACCCCAGAAGAGGTCAAAGCCGAGTTTGGCAAAAACCAAGATTAGGACGATAAGTGCGATAAGCAAGAACTTCTTGCCAGCTGGAACCCTAGGTAGTTTTGATGTTAGTTTACCCGGGTTTTTCGGGCTTGAAGTTTGGGGGGACTGAGCCGGGACAAAATCGATAATTGGTGAGGTTCTCGGCGAGATATTTTTAACTAACTTATTTTCGAGCGCAAACCGAAAAGTCGTTTTCAAGCCTTCTTCTAAGAGGATTCCGGAGGAAAAACTTAAGTGATGGATGGCAATTTCGGGCTCACTTTCCTGATGTTGGGCCGGTTGGGGGCCAGAGAAAAACAAGCCTAAGTCTTTGTCTAACATAAGCCTGGCAACGTTCTGGATTTCGTAGGCGACTGACAGGCTGGTTTTAGGGGACTGGGAAATAAGATAATGAATATTTTTGGGGTCGGTGTTAAAAACGGCTTTCTCGACTACTTCGAGGCAATCACTGATAAAAGCCGGGTAGATAGTTTTTAAACCCTCGTTTTCTAAGATAATTTTATCAGTTTGAATTGCTTGGGCAATAAGACTTGAAAGAGGCCCAGTACTTGATCTATCACGGGTGTGACCTTCTGGCGTGTCCAGGCCAGGACCGTAAACATCGCCGACTAGAAAAAGTTTGATCAAATCTTTTTGCCCAATGTTTTCTTGTAGATCGTAATAGATCGAGGTATCAATGCTAATGGGCACAAATAAAAAAACGCGACTTTTATTATTTTGGGCAAGGCTTATGATGTTTTGAGTTTCCGGAGTGAGGCCTGGGGACTCGAAAAGATTTGTGCTTGACTTAAAATCGTTTTCTTGGTGGAAGATGTAGTCAAAAGCTGGCAAATAGCGAGGGAAGGGGCCTGCTAAACTTAGGTCGACAAAAGTAAAGTTTCTTTTGCCAATTAAGCTTTCAGGTGTTTTGCCACTGCCAATGCCAAAGACTTCAAAGTTTTGGCTTACTAAAAGACCAGCGATTTCCCTGCCTAAATAGGCATCGACCCCAGTCACCAAGACCTTGAGTTTGTTCTGGGCAGGGCTTTCCATTTTAAAGCTTAAAGTAAGTTTTTAGGCCGCTCGTGAACACGGCAAAGACAAAGCCCATAAAAGCGCCAAAGAGAATGATGATTTTGCGGTTCAGCTTAGTTGAATAGGCGCTGGGTGTTTGTCCAATTGATTTGATGGAAACGCCGGCTGCGGGGTCAAGAGTGGCAATCTTCTGGTTAAGCTCAATTTCAAAGGACTTGAGTAGGTTTTGGCTTTCTTGGCTATTTTGCGAAGTGGCGGTTACTTTGATGATTTGAGGTGCCAGTTTTCGAACCTGCAATGACTGGCCTGATTTGACAAACGCTTGAGAGAAATCTGGGCTTTGGGCAAGTGCTGTTGCGGTGTCGGTGAAATTGCGGGCGTTTTGGTTTTGGGTGTATGTATCTAGTTCTGTCGCTGGTGCTTGGCCGAGATTTTTAGGCTGAGTGGCAACATAGAAAGTTTGGTCTATGCGGCTGCCTGCTGGGGTTTTGGCAACATAAGTAAAAGCAATGATGGCACCAATTACGGTAAAGAGGCCGATTAACAAATAATATTTTTTAAACGTTTCTAGATATGCTTTGAGTTCCATTCCTTAATTTTAAATTTTTATTTATACAAATGTTCGTCTAGGGCAAGGTTGACGAGTGTGTCGGCTTCAGAATTCTGAGCCCTTGGTATGTGCGTATAGGTTACCTGTTTAAAATTGGTTTCGAGTTGTCTAACTTTGAAAACGAGTTCCCTAATGTTGGCATTTTTGATTTTATAAAGACCATTAAGCTGGGAAACCGCAAGCTGTGAATCAAGGTAAAAATCAAGGTCTTTGCCGCTATTGCCTGTTTTTAGCCACGCTAGGGCTTTAATAACGGCAGTATACTCGGCGAAGTTATTGGTTGCAATCCCAAGGTAACCTTGTCCTCTTTTGATAATTTTGTCGTTGTCTTTGACGACAAAGCCAAAAGCGGCATGACCTGGGTTGGAGCGGGAACCACCATCGCAAAAAACTTTAATCATCTGTCAATTTTCTCAAAAATATAATTAAAAGCAATAAGACAATGCCTTCAGAGACAACAGTGACTGTGGCGGCAGCCAGGTAACCGTTTCTGGGAATAAAAATTAAATTTGCAAGCAAATTAAAAAAGGCACCGCAACCATAGATAAGAATCAAATATTTTTGCTTTCCGTAAAGAATGAGCAAGTGCCAGAAAAGAGCAGATAAGAAGAAAAGTGGCATGCCTAAAGAGAGAATCTGTAGTGCTGCTACGGAGCCTTGGAAGCGGCCCTGGTAGATTATTGGGATAAGATAAGCCCCTAGAAATAGAGCAAAAGAAAGTGCCAAGGAAAGGGCTAAAAGAATCAAAATCCAGGATTTGACCTGACTTTTAAAAACTTGCCGACTTTGTTGATAAGAAGTGGCCAGAAGCGGATAAAGCGAGTTGGCAAAGAAAATAGGTACGGCTAGGCTAGCTTCAAAAAATTGGTATGCAAGGCCATAAACGCCAACTTCACTAGTGCTGCGGGTAGTCGAGAGAATAATAACGTCAATTCTAAAATAGACGAGGTTTAAGATGAGAGCTGTGCCAATAGGCCAGGCTTCTTTGGTGAAGAGCTTGTTGGCTACTTTTGAAAAAAGAGGATAGATGAGTTGTTTTTCCCGTTTATAGATGAGGAAAAAAGCGCTTATGGCAAAAGTTAGGCCACCGGCAACATAAGCCGCGGTGTAGGCAAGCAGACTCCGTGTTGTAAGCGAGGCAATGATAGTTGATGTCAGGATGACAAGTGAACCGCAAATGACGGCAAGCGCCGATAAGTCATAGTGCAAGTTTTTTTGAAAATAGGCATTGGCGGTTGTCAAAAGGCTTTGAGTGATGATAGTTGCCGACGCCAGAACAATACCCAGCTTAACGAGCGAAGAAAAGCCAATAAGGGTACTACTATTAAACGGCAGGAACATGCTAGTGACAATTGCTAAAAGCGTGAGTGTGCCTGCCAGAACTAGCCTTTGGCCCAGTAAGGTTTTTAGGTAGTGGAGTTGGTCTTTAGGGGATTTGGTGATTTTAATATAGACAGCGTTGAGGCCGAAATCAGCAAGAGTATAGAAATAGCCAATAAAAACAAAGATTTTGGTGAAATCACCATAACCGGTTTCACCGAGACTGTTGCTAATTAAAATGGTGACCAAGAAAGTGACAAGAGCAGATATTATTTTGGCGACAATTTGGGAAGAGGTGTTATAGATGACTTTTCTAAACATTTACCCATTATATATGTTTTTTTGCTTCTGGCTTGGCGATTATAAAAGCAATTGAGAGAAACAAGAGAAGTTGGCCTTGTTGAAGGGTCCAAAAGAAGTGATCAAGGCTAGACAGGACTAGAAGTGATATGAAAAGGCCTACTTTGGCAGGAGTGGTTGCAAATTTGGCGATCGCAAAGAGGAGATAACTAAAGAGCAAAAGGCCAAATAGCCCGTTTTCGGCAAGGATTAAAAAGAAAACATTATGAACCGGTTGCAAGAGCCGAATTTGAGTTAAGGTAAAAAGATTAAGTTTGCCGAGTTCGGCAATAAAATTACCGCTACCTAAGCCAAAAAAGACATTTTTGATGGCAATATCAAGGGCTGCTTGGAGTAGGACAAGCCTTTCAGAAATAGAGGCAACCTGTAGATCTGGTAAATTGACAAGCCAATAAATAATGGCAAGAAGGGCAAAAAAGCCCAGTAGTAATAGAATCGGCTTTCTTTTGAAGTTAAGTAGGGTAAGATATGCGGCAATAAAAACGGTCCTTGAGAAAGTGAGCAGAAGAGCGAGAGTAATAGGCACAAAGATTAAAAAATGTTTTTTGAAAAAACGGGTGCTCGTTAATATATAAAGCAACAGCAGATAAATAAATAGAAAAGCGGCGGCAACATTTGGATGAGGGAAAGTGCCATAAGGACGAAGCAGAAGGCTGCCGAAAACATTGAGGTGAGCAATAGAGACTGTACCTGAGGTGAAAGACCTTTCGCCTAGAAAAGTAAGACCCAGTGAACCTTGTTTTAAAAACTGACTGATTAATATGAGCGCCTGCCAGAAAAGCGAAAATATTAAGATTTTTTGGATATTCTTTTGGTTCCTTGTGTCCTGAAGCATCAAGGTTGTGGCAAGACAAAAAAGACTAAGCTCAAGAAACTTTAAGGAGAAGTAAAAAGCGGGGCCGGGGCTACTGGCGGTAATTAGGGCATCAAATAGCAGATAAATATTAAAGAGAAGAAAAGCGTAAATGACGTGCTTGTTTGAGGAGAAGAATTTGGGAAGCTCGCGATTCCTATCAAAGATAAAAGATACTATGAATAGAAAGATGGTAATGTCGGAAAAATAGACAGAGATGGCGCGATAATCTATGGGGATACCCAGAACATAACTGGAGGATAGAAAAAAGTATTTATTGAGCTGGATTGGTAGGGATAGTAGGGCAAGGAAGAAGAAAATGCGTGAGAAGCGCATTAAAGTTCTGTTAACCTTTGGGTTTGATGACCAGGAAACGTCCGACCCCTTCACCTTCTGAGATGGTTGTGACCGATGGGTGGTCTGTCAGTTTACTATGAATGACTCTTCTTTCTGAGGCCTTTAGATTGTAGAGCGATTGAGGCTGGCCGCTAGTTGTCACTTTATCGGCGATGGAAAGGGCCATCTTTTCAAGCTTTTCTTCTTTCTGGCGGCGCCAAGAATCGACATCGACAAAAACTTCGAAATCTTCCTCACCGGTTAATGCTTTGAGGCGAATTGTCAAAATAAACTGGAGGCTTTCTAAATTGGCGCCATATTTGCCGATTAAAAGCGAAGAGTCTTCGGAGCTGATATCAACAAAATAGGTGTTATCCTCGTGCCAGACTTCGGCTGTTGCAGAGACGCCGAGGGCTTCTATTAAATCCTTGACGTTTTCGGCAACGAAATTTTCATCTAACTTGCGCTTGGCCATTTTATTTTTTCCATTTAGCGGGCAAATACTTATTAAGGCTGCCGGCTCCGGCAACTTTGTACTGCTGGACGATAGCAATAACCGTAAAGGTGTTCCAGTATAGCGAAAGGCCTACTGGAAATCCATAAGAGAAAAAGGCAATCATCAGGGGCATCAACAAGACCATTTGTGATTGCATTTGGGCCATGGAATCTTCGAGACCACCTTTGTTGTCTGTATTAGCTTTTAAGGCATTGGATTTTTGGGGAGTCATCATTTTCGATTGGGCAAACTGTAAAAGGCCAGTTACGATAGGGATTAATAGAATAAGAAAGCCGACTTCATGCCACTGGCTGGGTTTGGTAGCAAGATGGACACCTAAAAAGGAAGTGCTGGGAAGTTGGTGTAAATGAAGGCTAGGAAAATATAATTTGTTGTTAATTGCGCTTAGGGCTTCAACTTTATCTAACACAACGATCTTTTGAAGCACGTTATAAAGAGAGATAAAAACCGGGATTTGTAAAAGAACTGGCAAACAGCCTGCTGCTGGGTTGACGCCGTGTTCCTTGTAGAGCTTGCTAACCTCTTGTTGGTGCCTAACTTTGTCGTGGCCGTGCTCAGCTTTGATACGGTCGAGGTGAGGTTTGAGGGCGGCCATTTTTTGGGCGCTTTTTAACTGTGAGGTGGTCAGCGGCCAAAGGATAAGGCGAATGGCGGCGGAGAGAATAATAATTGAAAAACCGAGAGCCCCAGGAATAGAAAGAGCTGCTAGAAGCTTATAGGTGGCAATCAGGATATTGAGAAACGGAGTTATTAGAAAAACGTCAAAAGGATTCATAAGTTAGACTGGATCGTAAGCTGGCCTTTTAGAAAATGGGTGACAGCTTAAGATGCGTTTTGTCGATAGATAGGTACCCTTTAAGATGCCGAATTTCTCGATTGATTCAAGGCAATACTGGGAACAGGTGGGGCTAAATCTACAAGCTGGCAGTGGGGAACGGGAAATATTTTGGTAGCCTACAATAATAAGTTTGATTAGCTTTTTGGTCATTTACTTTTAAACAATTTTTCTAGCTTTTGCCGAATTTGCTGTTCTTTTAAACTAGCGATATTATTATTGACCATTATTTTGACATACCCACTAAAACCTAAGTTATTCAAAGCTTCCTTAAAGAGTCTTTTAATCCTATTTCTATCAACAGCCTTGGGTGCTACTTTTTTGGAAACGATGATAGTTATTTTTGCTTCGCTTGAGCTTTTTAAATATAGGATAAAATCTTCACTAGAAATTTTAGTTACGGTCATTAAACGGTCAGCTTTTTGCGGCCTTTTGTGCGCCTTCGTTTTAATACGTGGCGGCTATCCGTTGTTTTCATCCTTCCCCTAAAACCGTGGGTTCTGGCCCTTTTTCTTTTTTTGGGCTGGTATGTTCTTTTTGGCATGATATGTAGAAAGTAGGTTACTAAAAAAGACAAAGGATAGCAAGTCTTGGGTGTACCTTTGGAGTTGGTTTGTGCAGATAACTGGCGCCAATTTTTGAGGCTAATTTAAAGCTTTTCCACAAAGATTTTGAGATGTTGACAATTGTGGAAAAGTTTTGTAATCATGGATGTTGCCTATTTTTGAGATCTTCAAATTTGTTGATCTTCATAAAACTTTTTGTTCCTGCACAAAAAAATTAATTACCAGAATTGAGGTGTTTTCGTGGAAGGCCAAAAAGTTTGGAACAATATTTTAACTAACTTCAAAAAACAAATTGTCGCGTCGACTTTTAAGATGTGGTTTGGCGGGTCGTATGCTCTTGATTTTAAAAAAGAAGGAGATAATTTGCTATTAATAGTCGGCCTGCGTAATAACTTTATTAAGGAACAGGTTGAAGCAAGGTATAAAAAAGAGCTCAGTGACTTGGCATCAACGATCGGTTACCCTAATTTACAAATAATTTTAGTAGTTTCGCAAAAGGAAATAGCCAGGTCAAATAAAATGGAACCGCTTTTCAGCGGCGAACCATTGAACCTTAGCTTAAGGTCAAAACCAGGTACGGGAATTAACCCAAGCCATTCGTTTGAAAATTTTGTGGTTGGTTTTTCTAACAACCTTGCTTACGTTGCTTCAAGCCAGGTTGCTTCTAATTTAGGGACGACTTTTAATCCGCTTTTTGTTTATGGCCCCACTGGGGTTGGTAAAACCCACCTGCTGCACGCAATAGGCAATGAGGTTTTAAAAAAGACGATCGATGCCAAAGTTTTGTACGTCAATGCCGAGAAGTTTACAAATGACTTTTTAGAGTCTTTGCGCAATAAAACACAGGAGGCTTTTAGGCACAAATACCGTGGTATCGACTTGCTTTTAGTTGACGATGTGCAATTTTTGGCTGGTAAAGAAAGCACCCAAGACGAATTTTTCTTTACCTTTAATGAACTTTACCTTTCCGGTAGGCAAATAGTTTTGGCATCTGACAAGCACCCTAAAGAACTGGGTAGGCTTAAAGAGCGGCTGGTCAGTAGATTCTTGGGGGGACTAGCTTCTGATATTGGTGTGCCAGATTTAGAAATGAAGCTTGCCATTTTGAAGGCCAAGTGCCAAGAAAAAAGTGTCAACCTCGATGACGAAGTGCTTTCGTACCTTGCCAGTTCACCGGCTACCAACGTACGGGAGCTTGAAGGGCTGCTTATAAGCGCCATTACGACCTCTAAACTTTCAGGCGGCAAATTAGAAATAGATGGTTTAAAAAGAATGCTTTCTAAAAACGAGAAGATTATGGCTACAGCACTAACACCCGGTAAAATAATTGACACGGTGTCGCGGCACTTTAAAGTGAGCTTTGAGGCAATTTGTGATTCGAGCCGCAAGGCGCAGTTGGTTTATGCCAGGCAAGTTCTGATCTTTCTTTTGAGAAAGGACTTAGGCCTGCCGCTTGAGGCAATCGGGGAACTAGTGGGAGGGCGTGACCACTCAACAGTGATCCACAGCATTGAAAAGATTGAAGGCTTGGCCCGAGCAAACCAGGAAACTAGTGATGATATTTCCAGGATTAGGACGTTGATATCTTCTAATTAAATTTCAATTTCCCACAAAAAATATTAACTTATCCACAATTTGATTATGTTTATTAACAATTTAGAGTTACTTTTCAACAAAGATATTAACAGTTTTTGGGGTTTGTTTGATGAGGTTTTAGTAACAAATAAACATGACTATAAATAATACTACTGTTTTATATAATGCTTTTAGTTTTGTGTATGGACAGAGGTAAAGTTGATAACTATAATTGGCTTGCTTCTGTCCTAAGCCAGTTTTTCCATGAAGTTTAAAGTTAACCAATCGGAATTTTCTAAAGCACTCCTGACAGTAAGTAAGTCATTACTAACTAAAGCTAATTTACCAATACTTTCCAGTATTTTAATAACTGCTACTAAAAATAAAGTAGAAATTGTGGCGACAAACTTGGAGACAGCCACTGAAACGAGTTTTAACTCACAAATCGAAATTGAAGGGAGGGTGGCGGTAGTTGGGAAAACGCTTCTTGAGTTTGTATCGCAAATTCCTGAAGGGGAAATGGTTGTGGAAAAGTTAGGGGAAGAGGTTCTGGTTTCGACAAAAGGCTACAAGGCACGGTTTAACACGATGAATGCTGAGGATTTTCCAGCGATTCCTAAAATTGAGAAAGGTATGGAGTTTGAGGTTAGCGGGCAAGAGCTTAGCAATGCAGTTAGTAGGGTAGCTTTTAGTGCAAGCCAGGATGAAGGTAGGCCGGTTTTGACTGGCATATTACTGGAGCTTGTCAAAGGCAAAGTTTCAATGGTGGCAACAGACGGCTATAGGTTGAGTTTTCAGGAAGTGGTAGCTACTAAAAGTGCTAATGCGGGTTTGTCTAGCAGCGAGAGTGGTTTAAAAATCATAATGCCTGCAAGGGCCGCTATTGAGGTGGCCAAAATAATTGCTGGGCGAGAAGGTTTAGGGGTTGAAGATGGAAAAGATGGGATAAAAATTAATGTCTCTGATAACTTGAACCAAATTGTTTTTAAAGTTGACGACGTGGAGTTTACATCGAGGCTTATTGAAGGAGAATTCCCCGCTTGGCAAAAGATTATACCTGGTGAGTTTGCCAGCAAAGT
>OBEQ011151328.1_pt1 | contig 11104 bp, 15 predicted proteins | sample 1670901 | NCBI WGS metagenome assembly OBEQ01 (sample SAMEA104232315, study PRJEB22302) | groundwater metagenome | biome: forest; feature: aquifer; material: groundwater | place: USA | collected 2011-08-07 | depth 5.4 m | reverse complement strand
TTGAAAAAGTCGAGGTAGCCGGGCCTGGATTTATCAATTTTTGGGTAAAACCAAGCGTTTGGCAAGAACAGATAAAAGAGGTATTAGACCAAAAGTCTCTGTACGGGTCAAATAGTATCGGTAAAGGCAAAAAGGCGAGGGTGGAATTTGTTAGTGCCAATCCAACTGGACCGCTGCATTTTGGAAATGCCCGAGGCGGTCCGATTGGTGACGCCTTGGCTTCAGTCTTAGAACTTTCAGGCTATGAGGTTTTGAGGGAATATTACCACAACGATATTGGTGGCCAGGTTGAAAAGTTAGGCCAAACGATTGTAAACGTAAAAAATGGAGCCAATCTTGAGGATCAAGAATATAAAGGGGAATACATCAAAGGTTTGGTCAAGCAAATAGGTGACTTTAGTAATCCACAAGAGGCAGGAAAAAAAGCGTTAGAGATAATTCTAAAAACGATCCTTTCAGATTGTAAAGCACTAGGGATTAGTTTCGACAAAGTTTACAGTGAGAGCGAGTTTATAAAAAGCGGTAAAACAGAATCATCTTTAAAAAAAGTTGCTAAGTTTCTTAAAAAACGAGAAGGGGCAACCTGGTTTGTGCCAAACGACCAGTTTTTAAAAGACCGCGAGACTGTTGTTATTAAATCGGACGGTTTTTACACTTATTTTGCGGATGATATTGCTTACCACGATTTGAAATTTGGTGAGAAATACGATTTGGTGGTCGATATTTTGGGCGCTAACCACCATGGACATGTACCAAGGCTACAGGCGGCTATAAAGGCTCTGGGGTATGATGTTTCTAAGTTCCACGTGGTTTTGTACCAATGGGTTAGGTTTAAAAAGGGCAAAGAGATTTTGAAAATGTCCAAAAGGTCCGGGACTTTTATAACAGCCAGCGAAGTTTTAGATGAAGTAGGAGTGGATGCTGCAAGGTTTTTTATTTTGATGCATGATGCTAGTTCACATATAGATTTTGATTTAGATTTGGCTTCAAGAAAAAGTAAGGAAAACCCAGTTTATTATGTTCAGTATGCATATGCCAGAATCTCATCGATACTGGCAAAAGTCGGCAAAAAGTTGAAATTGGAAAATGTTGACTATCGGCTACTAACTACTGAATATGAACTTAATTTAATTCGAGAAACCACAAAATTTCCAGAACTTATAGAGGTGGTTGCCAAAGGTTTTGCTGTTCATAGGCTTGCGACTTACGCCATTGAGCTTGCCGATTCTTTCCATAAATTTTACGAAAATTGTCCTGTGATTTCGGACGATGAGAATTTGCAAAATGCAAGGTTAGGGCTGATCAATGCTGCCAAAATAGCTTTTGGTAATACACTAAGCCTATTAGGTATAAGTGCACCGGAGAAAATGTAAGAATTTATCTTGATAAAATACTGCCGAAAGGATAGAATGTAGAACGGGTTTAAGACAAAATGACCCTGCCTGTGCGTAAGCTCAGGTATTAGAGAGGATGTGTTATTTGTTTGTCGAAAATCATTGTTACCCACGTATCTCCAGATTTTGACGGGATACCAGGAATTTGGCTTCTAAAAAAGTTCCACCCAGATTTTGCTGACGCTGCAGTAGCATTTGTGCCTGTCGGCAACGCTACTTACAACAACGAGCCAGTCGATTCTAACCCCAATGTAGTCCACGTTGATTGTGGCATGGGAAAATTTGACCATCACGACAGGGACGAGTTTACTTGCGGTGCCCAACTCGTTTATGAGTGGTTAGTAAAAGAAGGATATGTTAAGGAGGAAGACAATGCGCTTTTGCGGATGGTCAAGATTTTTACCGAACTTGACCATGGATGGGATAACTACAAATGGCCAGAACCTGGTAGTGACCGTTGGGAATTTACACTTGCCAACATTTTAATTGGCTGGAAAATGCTTTATCCAGGTAAGTTTGAAAAATATGTGGAGTGGGTTGGCCTTGGGCTTGACGCAGTTTATATTTTTATGCAGCAAAAAGTAAAAGCAGAAAAAGAGGTTGAAGGAGGCCGCAAGTTTAAAACCAGATGGGGAGATGGAGTGGCCATTTATACCGGTAATGATTCGGTTTTGGACGCTGCTATTAAAAACGGCTACGCACTGGTTGCCCGTAAAGACCCGGCCAAAGGATTTGTGCGAATAACTGGGTCTAATAATCTTAAAGTGGACTTGACGAAAGCTTATGAGGACTTTTCTAAAAAAGACCCCGAAGCAACTTGGTTTTTGCATGCTTCCAAGGTATTACTTAGAAACGGGTCTACCAGGAATCCGACGATGAAGTCAACCAGATTAGATTTAGATGATGTCATAAAAGTATTGGAAAAGTCTTAAAGGCGATTTATGATTTACGAATTATGATTTATGGTAAAAAATGCAAAATGGTTGGTAAAAGAAGGAGTATTAAGAATTAAGTACATGACAGCCAGAGACTGTATTTTTTGCAAGATTGTGAAGGGCGAAATTAAATCGAACTTTATTGGTGAGAATGAAGGGGCAATTGCTATAAACGACATAAACCCGGTTTCCAGTACTCACGTTCTAATTTTTCCTAAAAAACATATTGATTCCGTTTTGACAATCAATGCCCAAGACTCAGGGGATTTGGTAGCCATGCATAAACTGGTCCAGAAACTAGTCAGCGAGCAAAAGCTCGAGGCATTTAGACTTGCTTATAATGGTGGTAAGTTCCAGCACATGGCACATTTGCATATGCATTTGCTCTCGGGAGGTAAAATAGAATGGAAGAAATTATAAATTTGATATTGGAAGTTACGGTGGAAGGGGGTGTTTTTATTTGACTAAAGTAGTAGCCCAACCAGGAGAATCGGTTGAATCACTAATCCGCAAATTTAACAGAAAGGTACAATCCGAAGGGATTTTACAAGAACTTAAAAAGCGTGAACATTACCTTTCACCTTCAGAGAAAAAACAGCAAAAAATCCAAATGGCTCGCAAAAAATACATTAGGAGTAAAATATAGGTATGGTACTTTTTAAGCAGATTTCTGCTGATTTAAACGAAGCACTCAAGGCTAAGGAAGAAGTAAAAGTTTCGACACTGAGATTTTTAATCTCCAACCTCAACAACGCCAAAATCGCCAAAGGTGACGATTTGACAGATGATGAGGTTGTTAACGAGATTAGAAAAGACGCCAAACGCCACAAGGAATCGATAAGTGCTTTTGAGACTGGTAATAGAGCCGAGCTTGCCGAAAAAGAGAAGGCAGAGCTGTCCATTCTAATAAAATATTTACCGGCACAGATTACGGAGGCCGAGCTAGAAAATATGGTTACAGAAGCGATAAATGTGGTTGGTGCCAAGAGTCTTGCTGATTTAGGAAAAGTAATCAAAGCGGTGATGACTAGCGCTGGGAATAGGGCAGACGGTGGGGTAGTTGCACAGATTGTAAGAAGTAAACTTGCTGGGACTCAATAGTAATTAGGGTCTTGTCACGGCTTTCCCTCCCGCCAGTGCCCGCTTTGATGATTGATCTGCGGATACCGATTAATGTTTAGGCACTGTGTGTTGTCAGGAACCTTTCCTGTTGTGCCGCCCCATTGGTCTATTATGATTAATGTTTTGATTAGTAGCGAAAGCAGATATCCCATAAACAGAAAAGTAATCCGAGATGTGGTTTCAAAGACGCTTGCCGAAAACAACATGGGTAGTGCTAATGCCGAAGTTTCTGTGGCGGTTGTGGGAGAGCGTAAGATGAAACAAGTCACAGGTAAGTATTTTCAAGACGGCAGGAGGCACGCAGTAGTCTCATTTCCGTTTGAGGATGTGGCAAGTAGTAGTGAAGGTTTTGTGACTCCACCCGACGAGATCTTGAGACTTGGTGATGTTATTATATGTTGGCCTTGGGTTCTTGTTGCTGCAGGTGAGGATGATGTCTTGGTTGATGAAGAAGTTATAAATCTGGTTGGTCATGCAGTAGAACATTTGGTAGGTAAACACCATGAGTAACAAGGTCAAAAGTCCCTTCTCCGTCAAGACTTCGGAGGGCGAGCGAAAGTCAAAAGTCAAAGTTACCTGAATGGTTTTTTACAGAAAATATCGGCCACAAAAATTTAGCGATCTTGTTGGCCAAAAACAAATTGTCGAATCGTTACTTTCTCAACTGGCAGCAGGCAAAGTAAGTCATGGTTATTTATTTTGTGGCCCAAGAGGTACGGGGAAAACTTCAACTGCCAGAATTTTGGCAAAGGCAGTGAATTGTGAGGTTTACGGCTCACAGCTCACAGCACACAGTAAACAAACAACAAACAACAAACAACTGGATGCTGCCAACCGCTTTGGCGAACCTTGCAATAAATGCCAATCCTGCATATCGATTACTGACGGGTCCAGCTTAGATGTAATTGAAATAGATGCGGCGTCTAACCGAGGCATCGATGAAATTCGGGATCTGAGGGAGAAAGTTAAGCTCTCACCGGTCTCTTCTCGTTTTAAAGTCTACATTATTGACGAAGCGCACATGTTGACGATGGAGGCATTCAACGCATTTTTGAAAACGCTAGAAGAACCTCCAGGCCATGTCATTTTTATTATGTGTACGACCGCTCCTGCCAAATTGCCGGCGACGATTATCTCTAGGCTTTCCCGCTTTAATTTTTCAAGAGCAACGGGGGCTGATTTAGTAGAGGCTCTTGGCAATATTGCCAAAAAAGAGAATTTAAAAATTGAAAAAGTAGCACTTTTGGCGATTGCAAAAATAGCAGATGGCTCATTTCGCGATGCGGCTTCGATTTTGGATCAGCTGGTCGCTGGGAAAAAATCGATTAAAGAGGACGATGTTTTGGAAATAACCATGTTTTCTTCTTGGAATCAAGTCGCCGATTTTGTTGATATGATTTCTAAGAAAGATCTCAAAAAAGCGGTTGACTTTGTCGAAAAAATATTTGAGGCAGGGGGTGACGTGTCAATATTGACCAAAGAAGCTATATTATTTTTGGAAAAGTTGCTGCTTGTAAAAATCGGCTCGTCTCCTGAGGCTTTTGATGAAAGTGACGATCAGATAGCAACAATGGAAAAACTGGCTCAAAGTTTTGAATTTATCGCTTTACAGAATTTAATGAAATTATTACTAGTGGCTGAGGGCGAAATTAAAGTTTACCCTTTGCCGCAGATACCACTGGTTTTGGCTATTTGTAAGTATTGTGGAGAACCGACTAAAGTTAATAGTTCACAGTTGATAATTGACAGCTTAGAAGTGGAGCAATCTAATAAGCCTCATGACTTGCAAAAGAAAGAAAAACTAGGACGGTTCGAGGTAAGCGTTCTTAAGGATTACCCAGCGCATGTTACCAAAAACATAGTTGGAAATGCCAAAGCGGTGAAGTCCCTGGAGAGGATTGAGAATAAATGGGGAGATTTCCTTGCCCGTATCAAGCCAATCAATGCCCATCTTGTTGCGCTTTTAAGGTCTTCCAGGCCGATTGAATTTGATGGGACAAATTTAACGATAGAAGTATTTTTCAGATTCCACAAAGAAAAGCTAGAGGAGCCAAAAATTAGAGATTTGCTCTCAGAACAACTTGAGGAAACTATGGGTGCTCCAGTAAGAATTAACTTGATACTTGCCCAGCGACAGGCAGGAGCGCCAAAGGCTGTTGTTGCAAGCGACGTCGCTGAAGTAGGTGGCGATGAACTTTCAAAAATTGCTCAAGAGATATTTTCTGAGTAATATTAAGTTAATGAGGCTTTTACTGCTCTTATTTATTATTCCTTTGGTTTTAACTGGATGTTTGCCTAAAATTGGTCTTGGCGGCGGCGAGAGCCCGAAAGAAGAATATTTAAAAGGGAAGGTTGTTGGCAATTTTCCTAATATTCCACTTTACCCAAAGTCTCGAGTAATTGAATCTTACGGTTTTAATGATACTTTTGGATCATCTTTTGCAATCGACGAAGACTTAAAGAAGGTTATCGAGTTTTATAACAATTCTTTTCCGCTTCTTGGTTGGGAGTTTGCCTCTCGCCAAGTCAGCAATGATAATTTCGCCTACGATGTTAAAAGTGAGAAGTACCAGGGGCAGGTCGTAGTTAATACTGCTGCCGACGGCAAGCAAACTGCAATTACAATTTCCCTTTCGCCTAGGTAACTGTTGACTTGCTGAAAAATTAGTTGTTATAGTTAAGTAAGATGAAGAAAATATTTTCAGCTGCTCTATTTTTTTGTCTTATCTTAGTTACCTCATTTACTATAGCTCTGGCCACAGGGGAATCTAGTTCTAGTGCCACAAATTCTACTTCCGGCTCAACACCTTCGATGACCCATACCCTATACAGAGACAAAATTGGCGAAAAGCGCGAAAACTTAAAAGAAAAATTACAACACAGAAAGGTCGAATATGAAAAGAGAAAAAAGGAACTGGAAGCAAAGCTCAAAGAGAAAAGACAGGAGATAAAAGACAGAAGAATGCAACATATTTCTGAGAGGTTTGAAAAACTTTCAAAAGAGAGACGAGATCGTTTACAAAAACTAAGCGATGTTTACGACAAACTAGGCTCAAGAATTAGTAAGTTAAAAGCCAAAGGAGTAGACGTGTCTGCAGCAGAAACTGCTCTTGCCGGTTGCGTGGATAAAAAGACAGCGGCAGAAAACTCATTAACTTCGACGGAAAATGCACTAAAGAATATAGACTTTAATTCGACGACGGCAAAAGATCAATCAAATACTCAGGTGGAAGCAATAAAGCAAGGGAATGCTTCCGTAAAAGCTTACTACGAATGCCTTAGGAATGTTGTTAAGACATTAAAGGCAACAAAAGGTGCTGAAGGGACAGAGTCGCCAAAACCAACAACAACACCATGAAAATAATGGAAAATAAAAAATTACAAGAAGGCAACGTTTTAATAGTATTTCCCTTAGTCGTGATTATTATATTTGTGGTTATACTTTCAATGAAGTTTTTGAATGTCGGGCCATTTAGTATGCCGCCGCCAGCCAGTGTTTCAAGCTCGATCAGTCAAGACCAAGTTGTTAATGATTCTGATGGCCTTAAGGATATAGAAAGCGATTTAGGTAATGCCAACGTATTGGGTGTTAATACAGAGTTAGAAACCATTCAGAACGAGTTAAAATCTTTCTAAGTCTTTTTTGCCGTCTTGACTAAGTTTTAAAAAAGCGCTATTTGTAAATTGGCGGTAGAAAATTTTCTCCACTTTTTAATTTTTTGCTCCTTTAAAATATTTGCCCGAAATCCAGAACGCTGTTATGCGACCTAAAATTAAAATCCATTCCGTCAAGAAGAGGATAAAAGCCGAAAAAATCTCTAAATTTAACTGGAGAACGATATGGTATTCGGTAGTTATCTGGCTACTGGCAATTATCGTCGGAGGCTTGGTAATATTGCCATGGTTTTATTTAGTACTGCCCGCTGTTGTTTTTTGGTCGACAATAATTTACTTTAAAAAGGAGGATAAAAATTTAAAGACGGGCCTTTTGATTTCACTTTTTTGGTTTTGCGTAATTTTTTGCCTGGATATTTTGGAATTAGTTGGACCTTATTACGCCAATGCACAGCTTTATTTCTCTGACCCTAGGAATTGGCTAAAATACGCACTAATTTTGTTGGTTCCGATAATTTACACCTTAGTTTCGGAAAACAATAGTTCCAAAAAAGCCCATCGCGGACGTCCAGTTAAACTAGGTAGAACGGCCGCGGTCATCCAATAAACAGGTAGAAAGAACCCGGTCAGATATGATAACATTTTGGGTAAGATGCGAGACTTAGCCCAGAGTATCGGTGGCAGCCAATCAACTTCAAAGAAAAAAATTTTAAAAATTGCTTTAATTATGGTAATTGTTGTTGGTGTTGTCTTTTTTGTTAATAACAAATTTTTAGGCAGTAGTGTTGGGGGAGGCGGCTCAGTAATTTTAAAGGAAGCTCCTTTTGGAATGACACCGGTTGGAGTTTCGGCCCAGCAAACAGCTGTCCAGGGTGGAGTAAACTTGACGACTCAAAGTGCCATATTTAAGGATATTAAAGGAGAAGGTGGGACGGCAACTGCCACACGCTCTTTTGGTGGCGGGACATATGTTTTAACTGTTGATGCCAATTTACCAGACCCAAAAAATACTTATTACCAGGTTTGGCTCGTTGGTGGTGGAGAAGCTGTACCGGTTGATTTTATGCGGGGTTCAAAAACTAGTTGGAACTTAAGTATACGAGACACCGATAAATTTTCTAAATATAAGGGTATTTGGATAACGCTTGAGCGCACTAAGGACAGTAAGCCGGAAGAGCATATACTAGAGGGGACGTTTTAAAAGTTATTAGTTTATTGTTCATAGTTCATAGTTTTGATTTTTCCCAATTAACCATTTACTATTAACTATTAGCATGAAGAAGGTCATGGTATTTGGGGCGTTTGACGGTTTACATCCGGGACATATAGATTTCTTTAAACAAGCTAAAAGATTTGGTGACTATTTAATTGTTTCGGTTGGTACTGACGAAAATGTGGCTAAGATTAAAGATAAAAAACCCTTATTTAACCAGGCAGAGCGTCTAGAGTTGGTTTCTAATATTTCTATTGTAGATAAGGCAGTTTTGGGCGCCAAGAGAGATTTTTACCAAGAGATTAAAAAGTATAACCCCCAGGTGATTTGTTTAGGTTATGACCAGTGGGTAACAGAAAAGGATGTTAATGGTGGGCTGGCTTCTGTTGGGTTACCAAAGACGCAGGTGATTAGACTGAAACCTCATAAAGAGCAACGGGCAAAATCAACGATAATCAAAAAAAAGTCTGTTGACTTTTAAAAGCGGTCAAATAGTTTTCTCAGACTTACCAAACGGTGTTTTTTGGATACTGCTTTTTCTTTGGATTTGACGAGTAAGCGTTTCATACGGTCGAGGGCAACGTCGATAGCTTTATCCATTCTCCTGTCTTTTTCTAAAACTTCCAGGTCTTTTCCTGGTACGGCAATAATTAACTCGCAGATAAAATCGTGGTCTTCACTGCGGTGGGCCTTTTCGCCTATCAAACGGACGCTAATCTTTTCTATTCTTGGGTGATATTTGGAGAGGCGAGAGACTTTTTCTTTCGCATAAGCCTCCATTTCAGGAAAGTCCTTTAAGTGAGAGCCAGATACAATGATATTCACGACGCCTTAATATTTTATCGAAATGGTTGACAATTAACAATTAACAATTTACTATTTACATCACCATGTTTGATAAATTACAGCAGCTAAAAGAACTTAAGAAAATGCGCGATGAGGCTATGACTATTCAACGCGCACTTGACAGTGAGACAGTCGAAGTTGATAAAAACGGTGTCAGGGTGAAAATTACTTTAGCGCAGAGATTTGTGACTATCGAGTCAAATGGAAAGGGTGATGAAGATATTGTGGAGGCAGTTAACGAAGCAGTCAAAGAAAGCCAAAAACAGGCAGCCCGTAAGATGCAACAAATGGGGGGCTTAGATTCCCTCAAGGGGATGTTTGGTGGTAATTAAGAAACCAGTAATCCCCTATAGTTTTTAATTTCTTCTCTGATTTAGTATAATCCCATCTCATGGAACGTATATTCCCTGACCAACCTGCCGCCAATCCTGAGTTGATTTGGCCGACAGAGGCTGTTTTGAAAAAGCCAGACTTTTTTGAAGGTCGCGAACAAAATGCTTGGAGATTACATTTAAGATGGCCAAGTGGGCGAGTTGCTACTATTGTCCTTGGTGCGGACTTTGTAATCGAAAGTCCGACATACGGCAAGGTAACATCTATAGTGTTTGCCCTAGAAGGGCAGCCTGTGTACGATACCATTAAATTCGATATTGCCAGAAATGTTGATATTGTTACCTATTCAGTTTCCAAGAAAGGCAAACTTAAAGTTTTATTTATTAGCGAGCAGAGGCAGCTTGCCGATGACCCTTTTAATCCTGATGCCAAAGCGCCAGTTTTTTGGGGACTACCGGGAGGATTTATAGACAAAGGAGAGACTGTTGAGGAAGCAAGCAGGAGAGAAACAAAAGAAGAAACTGGTGCCGAGGTAATTGATGTTTATTTCCCTAAGGCACCAAAACATAATTTTGCAGTGGCGCTTGCAGGAACATGGGGTGACATTGCTTTTGTAAGGGTCAACCCGAAAATTGTAGATAAAATCCATGACAACGATGCTGAGCCAATTTATAGGGCAAAATTTGTCGATTTTAAAAAAGCCAAAAAACAAATTAAAAAGGGTATAACTAAATATGGTTGCACTAGAAGCGCAATCTCTAATTCGGCACTTTTTATTTTTGAGCAGTATAAAAAGGAATTAGTAAAAAGAGCGTTGAAAAAAGGTAAAATATGAGTGTGGAGCAAATTGATTCGACAAGAAACTTGATCGTTGCTAGCGTTTTTAACGACCCTGAGGCAAGATTAGTTGGGATGTTAAGGGATTACGGATCTAGTGTAAATGAACTTATTGGGGATAAGCTGGTCGTTGCCGTAAGCGCTAGGACTGCACCGGAGATTGTCGAAGAGCTCAAAGATCAACTGGTAAATTTTTCTCAGGAAGAGACTCAGCTTGAAGTTGTTGATGCATACAAAAGAGCAATTGGTTTGGCGCTTGAGCTTAAGCCAGCATTTATCCAGGTTGTAGATTTTGATAGGCTTCTTCATTGGGTGAGCAGATTTCCCGAAGAGATTAGGGATTTAACAAACCGCAATTATCGCGGGCTAGTTTCTTATTTGCGGACTGCAAGAGCATTTGAGACACATTCTCTAGCCCAAAAGGAGACGGAGAGAGTTATTAACGAGGCTGCATCAAAAGTCGCGGGACAAAAAGTAGATATCATGTCGGGTTCATTTGGTTTGGAAAATAAGTTGGCTGGACTAGTCCTTGAAAAACTTAGTCGCCGAGATTCCGGGTTTTATACGGAGTTTTTGGCACTTGCGATAAAAGGGGGCTATAGCATTTCGACGGTGGTTGTTGAGGGGCTCGAATGGGAAACCCCGGATCAATACCAAAGCCGGATTGCAGAAATTGGTTATGAGGCATGGCTTAGTGAGTATCAAAGCCAAGCCGAATGGCAGAGAAGACGACAGATGATGCAGAATTGCTTGGAGGTTTTGGCCGAGCTGGAAAAATAAGATGAAAGTCCCAAAAAGTGTTGCTAGTT
>OBEQ010706820.1_pt1 | contig 11104 bp, 9 predicted proteins | sample 1670901 | NCBI WGS metagenome assembly OBEQ01 (sample SAMEA104232315, study PRJEB22302) | groundwater metagenome | biome: forest; feature: aquifer; material: groundwater | place: USA | collected 2011-08-07 | depth 5.4 m | reverse complement strand
GTCGACGAGCGATCGCATCGTCGCGACGCCGCCGTTGAACATCACCTGAATCGGATCCTCGACGAGCGCGTCCTCGAGCGGCACCGACTGCGCGATGAGCGACTGGTTGCGCGCCCAGTACGCCTTGCGCCCGGGATGTTCCCAGTCCATCGTCTCGAACATCACCTGGCGGTCGACGTCGCGATCGAACACGAGCGCCGCCGCATGGCGGAAGGGCCTCGTCGAATCGAGGACCGAGCGCGCGACGCCACGATCGAGGAGCCGCTTCGCGAGCGTCGAGCCATCCATGCTCCGTTCGACGGCGCCGTTGCTGACGATGAGCGTCAGCGTGGAGGGGAGTGGATCCGCGATCGGGCGCGCGAACGGATAGCTGCGCCCCGTCACGAGCGCGACGTGAATGCCTGCAGCCACCGCGTCGCGGATCGCGTCGATGTTCGCTTGCGGAATTCGCCCGCGCGTGTCGAGCAGTGTGCCGTCAACGTCGATGCCGATCAGCCGGATCATCCCACTCCGTATTCTGCATTCGGCGCCGACCACGTCCGTACCTTCGTGTCTCCGAGGCCCGTCTCGCTCGATGCGTTACGATAGAAAGGTTATGCGTCTGGATGAGTTCCAGGGAGTGAATGCCGGGTACGTCCTGGAGCTATACGAACGCTATCGGCAGCACCCTGAGTCGGTCGATCCCGAGACCCGCAAGGCCTTCGAGTCGTGGACGCCGCCGTCCACCGACGCCGCGCTCGCGCAGCCTGTTTCAGGCTATCCGAACATCCAGAAGATCGTCGGCGCCGCCACCCTCGCGGACGCCGTCCGCCGCTACGGCCACCTTGCCGCGCGCATCGATCCCCTCGGCTCCGAGCCGATCGGCGATCCGTTGCTGTCGCCCGGCGCTCACGGTATCACCGACGCGGATCTCCAGGCGCTGCCCGCATCGCTCGTCGGGGGTCCGGTCGCTGAATCATCGGCCAACGCGTTCGAGGCGATCGAAAAGCTCCGCCGCATCTATTGCTCGACCATCGGCTTCGACTACGCGCACATGTTCGTGCCGGACGAGCGCGATTGGCTGCGGCACGCCGCCGAGTCAGGCCGTTTCCTTCCGCCGATGGATCCGAACAGCGTCGAGGCGGTCCTCGATCGCATCACCCAGGTCGAGGTCTTCGAGCGCTTCCTCCATCGGACCTTTCCCGGCAAGACGCGCTTTTCCGTCGAAGGGATCGACATGCTCGTCCCGATCCTCGACGAGATCATCTGCGGCGCGGCCGACCATGGCGCGCGGCACGCGGTGCTCGGCATGGCGCATCGCGGCCGGCTCAACGTGCTCGCGCACGTGCTCGACAAGCCGTACGCGCAGATCCTCGCCGAGTTCAAGGATCCGGTCGCCGCCAAGTCGTTCCGCACCGACCTCGGGCGGACGGGCGACGTGAAGTACCACTCCGGCGCCCGGACCGCCGCACCGCGCGGCCAGATGTACGTGACGCTGGCGCCGAACCCGAGCCACCTGGAGGCCGTCGATCCCGTCGTGGTGGGAATGGCGCGGGCCGCGGGCACCCGCGCCGACCAACGCGGCGCCGTGCACTTCGACGGAGCCATCACGCTGCCGATCCTCATTCACGGGGACGTCGCGTTCCCCGGCCAGGGCGCGGTCGCCGAGACGCTGAACCTGTCGCGCCTTGCCGGTTACGACACCGGCGGCACGATTCACATCATCGCCAACAACCAGCTCGGGTTCACGGCGACGCCGGCCGAGTCGTACAGCACCAGCTACGCGAGCGGCCTCGCGCGCGGCTTCAAGATCCCGATCGTGCACGTGAACGCGGACGATCCGGTCGCCTGCCTCGAGGCCGCGCGGCTGGCGTGGGAATATCGGGCGCGCTTCGGCCTCGACTTCCTCATCGATCTCGTCGGCTATCGCCGGTACGGCCACAACGAAGGCGACGAGCCTTCGTTCACCCAACCCGAAATCTACAAGACCATCTCGTCGCATCCGACCGTTCGCGAGATCTGGGCGCGCACGCTGGTCGAGAAGGGAAGCATTCCCGCCGACCTGCCGGACTCGCTGGTGAAGAAACATTTCGAGGTTCTCGAGACGACCTACGCGTCGCTCACGCCCGAGCAGGAGTACGTCCCGCCGCCTCCCCCGCAGCCGCCGCCGGGCACGGCGGGACAGGTCACGACCGGCGTGGCGCTCGATCGTCTTCGCGAGATCAACGACGCGCTGCTGACGCGCCCCCAGGGCTTTGCGTTTCACCGCAAGCTGGAACGGGGACTCGAGAAGCGCAAGAACGCATTCATAAATCCAAGCGAGCGTTCGATCGATTGGGCCACGGCCGAGCAAATCGCGCTGGCGACGATCCTGGCCGACGGCATCCCCATCCGCATGACCGGGGAGGACGTCGAGCGCGGCACCTTCAGCCATCGCCACGCCGTGTTCCACGACGCGAACACCGGCAAGCGGCTCATTCCCCTGCAGGAATTTCCGCAGGCGCGCGCGGCGTTCGAGATTCACAACAGTCCGCTGACCGAGAACGCGGCGGTCGGCTTCGAATTCGGCTACAACGTGCAGGAGCCGCGGCGCCTGGTGATCTGGGAAGCGCAGTACGGCGACTTCATCAACGGCGCCCAGGTGATGCTCGATCAGTTCGTCACCTCCGGCCGCGCGAAGTGGGGCCTCACGCCATCGCTCGTGTGCCTCCTGCCGCACGGCTACGAGGGACAGGGGCCGGAGCACTCGAGCGCGCGCCCCGAGCGCTTTCTGGAAGCGGCCGCCGACATCAACCTGCGTCTCGTCAACTGCACGACTGCCGCGCAGTATTTCCACCTGCTGCGTCGTCAAGCGGCGCTCCTCGAGCGCGATCCGCTTCCGCTGTTCGTGCTGACGCCGAAAGGCCTCCTGCGTCACCCGGCCGTGGCGTCGACACCGCAGGAGCTCGAGCAGGGCCGTTTCCTCTCGGTCATCGACGACGAGGAGGCGCGCGGCCGGGCAAGCGCCATCACGCGCGTCGTCCTGTGCAGCGGCAAGGTCTACGTCGATCTGATCAGCAGCGAGCGGCGCACGGCGGCGAACACCATCGCGATCTGCCGCGTCGAGCAGTTGTATCCGTTCCCGACAATCGCGCTGAACGAACTGCTTGGGCGCTACCCTTCTGTACGCGACGTTGTCTGGCTGCAGGAAGAGCCTGAGAACATGGGCGCGTGGGAATTCATGCGCCCGCTGCTCGACGAGCTGATTGGCGATCGCTGTCCGCTCCGCTACATCGGACGCGTCCGCAGCTCCAGCCCGGCGGAAGGGTCCGCCGCGTGGCACCACCTGAATCAGAAGGCGCTCGTCGAGCAGGCCTTCGATCTCGGCAGCCATGCCTCGGAGCCCTCGTTGGTGCTGTCAAAGCAGGTGTAGAACACCACCATCATGACCAACATCGTCGTTCCGGAGCTTGGTGAGTCGGTCGTCGAAGCGCGCGTCGCGCGCTGGCTGAAGAAGGAAGGCGACCGCGTCGAGGTCGGCGAGCCGATCGTCGAGCTCGAAACGGAGAAGGTCGATCTCGAGGTCAACGCCGAGCGCGGCGGCGTCATCGCCAGCATCAAGCGCAAGGAAGGCGAGGACGTGAAGATCGGCGAAGTGCTGGGCGTGGTGGACGAATCGGCCGCGGCGCCGGCCAAGGGGACGGCCAAGGCAACAGAGCCCGGCGGCAACGGCCCTGCGGCTGCGCCTCCCGCCGAAGACAAGCGCGCAACGCCCACCGCGCGGCGAATAGCCAAGGAGCACGACGTCAACCTTGGCGAGCTGCAGGGCTCAGGGCCAACGGGCCGCGTCATGAAGGAGGACGTTCAGAGAGTGATTGCGCGCCACGCGCCGGGTGAGCGGGTTGAGGAGCGGCAAAGAATGACAAAGCGCCGCGCAACGATCGCGCGTCGTCTCGTCGAGGCGCAGCACAACGCCGCGATGCTGACGACGTTCAACGAGATCGACATGACGGCCATCATGGCCCTCCGCGAACGCCGCAAGGAAGCGTTCAAGCAGCAGCACGGCGTCGGCCTCGGCATCGCCTCGTTCTTCGTGAAGGTCAGCGTTGCCGCGCTTCGCGCGTTCCCGCAGCTCAACGCCGAGATCCAGGGCGACGAGATCGTCCTGAAGCGGTACTACGACATCGGGATGGCGGTGGGTGTGGAAGGCGGGCTGGTCGTGCCGGTGCTTCGCGGCACGGACCGGATGTCCTTCGCGGAAGTCGAGCACGCGATCCGCGATTATGCGAAGCGGGCGGCGGACGGAACGCTGACGCTTCAGGATCTCGCGGGCGGCACCTTCACGATTACCAACGGCGGTGTCTTCGGATCGCTGCTCAGCACGCCGATCCTCAATCCGCCGCAAGTCGGCATCCTCGGCCTCCACAAGATCCAGGACCGCGCGGTCGCCGTCAACGGCCAGGTCGTCGTCCGTCCGATGATGTACGTCGCCCTGAGCTACGACCACCGCATCGTCGACGGCCGCGAGGCGGTGCAGTTCCTCGTGAAGATCAAGGAGTTCATCGAGGATCCAGGACACCTGCTCCTCGAGAGCTGACTACTCCTCCGACATATAGGGATACTTGTGATCGCGCGGCGGCGAGAACGTCTCCTTGATCGTCCGTGCGCTCACCCACCGCAGCAGGTTGATCTTCGAGCCTGCCTTGTCGTTGGTGCCCGACGCTCTTCCGCCGCCAAACGGCTGCTGCCCGACGACGGCGCCCGTCGGCTTGTCGTTGATGTAGAAGTTGCCCGCCGCATTCCTCAGCGCGTTCGTGGCCTCGACGATCGCCGCGCGGTCGGTGCTGAACACCGATCCCGTCAGCGCGTAGGGCGACGTCCGATCGATCGTTGCGAGCGTCTCCGCCCAGTCGGCATCCGGATAGACATACGCCGTGACGACCGGTCCGAAGATCTCCTCGCACAGCAGTCGATACGCGGGATCCTTTGTCTCGATGAGCGTCGGCTCGATGAAGTAGCCGTCATCTCCGCTCACGGTGCCGCCCTGGATCACCTTCGCGTTCTTCTTCGCATCGTCCAGGTACGCGCTGATCCGCTCGAACGCCTTCTTGTCGATCACCGCGCCGATGAACGTCCGGCAGTCGGCGACGTCGCCCATCTTCATCTCGCGCATGATGCCGGCGACGCGGTCGCGGACCTCGGGCCAGAGCGACTGGGGAATGTAGACGCGGCTTGCCGCCGAGCATTTCTGTCCCTGGTACTCGAATCCACCCCGGGCGATGGCAACCGCCACCTCCTGCGCATCTGCTGACGGGTGCGCGACGATGAAGTCCTTCCCGCCCGTTTCGCCGACGATGCGCGGGTAGGACCGGTAGCGGCCGGTGTTCTCGCCCACTTTCCGCCACATGCTGTTGAAGACGGCGGTGCTCCCCGTAAAGTGAATGCCCGCCAGATCGGGGGAGTCGAGCACGATGCTGCTGATCTGCGCGGCGTCGCCCGGAATGAAATTGATCACGCCGGGCGGCAGGCCGGCGCGCTCGAGGAGGCGCAGAACGTAGCAGGCGCTCAGCATCGCGCTCGACGCCGGCTTCCAGATCACCGTGTTGCCCATCAGCGCCGGCGCCGTCGGCAGGTTGCCCGCGATGGCCGTGAAGTTGAACGGCGTGACCGCGTACACGAATCCCTCGAGCGGCCGGTAGTCGATCCGGTTCCACGTCGCGTGAGTGCTCATCGGCTGCTCGCCGTACAGCTCCTGCGCATAGTGCGAGTTGAACCTCCAGAAGTCGATCAGCTCGCACGCGGAGTCGATCTCCGCCTGGAACGCGACTTTCGACTGGCCCAGCATCGTTGCCGCGTTCAGTGTCTGCCGCCACGTCGTCGCCAGCAGCTCCGCGGCCCGGAGGAAGATGGCCGCGCGGTCCTCCCATCGCCAGCTGGCCCATTCGCGCGCGGCGTTTTTCGCTGCGGCAATCGCCTGGTGCACGTGTTCCGGATCGGCCGCATGCCAGTCCGCGAGCACGTGGCGATGGTCGTGCGGCATGACCGCCTGCTGCGTACGTCCTGTGCGGATCTCGCGTCCGCCGATGACGATCGGAATGTCGATCCGCTCCGCCGCCATCGACTTCAGCCGCGCCTTGAGCTCCGCGCGCTCCGGCGAACCGGGGAGATATGCCAGGTTTGGTTCGTTGAGGGGCGAAGGCACACGCACGATGGCCGCGACGCCTGCGGACGCGCCGGCGGTGGCTGGAGCCGATGCCGATGCTGGAGATTCAGAGACAGCCGAGTTGGCCTGGGTCACCATGAACGAATCTTACGTCACGCTCCCTCAGTGACGCGCTGGTTCAATGTCGACAGCGATCGTTCTCCACTTCTGCTGACGGAAGCGGGCCACGCTGAGCACGCAGCGCGTGAAGTGACCGATCACGATCGCCATCCAGATGTCGCCCGGCATGAGCTCACGGGTCATCTCGATGAGCATGCACAAGCCGAGCGGGATGATGATCTGGGAAATCACCGAGATGTAGAGCGGGCTGCGGGTGCCGCCCGTGCCCTGCAATCCGCCCGTGTAGCTGAGCGCGACGGTGATGAACAACCCAGACACGCTCAGATAGGCGAGCAGCTGCCGGCCGATCGACAGCACGAGCGGATCGGTCATGCCGAATGCCGCCAGGAGATATTGCGGGATCAGGACGAAGGCCGCGCCGACAATGGCCGCGGCGGCGAGCCCGATCTGCGCCGCGACGCGCACGCCTTCCGCCGCGCGATCGGGATTGCCAGCGCCGAGGTTCTGCCCCGCGATCGTCGCCGCGGCGCCGAGCAGCCCGGTCGACGTCCACGTGATCAGCGAGAACAGCTCGGTGTAATCCACGGCGAACGCGGCCTGCGCCGCGGCGCTGTGCTCGAGCGCGCCGATGAACCGGAGGAGGAACACGCCTCCGATGTTCATCGCGATGCCCTGGACGCCGGTCGGCAGGCCGAACCGGAAGAGCGATCGAATGACGGTGAAGTCCGGCTTGTGATCCATGCCGCGCTCGAAATGGATCACCGACTCCGGCCGCGTCAGCCGCCACACGCCCCACGCGCTGACCAGCGTGCTGCTGATGATCGTGCCGAACGCCGCGCCGATGGTGCCGAACATCGGGATGAGCGTGACGTTGAGGCCGATCGTCAGGCCCGTCATCGCGAGGCCGAGGCGGAGCGGCGTGCGGGGATCGCCGGCCGCACGGAACGCGCCGCTCAGCATGAAGAACATGATCAGGCCGACGATGCCGAGGAACATCGCGCGCAGGAACGGCAGCGCCTCCTGGCGGACTTCAGGTGCCGCGTTCACGAGCGTCAGGAGCCATGGCGCCGCGACGTAACCCACGACCGCGAGCACGGCTGAGAGTCCCGCCGCGGTCAGGAACGACTGGTAGACGACGCGATTGACCTTGTGCGAGTCGCCGGCTCCGGCAAATCGCGCGACGAGCACGGCCATGCCCGTGAACACCGAGCTGATGAAGACGATGACGACGAGGACGATCTGCCAGCTCACGCCGATGGCGGCGTTGCCGACGTAGCCGACGAAGTGCCCGACCATGATGTGGTCGATGATCCCCTGCAGCCCCGCGATGACGTTCTGGAGCATCGTCGGCCACGCGAGCTTCCAGACCGCGGGGACGATCGGGCCTTCGATGAGCGAGCGGTCGTATTTCTGGATGCGCGGGGCGGCGGTCGCCATGTGGATGAGGGCGCGAGTCTACTACGCTACACGGCCCCTTCAGATGTTTTGTTCTCTCACACTTGTCTGGTGAGGAGCCGCATGAAACGATGGTCGCACAGACCGCCGTGACCTCATTCGGCATCTCCGTTGCCCGCGTGTCGCTGGCTTCCGTCGAAGCGCGGGAGCTCATTGCGGAACTCGACGGGGAACTGCGTCGGCTTTACCCTGGCGTGCCGATTCGTTCGGTCGATGCTGATGATGCACAAACGACCTTTCTGATCGCCAGCGTCGCCGGACAGCCGGCGGCGTGCGGAGCAATCCGTCAACTCGAAGCCGGCGTCGTTGAGATCAAGAGGATGTACGTCCGGCCGGCATTCCGCCGCCGAGGACTCGCACGTCAAATTCTCGAAGCGTTGGAACGAGTGGCGAGAGACGAGGGCTCAACGAGCGTGCGGCTCGGAACCGGCAACCGTCAGCCTGAAGCCCTCTGTCTCTACGAATCAGCGGGATATCAGAGCATTCCCGCGTTCGGCGAATACGTGGGCTTCCCGCTCAGTCGTTGCTTCGAGAAGCGGCTGATGTGATGAAAGCGGCGAGCGGCAGGCCGACGCGAAGGGCCGCGTCGTGGTCATCATGACGCACAACACTGACATCGGCGATTCGATGGAGCGTGAGGGCGAGGACCCGCTCTTCTTCCAGCAGTTCTCACCCGAGGGCTACGCGCTCGTCACCAACATCGTCCTCTACTCGCTCACCCACTGACCTAAAGCTGGCTCGCGTCAGCCGGATGTTCCCTACGGCGATGCGGCTCGGAGCCCGGCCTACCGCCTCTTCGGGGTTGCGTCTGAGGGCGGGGCCCGCATCCAGAGAAGTCACATCGCAGAAGTCCGTCTAATTTCAAATGCGCTTTCGCCTTGTGTTAGCCTGCCAGAGTGTTCGAAGTCGCGAAGCCGTCGCACTGGGCGGTTGTGCACGAGCGGGCTTGGGCCAAGACGAAGGACACTGTCGGATTCAACCTACGAACGATGCTCCTCACGGCTGGGTCGCTCGTGGTCGGCGGCGGACTACACGCCTGGCTTCGAACGACACAGGCGGCGGTTGAGAGGGTTTCGGTAGGGTTCATGTACACAGGCGGATTCGTGGCGATTGCGTTCGCGACGTATGTCGTGAATTTCATTGGGTCGACCGCAACTATCTACGACGAGCAGCAGGAGGAGATCAGGCGCCACGAAGATGCGCTCAACGCCTACAGCAAGAAGAGAGATCTCGGCGACAAGCTCGTCGAATTGCGACGTGATGGAGTGAAGCTGAGAAATCGTCGATTGCCAAAACACAAGGAACCATCGATCGACGGATTACAGATCGCCGGTTGGCACATAGAGGTCGACGACTGGAAGAAGCTGGTAATAGGGACGATTAAGGGACAGGTCTCGGCAAAGGACTACGGACGATTCGAAACGCTCGATACCTACACGCCAAAAGTATTCGACTGGCAAATCAACAGCGAGCACGGGCGACTTCTCTCAATGCTCTCGCGTCGGATTGAGATCCTCCTTGAAATCATGGCGAACTTCTAACGCGCATTGCGTCGCTTGCTGGTTTTGGTCCAGACAAGACGGCGCTCCAGAATCCATCTGCCGGTGCGGCGTCAACGTAGCCTCCTACCGATCGATTCTCTATGGAGAGACAGTCTGTGTATGTTCTGGACGATGGCCTGGAGTGCCTCTGGCGAACTCGAACACCAAGCAATGCTCGAATCGCGCGCCTCAGTACCGAGCCGAGGCGAGACCACTTGACGGCTAGCCGATTGCAGGAATGCCGAGGTTTCGACAGATCTTGCGGACGAGTCCGTTTGGAATCTCGGTGTGCCGCGGAATCGCTTCTACGGCGCCGGTTCGTGGGTTGGTCCAGAGAGAGTGGGACGCGCCTTCTCGCTTGAGGACGCAGCCGTGGCTGCGCAAGTGCCGGAGAAGACTGCTCCGCTTCACTTCACGGTCACCGTCTCCTTCTCTGCATCGGGCGGCACGCCCTTGAGTCCTTCTTCCCGCCGATCCTGAAGAATGAGCGCGATCGCGTCGATGAGGCTGCGGCGAGCCTCTTCCTTGGTCCGGCCCTGACCGTTGGCGCCAGGAATCTCAGGCGAATAGGCAACGTACCAGTCGTCGTCCCGTTCGAAGACAGCGGTGAACTCGTTGTGCATGTGTTCTACCTGCGCCTAGTTTACCGCCACGAGAGGGACAGCTCAGTTCTTCGTCTTTGGTGATGCAGTCGGCCGGTTTACTTCGGAGCGCCCATCTGTCGTCCGCGATCGCGGTACGGCTGGTGACATGCCATGCATGCGACGGTGATTGAATCGCCGGCGCCCCCGAGCGCCTTCGCATCCTTCTTCTCCGCCGCGGCCGCGGCGATGGCGGCGGCATCGACGAGCGCCCGCGACATCTTCATCCATCCCGCATTGTCGCGAGCCCGGCTCCCCAGCATCAGCAGGTTGCCGGCCTCGGCCAGCACGAGCGCCTGGTTGCGCGCCGCGTCCCATGCCTTCGCATTCTCCGGGCTCTCGCCGGCCGCTCGAAATACCGCGTCGGACGCGGGTGTGATCAGCGCGTCGTGAAGCTGCTTCACGGTCGCAACCGGCCGAACGCCGATCGTCGACGCTCTCTGGGCGGCCAGGGGCACGGTAATCAGCGCCAGGATGCCTACGCGGACCCAAAGGGTCTTAGACATCAAGCTCCTGCGCTTCCTCGGCGCGCTCCATGATGAACCGGAAGCGCGCCGACGCGTCCTTCCCCATCAGCTCGTTGATCACGCGGTCGGTCACGATCTGATCCGAGATCTCGACGCGCAGCAGCCGGCGGGTCCTCGGATTCAGCGTCGTCTCCCACAGCACTTTCGGCATCATCTCGCCCAGACCCTTGAACCGCGTGATCTCCGCGTGCGCGCGCCCGTTGCCGTACTGCTTCAGCAGCCGATCCCGGTGCGCATCGTCCAGCGCCCAGAACGTCTCCTTGCCGATGTCGACGCGATAGAGCGGCGGCTGCGCGAGGAACACCCTGCCGTTGGCAATCAGCTGCGGCAGGTGCCGGTAGATGAACGTCAGCAGCAGCGTCGCGATGTGATGACCGTCGGAATCGGCGTCCGCGAGGATGATGACCCTGCCGTAGCGCAGGCGCGCGAGGTCGAAGCTCTTGCCGAGTCCGCACCCGAGCGCGGTGACGAGATCCGCGAGCTCCTTGTTTTCGAGCACCTTGGCCAGCGTCATGCCTTCGGTATTCATCACCTTGCCGCGAAGCGGCAGGGTCGCCTGCTTCGCGCGGTCGCGCCCCTGCTTCGCCGAGCCGCCAGCCGAATCGCCTTCGACGACAAACAACTCGCTGTCCTCGCGGCCCGAATTCGAGCAGTCGGAGAGCTTCCCCGGCAGGTTCAGGCGTCCCGTTGTCGCGGTCT
>OBEQ010518598.1_pt1 | contig 11104 bp, 9 predicted proteins | sample 1670901 | NCBI WGS metagenome assembly OBEQ01 (sample SAMEA104232315, study PRJEB22302) | groundwater metagenome | biome: forest; feature: aquifer; material: groundwater | place: USA | collected 2011-08-07 | depth 5.4 m | reverse complement strand
CTTGGATTTGACCAACTCGGCGACCTCGCGCTTCAGGCCGAGCAAGGCGTAATACTTGAGGTAGAAGGTGTACGTCTCAATCGCCTTCGTGCGGCTGCCTTCGGTCAGGTAGTTCTTACCAAGCCCTTCGATCTCCTTGGAGGTGTACACCTCTTTCGGAGTCTTGACCGCCTGCAGGCGGCACCGCGCGTCCACCATGAGGTCGGCAATCTCTGGCCGGAACACCTCGAACACGAACTTCGACCGGCGGGCCTTGTTCCGCTTCTGGTATTTCCCCTCGTTCCGCTTGACCATGTAGATGTTGTCGGAGAGGACCCAGGCCGGGATGATCTCGTTGTACGCCGGGGAGACCCCCTCGAGGCGGACGGCGGGGCTGTTGACCAGCGAGAATGGGAACTCCATCCGCTGCGGCAGGCAGCCGACGCCGGAAGCGAAGATCGTGTAGGGGGACTTCGAGTAGTCGGCGGGGAACTTGATGTTCACGCCGAGCCCGAAGAACGCCCCCTCGCCGGGCCAAATCTCCTGGTCGGGGGCCTTCGCCGTGTGGTTCGACCCGACGTTGGCGCCGTAGCCGACGTTCCCCTTCCCTTCCGGCCAGAGCGCGGCGATGAGCAGCGACTGGTGGTGGAAGCCGACGAACGGCCCGAGGAGCGAGGCGGTGACCTCCCCTTCGGCGACGCCGGTGTTGGGGCCGAGGATCGAGCTGGTCACGAGCCCGTGCCGCTCGACGTGGGAGTGCTCGGTCAGCAGCGACGAGTCCACCAGCCCCTGCGAGGCGACCTCAGACCCCCATTGCAGGAGCGACCGCTTCACGATGGCGCCGTGGACGATCTCGGTGCGCTCCTCGGCGGTGCTCAGGATCGTGACGTCCTCGACGAGCTGGGCGCCGTCAATGACGGCCCCCTCGCCGATGTAGGTATTCACGACGGTGGGGGTGTTGCGGACCACGGCGCCGGCTTCCACAATCCCGAAGTCGGCGGTCACGAGCTGGCAGTAGGCCTCCAGTCCGTCGGCGTACTGTTTGAGGAGCGTCTTGTTCCCGCGCGAGCGGGCCAGCACCCACGCCCCGTCCACGGTGAGCTCGGCGTAGAGCGCGATGTCGCGGCCGCCGGTTTCGATGGCGATGGGGATTTCGGTGCCGTTGCCGAACGCGGTCTTGGGCCCCGAGGCGAGGATACCGACGTTGACGACCGCCGCGCCCCGCTTGACGACGGTGCGGGCCACGTGCGCGGCGCGGATCAGCACGTCATCGCCGACGTGGCAGTCCTCCAGGCGGGCGCGCGAGATCCCGCTGTGGAAGGTGAGGGACGGCGCCAGCGCCACATCGTTCGCGCAGGCGCCGAGGACGACGGTGCCGTAGAACGTCGAGTGCCAGACCCGCTTGGGGTCGAACCCCTTGGCCGCGTAGACCGTCTTCCAATCGCCGGCGCAGTTACCCTGCCGTTTGAGCTGGGCGACCTGCGCGGGGGTGAGGGGCTTGACCTTGGCGCCGTCGTGGGCGGCGGAGAGACCCCGCCGGCCCCACGCGGTCTTGGCCTGCTGGACGCTGCGGACGAACGCCGATTCCTTGGCCGCCTGCCGGAGCGCGGCCACCACGTCGTAGCTCGGGGGCTTCATCGAGGGATCCGTGCGCTTACTGCAGGACGAGGACGCGCGGCTCGGCCGGGTATTCCCGCGTCAGCTTGGCGGCCGCGGCCTTGTCCACGATGATCGTCGCCTTCGGGTGAAGCTGGACGACGGTCGCCGGCACCATGGCCGTGATCGGCCCTTCGCAGGTCCGCTGGATGGCGTCGGCCTTGCCCGCGCCGTTGGCCAGCAGGATGAGCTGGCGGGCGTCCATGATCGTCCCGATCCCCATCGTGATGGCGTACTTCGGGACCTCGTGCATCGTCTTGAAGAACCGGGCGTTGTCCTGGCGGGTCCGCTCGTCGAGCGTCTTGACGCGGGTCCGGGAGCCGAGCGAGGAGCCGGGCTCGTTGAACGCGATATGGCCGTTGGAACCGATGCCCAACAGCTGGATGTCCACGCCGCCAGCCTTGACGATCTGCTCCTCGTACCAGCGGCAGAACGCCGGGATATCCTTGGCCATCCCGTCGGGCACGTGGGTGTTCTTCGGGTTGACGTTGATGTGCCGGAACAGGTTCTCGTTCATGAAATAGTGATAGCTCTGGTCGTGCTCCGGCGGCAGGCCGACGTACTCGTCAAGATTGAAGGTGGTGACGCGGGAGCAATCGAGCCCTTCCTGCTTGTGGAGGCGGATGAGCTCCTTATAGGTGACCACCGGGGTGCTCCCTGTGGCCAGCCCCAGCACGCACTTCGGCTTCCGGCGGACGACCTCGGCGATGAGCTCCGCCGCCAACTTTGCCATTGCCTCGGGATTCTCGCGAATGACCACTTCCATGGGAACAATACTCCTCTCTGTGGATGGGCAATCCGTGTGCGAACGGGTGTGTCGGGAAAACCGCAGTTTATCACGCCCCCGCCCCGCTGTCAACCGGCCAGCAGGCGCTGCAGCTGCGGGATGAGTCCCTGCGCATGCAGGGCGCGCATCCGGTCGAGGCCCGCCTGCAACCCCGGCAGCGCCCGGGCGAGGACTCGCTCGGCGCGCGTGACGTCGAGCGAGGCGTCGGGGGGCCGCGGGGCTTTCAGCCGCGCCTCCACCAAGCGGCCGGGGCGCACCACGGTCGCCGGGTCGTGGCCGAAGGTCGTCGCGACGGCGCAGGCGAACTCATAGCGGCTGCAGCGCTGGCGGCCGGCGATGTGCAGGAGACCGGGGGTCGGACGGGCAATCAGCGCGGCGACGGCGTCGGCCAGGTCGTTGGCCAGGATCGGGCTCCAGTACATGTCCACGAACGCCGTCGTCGGATCGCCGCGCTCGGCGCCGATCAGCACCCGCTCGGCGAAGCTCTGTTTCGGCTGGGCGTTCCAGCCATAGAGCGTGGTGCGCACGACCGTCGCGCGCGGGCAGCGGGCGAGCACCGCCTCCTCGCCGAGTCGCTTGGTGCGCGCGTAGACGCCGAGTGGGTTCGGCGGATCGTCCTCCCGGTAGCGCCCGCGGACGCCGTCGAACACGTAGTCGGTCGAGAGCGCAATGAGCGCGGCGCCGACGGCGGCGGCCGCATCGGCCAGATGGGCCGGGCCGGCCGCGTTGATGGCCATCGCCAGCTCGGGCTGGTCCTCGCACGCGTCCACTCCGGCCATCGCCGCGGCATGGACGATGACGTCCGGCTGCAGCCGCCGAACCGCGGCCATCACCGCAGCGCCATCCGTGATGTCCAGCGTCAGTGACGTCGCCACCGAGGTCTTCAGCGGGTGCCGGTGCGTGGCGGCCATCAACTCATAGTGCGAGGCGTACTGCCAGAGGAAGTTGGCGCCGAAGAGGCCGCTGGCGCCGGTCAATAGGACGCGGGTCACGGGGAGCGGCGCAGGTCCACCGTCGGCGGGTCGTCCAGGGTCGGGCGGTCCGGCGGCAGCGTGCCGAAGACCCGGGGTTTCCCGTCGAAGTGCTCGTCCACCTCGCCGGCGTCAGGACGCGTCCCATCCGCCCCGTAGTGGAACCAGGCGTCGGGCCGCCCGTCGTAATTCTTGTCCAACACGACCCATTGTTTGGTGCGGCTGTTCGGCGCGTAGAACGTCCAGCTGTCTACGCGGCCATCAAAGTTGAGGTCGCCCCACTCGCGGACCGGCCAATGATTGATCTCGAGGCGCCAATAGTCGGGGCGGCCGTCGTGGTTACGGTCCACGACGACGACCAGCCGCGATTGGTCCTTGGCCGGGTAGGTGTAGACGCCCCACACGTCGGGTTTCCCATCGCCGTTGCGGTCGCGCTCGATCCGCACGGGACGGTTCCCCACCCGCGTGATCCACAGGTCCGGCTTGCCATCGCCGTCGGTGTCTTTGGCTTCGGTCGTCGGCGTGTCGGCGGACGGGACGGGCTCAGCCCGACGGGCGGCCGTCAGGCCGACGACGAACCCCAGCACCGCCAAGACCAGGACTCCTCGGCGGGCGATCACCCGTGACGAAGACCGCCGCCTTTGGTGCGGACCTGCGCGATGATTTCGTTGATGAGGTGGGCGATGTCCTTGAGCTCATCGTACGGGCGCAGCTCCAGGGGGGCCAAGTCGAATTCGCCGCGGGCCATCAGCCGCAGGTACCGCCGGATGCGGACCAGCGGGCCCGCGATCCGGTGCGACACCATGACGGCGGCCAGCACGGCGAACGGCACCAGCAGGAAGAAGCCGAGGAGGAGCCGCAGGTAGACGATCTTCAGCACCTCCTGCAGCCGGCCCTGCGGGTAGACGTTGGCCAGGCGTTCGACGAGGTGACTCCACCCGGTCACGTAGATGATGACGGCGGCCAGGACGAGGACGGCCACCATGAAGCCGAGGACGGTCGCCACGTACTTGGATTGGAACGACCGATCGGTGATGAATTGCGTCCGCCGCACTTTCGGAGTGTCCATGCGCGTGCCCTCCTTACGAGGAACTTGTTGGACGATGCATCAAGAAATGCCGGTGAATCCGGAGCTGGAGCCCGGCGGTCCGGGCCTTGTCAATCGCCGCCCGGGCCTGGCCCAGCGGCAGGTACCGCGTCGGCCGGCCGTCGAGCGCCACCACGAGATCGCCGGCTTGCAGACCGGCGGCCGTGCCCAACACCCCCACCTCGCTGATGGTCAACCCGTCCGGCGCCATCGTCACCCCGAATCCCGGCCACGGGGTGTTCGGCACCGTCCCTGGGCGAACCGCCACCTCCCGACGGATGGTCACCTTCACGTCGGTCCCGGCCGGCCCCAGCAGGCGCTCCGCCACCTGGGCCAACGACCGGTACCCCATGGACTCACCCCAGATGGCCGCCACCGCGTCACCGACCGCCATCCCGCCCTGCGCCGACGCGCTCTGCGGCGTCACGGCCGCGATGACGGGATAATCCTCCGTCGCCGAGAGGGTCAGGCCCCAGGTGGCCTGCAGCGCCCGGACGGGGTCCTCGACCGCCCACGCCCCCGTCATCCGCCGCTGCCGGTCGTCCAGGCGGCGCAGGGCATCGCGGGCCTCCTCCCAGGACGGGTTGAGCTGGATCGCCCTCTGGTACAGCGTCAGGGCGCTGTTGACGTCGCCGCTGGCCAGCGCCTCGTTGCCCAGGTACAGGTAGTTGCGCTCAGGGTCATCGAAGAACACCTGGTCCACGTCATGCCGCCAGATCACCTGCTCGCCGTCCACCGTGCTGATGAGCAGGCGGTCCAGGTGCTCCTCCACCACGAGCCCCTTGAGCGTCCGGCCGGAGGTGAAATAGATTTCGTCCGCCTGCGCGGGGGCCGCGAACCCAAGCCCGACGACCATCGCGAGCGCGGCGAGGGGGAGACTAGCGATCCGAGGTCTCAAGCAGCTTCTGGACACTTTCATAGTGGTGGAAGGCGAATCCGCCGAACCCGTGGCGGCCCTGGAACGCGGCGGCGACCTTGCGCAGCTCGCCCCAGAAGTACGCAGCGGAGGTGCCGCCGTACGTCACGTACGCCGGAAATAAATCGGCCTGGGTCTCCTGGCCGATCACGATGAACTTCCCCGCCTGCTCGGCATAGTCCAACTCCCGGCGCGAAATCTCAATGACCCCCTCGCTCCCCTCCGCGTAGTTGCGATAGGCCATCACGGTCAGATAGTCGGCAATGTCCAGCAGATGATGGGAGGGCGGCAGGACATGCTCATGCCACTGGATCAGGTAGGTCGGGTCGTCGTCGAACCAGAACGGGACATCCGCCCCCAGCCGCAGGGGCCGGTAGGTCCCGCGGGCGGTCTGCCCGGCGGGGCCGTCCTGCTGCTCCATCCGCAGCAGCGCCGCCATCTTCGCGTGGAGGTCCAGCAGGCCGCCGATGAGCTGAGCCGGGTGTTCCATCCACGCCCGGGACAGGAGATACGGCTCGATGTCGGTGTGAACGCCGTCGAACCGCTCCTCGGGCGGGCCGTCGTCGTTGAACGCCACGACCTGCTGGACCCAGGCCAGCGGCAGGCTGTGGTAGCGGCTCAAGGCCCAGCGGGGGTCGCCGGCCAAGGCGTGCACGGCAATTCCTTCGCGGTGCGCCTGGCGGAGAAACGCCCGGTACTGCTGGGCCTGGACGGGGGCGAACTGGTAGGCGCTCAGGTACAGCGAGGAAATCTGATGGGCCCGGCAGAAGGTGACCAGCTGCGCCCGGCCATCGTCGGTCGTCACATGCCGCATGTCCCACACCCACATCGCGTAGGGACCCGGCGGGGCGGCAGAGGGGGACGGCGCGGCGCCGACGCCGACCAGCAGGCCGAGGAGCGCGACCAGCAGGGGACGGCGCATCCTATTCGAGCGCCAGATCATCCAGGTAGATGGTGCCGGTCCCCTTGCCCTCCGGGAAGGCGTCGGTTTCGAAGCTGATGGCGATGGAGCCCAGCTTCGCGTAGTCCACGAAGAAGGCGTCGAGCGGGACGACCGCCCTCTGCCAGGTGGTCGTCACCTTCCCGGCGGGGAGGTACTTGCCGATCACTTCCGACTTCACCGAATCGCCGATCTTGTCCCAATGCCGGTCGGCCAGCCCGACCATGAACGACTCGCCCCCCTGCTCCCCGCGGACCCAGAACGTAATCGCCTTGTGCGCGGAGCCGTCCAGATACTCTTCCTCGGTCTGCTCCGGCCGGTTGTCGGCGCCGGCAATCGGGGCGACGAGATGGCCCGGCTTCTTCAGCAACGTGTAGTAGCCGCACCAGCCCCCCATGCCGTACGGGCCGCCTTCGGCCCGCTTGTCGTACCGCAGCAGCAGGACTCGGGTCCGGCGGCCTTCAATCGTGTCATCGCGGCGGCTGATCATCGCCTTGGACGGCGCCTTCTGAAACACGTTGGTCCGGCTGCCGAGCCGGTTTTGCACCTCGGACCCCTCGAAATCGTCAACCACCAGCTTGGGCGCGGCCGCCTTGACCGGGGCGGGCGGCGGCGCAACCGTGGTGGCCACCGGAGCCGGAGCGGGCGGCGGAGTCGCCGCCGGAGCAACCGGAGCGGGGGCCGCAACGGCCGCGGAGACTGGAGCCGCCGCGGGTGTCACCGGCGCGGGGGCCGCGGCGACGGCCGGGGCTGGAGCCGCGGTGGCCGGCGCCGCGGACGTGGACGCCCGTGACGACGCGGTGTCGGACGTCGAGGTGGACGCCACGACGATCGGGGCCGCCGGGTGTGCGGGCGACGGGACCGGCGCGATCGCCGAGGCCGGGAGTGGGGCCTGCTCCCGCGCCGGGACCGCGACGGGCGCCGGAGCAGCCGGGGCCGCCACCGCATCCTCGGCGCTCGCCGTGGCGCATGGCGCGGCCAACCCCAACGCGAACGTGATCATCAAGAACCGCATCGTGAATGGTTTCATGACACACCTGTCCTTTCGTTCACTCATTCGAAGGCCAGATCGTCCACGTAGACCGTCCCCTTGCCTTCACCGTTCGGGAAGCAGTCCTTCTCAAAACAGATCGCGACGCTGGCCAGCTCTTTGAGATCCACCATGACGACGGCAAGCGGGACCCGGGCCTGCTGCCACTCAGTCGTCACGCGGCCGGCCGGCAGGTACTTGCCGATCGGCTCCGATTTCACGGAGTCGCCGGCCTCGTCCCAATGCCGGTCGGCCAATCCCACCATGAAGCTCTCGTCCCCTTTGGCCCCCTTCACCCAGAACGTCATGGTCGCGTAGGGGGACGCGTCGAAGTACTGCTGGCCCGACTTGACCTGGGTGTAGTAGCCGCACCAGCCGCCGCTGTCGTACGGCCCGCCGGTGCCTTTCTTGTCGTACTTGAGCAGGAGCGCGGACGCTCCCCCATGGTGCTGTTCCGTCGTCCGCATCTGCAGCGCGCGGGACGGCTCCTGCGCGTAGACGTTGGAGCGGCCGTTGCGCGTGTTCGAGGCCCCCTCAAAATCGTCCACGAGGAACGGGGCCGCCCAGCCGGCCGACACCGGCCCCAGCATGAGCGCGAGACAGAGGATTACTGGTCCCATTCCTGCAGCATCTCCTGTTCCGTCTTGCGGATCAGCAGGACATCGTCGAGGTCCACGACCCCCTGCCCCTGTTTCTGAAAGTTGACCACCAGCGACCCCATTTGGGGGAAATCCAGTTTCCCGAAGTCGGCGAGCGGCACAATGACCTCCTGCCATGCCGTCGTCACCCCGCGCGGCAGGTATTTCTCGATGGGGCCGGCCTTGACGGAATCGCCGATCGTCTGCCAGTTCTTGTCGGCCATCCCGATCTCGAACGTCTCACCGCCGGCCGCCCCCCGGACCAGGAAGCTGATCGCCTTGTACGGCGTGGCGTCGAAATACTCCCCGTCAATCTGGTTGAGCAGGGTGTAGTAGCCGCACCAGCCGCCGGCCTCCTTGTGGTAGGTCAACCGCAGCCCGCGGCCCTGCTCACCGTGCCGCGCCTCCGGGAGGCGCTCCGCCGCGCAGGCGGACGGCAGCCGCTTGTAGGCGTTGGTCTTGCGGCCGAGGAGGTTGAGATCGCTGTGGTCGAAATTGTCCACGACGAGGTAGCCCTGCTTGGCAATCTGCGCCTCGCGGTCCACCAGGGCGGTCCGATGGAACGCCAGACCGTCCACCCAGAACTCCCCCTCACCCTCCTCATTATAGTTGAACACCAGCGAGTAAACACGCGATAAATCAGGGCCGAAGAAGTCCTCCAGCGGGAGGATCACCTGCTGCCACGCCGTCGTCACCCCGCCGGGCAGATACCGCTCGATCGAACCGGCGAACACGGCGTCCTCGCGCTTGTTGGAGGTCGTGTCGTTGAGGCCGATCTCAAACGTCTCCCCGCCGCGTGTCCCCTTGATCCAGAAGGTCATCGTGCTGTATTGGGAGAGATCCCCCAGGACCATCAGGTAGGTGCCGCAGAACGGGATGCCGGGGGCTTTCCGGTAGCGGAAGTGGAATGACTCGTGAGGCGGCAGGTCGCCGGCCGGGCCGGTGTACCACACCTGCTCGTCCTCGTAGGCGCTGTACTTCGAGGGCGCCATCGCGAACCCGCCGATTTTTCCGCGCCGGCCGAATTGCTGCTCGGCCTGGAACAGCACAGTATGCTCCGGCAGGGGCGGTACCTGGCTCAATGGGATGCCGTCGGCCGCCCACGCGACGGACGCGGTCAGCAACAACGCCAAGACGAATGGTAATGGGGTCGTCATTGCAGCTCCAAGATGCCGAACGTCGTCGGGTCGCCCCACGTGCGGTCCTTCGACGTGGAGATCATGCATTTCTGCGGCTGGTGCGGGTCGTCGGCGTCGCTGGTATCCACCATGGCCCCCATCCGGAAACCGGGCCGCAGGCGGTGGTCCGTGAGCACCTCGTTCTGGACGCCGGGCTCCGGCACGATCACCGGGCGCGGCGCGCCGCCCGGGCCCGGCTCGATGCCGGTCCGCCGCTGGAGCGTGGAGAACAGCACGCTCGTTGGGATGCGGACTTCGAGTGTGTACCCATGGTCGCGCTTCTGGGCCCCCACGGTGATCTCCTGCATGGCCGACGGCGGCACCGACGGCACCCAGATGAACGCCTCCGGCGGGAGGTCCCGGAAATTCCCGGGGCTGAGGCCGATCTGGAAATCGTCGGCGCTGTTCATGGCTTCATTGTAATCACCGTACAGGTCGGCGTCCACCCACAGCTCGATGTGGTCCCCCTCCCACATGTCCCCCTTGCGGCGCTCCTGGATCACGACGTCGTCCGTCACCTCGAACGCGAAGTAGACCGCGTCGTCGTCCCACTGGCTCCAGATCTTGACGCTCAGATCCTGCGGCCCTTTCCACGCGCCGGCCCCGTACACCACGTAGGGTTTCTTGTCCACGACCAGCGGGGTCAGCGTCTGCCACTCCGAGAGATCGCCGTCCAGCGCCAGCTCCTGGGTCCGGCGGATCGACGGGATGATATACGGGTTCGCGGGCCGGTCGCGGGTCGGCACGTTGCGGCCGCGCTGGAGGAGGCGGTAGCTCTCGTAGCAGTGGATCGCCAGCCCGCCGAAGCCGGGGCGCTGGCGGAACTCCTTGGCGACGAGCCCGAGCTCATGCTCCATCTCCTCCCACCCCTCTTCACAAAAAGTGTTCCGACGCTTCCCCTGACCCATCTGGACGAGGTCCTGCGTCTCCACGCCGATGATGATCGGCTTGCCAACCTGGTCGGCCAACGCGATGTGGGGGGTCGCTTTCTCGATCAGGTCCACGGCGGCGTCGTAATAGTCCATCAAGCCCGCGTAGTCCACCTGGGCCAGCACCTGCCGTTCGAAGTCCTGCTCGCGGTCGTAAAAGAGCGGGATGGCGATGCCGAGTTGGAACGCCGGCTGCCGGGCTTGCTGGATGAGCGCCCGGCATTGTTTCAGGAGCCCGACGTACTGCGGCTTGAGGGATTCTTTCTCCGACTCCCACTGCGCCAGGAGGTACGGCTCCACGTCAAGGTGCACGCCGTCAATCCGCTGGGCCGGGGGGCGGGCGGCGTTGTAGGTGAGAAAACCCTGGATCCAGTCGAGGACGACCTGGTGATTCGCTTGCAGGGCCCAGAGCGGGTTGCCGGTCAGCGCATCAATGGTCAGCCCGTGCCGGTGCGCCGCCTCGAGGAACTCCGCCAGTTGGGCGTGGTAGGCGGCCGTCGCCTGCGTGACCGGCGACTCGCCGAGAAAGAGGAAGATGTGGGTCACCGCCGTCTGGTCGCAGAACGCGAAGAGATCGTCGCGGACCTGGAGGTTGGCCACCGGGTCGAGCTTCCACAGCCACATCGCCCGCGGGACCGTCGGGTCGGCCGCCGCGCGCGGCCGGTTGTACTCCTGCTGGCGGGTGACGTCCGGATCGTTGACGAACTGGACGTCGTCCACCTGGATGGCGCCGGAGCCTTCGTAGCGGAACCAGAGGACGAGGGAGCCCATGCGGGTCAGGTCCAGCTCGGAGCGGAGCGACGCCAGCGGCACGCGGACCAGCTGCCAGTCGGTCGTGACCCCCTGCGGGAGGAACGCCTTGACGGTGCCGACGTAGACGGCGTCAATTTCCAGCCGCTGCATCCGCTCGTCGGCCAGTCCGATGTCGAACCGCTCCCCGCCCTGCTCGCCGCGCACCCAGAACGTCAGCGCGTTGTAGGGGGCGACGTTGAT
>OBEQ010143938.1_pt1 | contig 11104 bp, 9 predicted proteins | sample 1670901 | NCBI WGS metagenome assembly OBEQ01 (sample SAMEA104232315, study PRJEB22302) | groundwater metagenome | biome: forest; feature: aquifer; material: groundwater | place: USA | collected 2011-08-07 | depth 5.4 m | reverse complement strand
GCTACACCCAGCGCGAGTTGAATGCCATTGCCCATCGACTGAACACCCGCCCCAGGAAATGTCTCAACTTTGCCACGCCACTGGAAGTCTATGCAGAACTGCGCCATCCTTCACCCGTTGCACTTGGAACTTGAAACCGCCCTCTGTAAGCTCGCTCTCAGGGGGAACCATGTCCAGATAAAGCCTTTCCGATAACGTCGTCCGATTCTTCCTGATACGCTGCAAGGCGTTATGTGCATTTTCGATAACAGTACCGACGTCAGGGTTCTTCAAGCCTTCGTGGCGATATTGCAGCAAATCTCTTGGAGCCAGTCTCGCATTATCGACGAGTGCGCGAATTTTCTTTAACCGAGCTTCCGAGCCGTCGAATATAATTCCGACAATCTGCCCGCACTCCTCAAGCGTAAGGAGCGCGTGACGAACGTCGGCAGCGGCACGCAAGACTTCGTCGCCCATAGCATCGACGGATTCGCAAGTCTGTCCAGTCAACCCGAGCTCTGAAAGGCTCTTTTTTATTACCTTCCCAGCCTCCCAATCGGCTTTGGTTATTGTTTCTGGCTGGTTGAGCCGTCCTGCCACGTCAGCGCGAAGCTTGCTAACGCGTTTCAGTTTTTCGTCAAAGAGCTGAAGCGCAGTTTCTGCCACTTGCGCTTTCGGGTCCGTGGGAGAAAAGAGTCTCGGGAGGACTTTTCGTGACATCCCTGGAAACAATTCACCTGGCGTGATGGAACTCAGCGCCGCCATCACTTGCATTGATTTTTTAGGGCTCAGGTTAAGGGCCCCTCCACCAATGAAGACTGCTGCTTCTTCAAATAACTTCTGCAATTCCTCTAACTGCGGAAGGACATTGCGCATTAAATGTTCGATTTTCGACTCGTCGTCCGGCATCAATTCGGACGGGAAAAAGCCCCAGAATGGATGGGCCGGGCCAAATGTTCTGATGTGGCGGTATTGCTGACAGGCGTGTACGAGCGTGTTAGTCAACGACTGGAACTCAACGTCCGTCAATTCGTGCGCATTTGGAACGATAAGTTCTTGCGCAGCCCGCCATCCATTCCCGCTGCCTTGCCGGTGGCGTTCGACCTTCCAAAGTACGGAGTGCATGGTGAGGCCCTGCGCATTGCCGACCACGTTATTTATCAGGTCAGCGTAAGTTTTGAGCGTCTGCCGTTTCTCTTCAAACGCATTTAACTGGGCCCCCAAGGCTCGTGGTAATGGAAACCTCTTATTCTTACGAGTCTCAATTGCTTCCAGAACATGTTTCTTCTGTGTCTTATTGCTGTGAAGCTCAAGACAGAAATCACCAAGACCGGCGAGAGTCAGCCGTTTTTTCACGACCTCGAGCGCAGCCATTTTCTCAGACAGAAACAGCACCGTTTTGCCATCCGCAATGGCTGCCGCAATCAGATTGGTAATCGTTTGAGACTTGCCCGTGCCGGGCGGACCTTCAATGACCATATTGCGACCTGATAGGGCATCAACGAGTGCACTGTGCTGGGAACTGTCTGCGTCATAAATCAATGGGATGTTGGCGTGCGGGTGTTCGTCTACATCGTAGACTTCGTCCTGGCCCAGCCCCGCATTGCCGCCATCCTGGTGTCCAACGCCTTCGAAAACCATACGGACAATGGGATGATCGATGAGTTCCGACTGGTCAGTACCAAGAGATGGCCATTTCGATGGGTCGATGTCTCGCACTAGCAGCATCTTGGTAAAGGACAGAAGCGTCAGCGTCATCTGCCGCTTGAGCTTCCAGTCATGCTTGTCTTTAATTGCCCGCCGAAGTTTCCTGAAATAGTCTTCTAGCGTAGTTTCTTCATCGTTGAAATCCGGGAGCTCAAACCCGTGCTCCTGACGCAGCTTTTCCTTCAACGAGAGATTCTCAGCAACCTCCTCGTCCGTATAAGAGAGATGGTAGCGGTAACGGCGTGTCTCTTGGTCCAGATTTCCTTTTTCGATGATGACTGGTACCGAGATAAGCGGTGCCATCATTGTCCGATCGGACGGAGATTTCTCTGGAAACTCGAGGAAGCCAAACACCAGAAAGAGCATGTGCGCACCGGTTTCCTCGATAGCAGACTTCATCTCTCGCTGGAGCTTTCGGCAGTAGCGTTCAAGATCCTCGGGGTAGTAAAGCGTCTGCAAGGTGTTGACACCGTTGGCCGGCATGTTAGCCACGGGTAATTCGAACGACGGATCTATCGCCAGAGTCCTTGCGTAATCCATGGCATCAGGTTTCGTTTGTCGGCCAGCAACGCTTTCCCATTTGGCGCGAGGGGGTTCTGGTACTGGCAAAAGGACAATTTTCCTGTTGGTATCTTCCATTAATCGATGAAAAACGGGGTCCGGCTGTGCTTCCACAAACTGAATGCATTTCCCAGGTGAATGCTTGAAATTCAATAGGCGGTTACGCCGCGTTAAATCGAGCAACCGCAAGCGTAGCTGCTCTAGTGCCTTTAGGATTGGAACGCGCCCGGTAAACAGGTCATCAGCTTCAGGGTTTGCGTCGGGTTGATCTGTTGGCTGGTTAGGCATTGACGTGGTTCAAGGTGAAGTGTCTATTGGCAATAGTGGGATAGAACACGGTCGTCCTGATGGTTTACCAGAACCTCCCCAGAGCTCGCGTAGAGCGAGCCAAGCCCTATGGTCTCAGTCTTTGGGGCTTTTTCCCCACCAAAAGATACGCCTTTCCATGTGAGAAAGCACCCCGTCTTTGGGGGCACACCATGAGGGACGAGGGCGCAACCTGTTTGTTTGGTTTATCTAGTTGGTCTCGTTTGTTTCGTTTGTCCGGTTTCTTTTGTTCGTCGAACTAAAGAAACCCGAGATACCAAATGAATCATGAACGGGGTCTCAGGTCTTGCAATCACTCATTCAGGGATCCATTACTTGTGTTTTTCCCTCAATAGGGAGTGGCCAGACTGGCCTTCACTGCGCGCAGCCTTCTCACCCACCCGCCCACTGGCACGCCGTGACGTGCCAGTAGCCCGAGCGAGGGCCCTCTGAGTCCGTGCGTTGCGCGAGCAGAGAAAATCAGCAGGCCCCATCCCCTCCTCTGTTCCGGGAGCACTGGACCAACGTGGGTGTCATTCCATACTGTTTACAGGTCATTCCATGCGGACAGCACAAACCTGAGTTGGCCGGTGATCCCAGGAGTTTTCACGCTATCGAACGGGATGGCGATCTCTACCTTGCCGCCTGCTAGTTTCTTGGGTGACAGCGGTTGGCTTGCCGGGCCGCGATTGTCACTCTGCCAGTCATATGTGACTATCCAGTCTGCGCCTTCATCCTGGGGAGTGGTCATCTCAATGATCACCGAATCTCGGAAGAGATATCCTCCTTCATAATGTCCATCCGGCCAGAACTTTCGCTCGATCTCGTAATCCGGAACACGGACGCCTAACATCATGCTATACGCCAGGGAAGGTCGATCCGGATTCACACGCGCTCGTTTGGACAGAAAAACCGTTGAAAGATAGATGCGCTGATTGGCCTTTGTTGCAGGGTCCACCAATTCCTTATGACTCCGACAGGCAGCCGAGTCCTCCTCTGCCGTCCGCCGAGTGAGATACCACCGTTTGCCTCGTGGGGATGCCAGTACTTCGAACTGGTAGAGCGCGTTCAAGTCTTTGTCCTGGATTGCTGTCGGCACACGGACTTCTTTGACATCTACCCAAATGTCTACTCGCACATCCCCAAAAAGAAAGCGTGTCAGATTCTGGTATGACTCTTCGCTGTTGACGATGCCAAAGTACCCCGAGTGTGACCGGTATGCATAGGCGGTTGCGCATGGGGCAGACACTTGTCCTTCCGCACTCACACCCCAGACGGACGCATTCTCAATCCTGACCAACCCATCGCTGCCATGACCGGCAAACGTACGGGATGCGCCCATGGCCACCTCATAATCTCCTCGATTGGAGCCGATCATGCAAAAGAACTTCTCGGAAGGAAAGGACTCTTCCGGCAGCCAATCCACTCGTCCGTCTTTTTTGGGGAGAGGAAGAGTTCCAAGATTCAGATATTCCGCCATCCGCTTCCGGCTGAAATTATTCATGTCGCTTACGCTGAGCCAATTCGGGATGTTGATCCCGGACACCTCAATGCCGTTGTGTGGTGTCGCATAGGTAAATACCTTGTCGACACATTGGCGAGCCTCCTCCTTGCCCAACGCTGGGTTTTGGAGGAACGCGCGGCAGACCAACCCGCCCATTGAGTGCGCAACCAGATAGCATCGGAACGCGTCTAGGTTCACCGTATTCTTTGTGTTCTTACAGACCAGTTCCCGCACTCGAAAGACTAGTTGGTTCAAGCCCTTTGCAAACTCCTCTATCTCCGGAGTCTTCCCGGAACCCAACAGGTCCGAAGCCTGTTCGTAGTAGCGATAGACAATAATCGATTGCCGAGGGATCCCACCGTTCCAATCAGGGTTGCCTTCCCAATCTGAGTCCATGATGTCCAGTCCATTGTCAAAGACATCGCCGTAACCAAAGTCAGACCCCAGCCGAACCACGGGCGACTCGAAGACGAATTTCTTGGCTGGCTTGTTCTTTTCGGGTGTGGCGCGATACACCGTAGAGCCAAGATTGAACCCGCAGAAAGGATCAGCGGTGGTCTCGTCCATTTCCCCCCGAGTCATTGCATATCCGCGAACGTAAATGATGGGATGCAGGGCCTGCGTATTCACAGACATATTCTCTCCCTCCATAGTCGTAATTGGCACAACAGAGCCTTCACTGCTGCCGCGGCGCATTTTCAGCCGATTCAATCACGTCGTCAAGCGTCAACTGACCGATTCGCCTTGCAATTGCCCGCAATATAGAAACTCATCACGTGCCCAGAATGACACCCCACCTCTATCCCCATCCATGGGATCGCTGAGAGTGGTTTCTCATTTGTATTATTCATGCACGTGTGCCAGCTTTGTTTGACTTCCTCTTCCTCCCACTTCTAGAATCCCGCTCGAAAAGCCGTCCTTGTCGTGCGTCAAAGGTGAAACATAAAACGTGAAAGGTTTTGAAGAAGGAACATTCTGCGGCCCCACGTTTTACCTTTCACGTCTTACGTTTCACGGTTCCTGGGAGCGACTGTTTCAACATTCTGTGTGAAGCGATTGCAACATGCCGATATGAAGGAGGTAGCGTTTTGGCTAAAGAGCGGAAATACAGAGGCGAGGTTCCCCTGCATGACAACTATGGTCCGGAGGCGAAATACGCCGTTGAGGCGGAAGCGCTGCTTCCAACCACGAAGTATGAAGAAGAAATAGCTCGTGGCCTTGAATTAGGCCTGCCCGGCGCCGATTCCATTAAAGATCGCCGAATTCCCACGTTTAGTCGGGGAGAACTCCCCCACTTCGCCGGAATCAACACGTTTGTCAAAGCGCCCTACATCGAAGACGTACGCAAGTGCGGTCAGTACGACGTGGCCATTCTAGGGGCGCCGTTCGATGGCGGCACGACCTATCGATCCGGCACGCGATTCGGCCCTCAGGGTATTCGCAAGATCTCGGCACTGTATGGGTCCTATAGCTTCGAGCTTGGTGTGGATCTTCGGGAGTCCATTTCCATGTGCGATCTCGGCGATGTATTTACTATTCCTGGCAACATCGAAAAGACGTTCGATCAGGTGAGCAAGGGCGTCTCGCACGTTTACGCCAGTGGGGCGTTTCCCGTAGTGCTCGGCGGCGACCATTCCCTCGGCTTCGCGACCGTGCGGGGAATCGCCGAGAATCTGAATGGCGGCAAGCTCGGCATCATTCACTTTGATCGGCATGTGGATACACAAGAGACCGATCTCGACGAACGCATGCACACCACACCGTGGTTTCACGCAACCAACATGCCCAATGTGCCGGCGAAAAATCTCGTGCAGATCGGGATCGGCGGCTGGCAGGCGCCGAGGCCCGGTGTGAAGTCAGGACGTGAACGCCAAACCACCATCATGACCGTCACCGATTGCGTGGAGATGGGGATTGAGAATGCCGCCAAACGAGCGCTTGAGGTGGCGTGGGACGGCGTCGATGCAGTCTGGCTGAGCTTCGATGTGGATTGTCTGGACGCCGCCTTTGTGCCTGGAACCGGTTGGCCTGAGCCAGGCGGGTTTTTGCCGCGCGAAGTGCTCAAGTTTCTTCAAGTTATCGCGGACAGTAAACCTATCGCCGGAATGGAGATCGTGGAATGCTCTCCTCCCTACGACGCAGCCGAGATCACCAGCCTAATCTCCACTCGCGTGATCATGGATGTATTGGCCTGCCAGGTGCGCTCCGGCCATCTGCCGAACCGGAGAAAGCCCTAACCAGCATTATTCGTGAACACTTGTGCGTGAAGCGTCGCTCGTCTGAAGAAAAGAGCATTTGGCGTATGGCTTGTGGCCGATAGTAGGTGCAGAATAGCCAGGACTTTCTTTGTTCGTGCCATACGCTAGAAGCCATTCGTTATCTGCTCCTGCTCACTGGAATCTGAACACTGATCGCACCGGCAAGATCGCCTTCCTGGGCGCCTTCACGTGGATAGCCTGAAATATCCAAGATACCTCTGGGGCTGCCATGACAGGCCAGACAGTCTTGCGAATAATAAATCGGGGTTAATGCCCTCAAGGTCGTTTCATTATCAATCCATTCGGTGATGGGGATGTTTGAGGCCGGTTGAGTAGCCAGCCGTCTCAATACGTTTTCTTCGTATGCATCAGGCGTGTTTTTCAAATTCCTTGGATTAAGTGTGGTTTGCTTGATTTTCACGTGAGAGCGATTGGAGAACTTTCGAGCGGCTTGGCTGCCAAAGGTGGCCGGAATGAAATTCTTATACCCAATACCTCGTTGATTGATCACGAATTGCACATCGGCCACCACCTCCTTGCTCGATTGAAGCAATACCGGCAATAATTCTTTCGCAAGAGAGGGAAGATGCGAGGGGAGATCCTTCAGATCGATGTGTGTCTGACGGATAAACTCATCGACAACCTCATGTTCAAATACCTCAGGAGTAAATCCCTTATCGCCTTTCCGGGGATCATTAATAAGCGTTTGATTGCGATCGACGATGAGACGTCCGACATTGAGCAGTGTTGCTAAATGTTGGGCGGTCGTTTCAGCTTCCTCACGAGGGGCTTGCGACCAACCAATACTTGACCACGCAAGAAAGAACACAAGGCTCAGGGATAGGAACAAAAACACGCGAAACTTCATCAGTATTTCCTTCTTGCTCAGCTTCCAGCCGCGAAACGGCACTGGCCCTGGTCATAATGTTCCGGCACTTTCGAAATTTCAAACGGCAGGCCTTCTGTGGTTGCCCGTCGAGTAGGCGCATAGTCTTCTTCTAACCAACGCCTGCGCATCTGCTCCAACCGCCCAGATTCTTCTAACCGATACAGCAGATTGTTGAGGAACCACTGCAGACGCCTGTGTTCTTCAACCGTGACAATGGAGAAGTATTCCTGCGTTAGGATCAAGGGCGTTCCATCGTTCCGTGTGAGGAGGCGCCAGTCCGGCCACACGTGCTTCGTCACATAATCGAGGATGGAATGTTTGGACAAAATCACATCGATGCGTGGGTCTTTCGTCTCCACGGCGGCTGGAAGCGAATCGCATAGGAGCAACCGGACATTCTTGAGATTGGCTTCTGCATAGAGGTGCGAGGTTCTCCCCCTCTGCGCGGCAACGGTCAAGCCGGAAAACCCTGGTTGGATCGCCGCAAGCGTGTCTGAATGCCCATCTTGCTGTTGAAACTGCGCCCGTACTTTCTCAGCCACTTCAGGATTTTGGATCATGGCCCCGATGCCGCCGTTATGAAAATACGGAATGGAATACCACAGGCCCGCAGGTCTTGCGCCAGGAACATTCCCACCGATAGATGAGACAAACAGATCGAGGTGCCCTTCATTCATCTCGATGAAGAGATCACGGAACCGGGTGAGGTGCAATGTAGGAAGGATGGGTTTCTGTCCGCCACAATATGTGGTCAGAGCGTCGGCCACCTCACGAATCAGCTCCACATCGAGGCCTGTGACACGAACCCCTTCATCGGTGAAAACAGCTGGAAATACAAAGGGGCGAAACGGTTCAACAGAAATTCCAACACGCAACTGCCCTCGCGAGCAGATGGCAGACATTTCATCGCGTGCAAGAGGCTGCACCAGTTCCACCGCATCGAAGACAAGCCCGCATCCTTGCAGAAATAATCCGAACGCGATCAGGAACGAGACCAGGCTTTGTGATCTCAATTCCTTCAGACGGTCCCGTAGCATCCTGGCAATCGATCGTATGCTCATGATGGATCTACCAGCAAACATGGTGTTTAGAATCGCACTCCGGTTGTAAAGAGCCATTGTTCTGATAAGTCAGATTTATTCTTGAAGTCAATTTCAAGTCGTTGGTATTGGAGCCCGATATCGACAGAAAATCCTCTAGCCACAGGGAATCGCACTCCTATCTGGCCTCCATAGAGATAGCCTGGGGAATTAGAATCTCGGCCCGGGATCGTTCCTCCAACGAGTGCTCCAAGATATGGCACCGCCCGGTCTTCTAACGGCCCAAAGAGCACATGTCGAATCATCCGATTTATCGGGTAGTCTTTTGGAAAATCCAAGATATCGATAAAATTATTCCAGCGGGGATTCAGATACAAAGAATTTTGGTCAGTAATAAATGTAGGGGTATGCTGACTATAGTATTGATAGACTGTTCTCACCTCAAGGTTGCCGTAGCGAAAGGCAGTGAGTCCGGCCTGGGCAGCAATGACTCTGGTCTGTGGCGCAAATGTTCGCTGATTAAATGAAACGTCAAAACTAAATGGACGAAGTGGAAAAAACTCTGGAGTCGACTCTACGGCTACTGCGTGAGATGGAAGCGCCATTGCCAATATGATACTGCCAATTAACAAAGCAGCGTGGGTTAGAAATCGCCGGCGGTATGGTCGCAGCCATCCCCCGCTCATATCAGATAAGCTCTTCATTGAATTCTTTTGAACAATATCTCACCGGGCGTCCCATCAACAAGGTGCGTTTCTGAGTGCACGCTGCAAGGTATACGGTGAGGGAGAATAATTCCTTCAATCAATCCCTGCGGATTTTGCCGATCAACACATACAGTGTGGTGATACCCAAAATACTGCCCAAGACCAGCGGCACTGCCCAGAGCTGCCACCAGGGTGCATCGGGCGACACGGCATAGGCACGAGGCCAGGCGATGTTGATGAATTCAAACAGCGACCAGAGAAACGCCGCTACATTGATCGCCAATCCCCAGATACCCAGCTTCAGCTCACCCAGTGACGGGTTCCAGCGGCCTGTGAGGCGGGTATAGAGTCCGACTCCGGTGGTCATGACGAACATGGCGTACAGCCCGCCTGTGCCGAAGGCCAGCACCGTAGCTACGGCCCCATCGTTCAGCCCGAACAGTAACCCGATCCCCGCGAGCAATATCACGCAGATCACGGCATTGCGCGGAGTCTTGGAAGCCGTGACCCGGCTGAGCACAATAGGCATGTTGCCCTCGCGGGCCATGGAGTAGACAATGCGCGACGTGTATTGCACCACGGATGCCCCGCATGCCAGAAACGCAACCATGACAATTGCCAGAAAAGGCTTCTCAGCCCAAGCGCCGAAGCTACTGGCGATCACGGGTGTGATGGGATCGGACGAGACGCTGGTCTTCACAAGTGTGTCCTGGTTGAAGCTCAAGGTCAGAGCTGCGGAGTTGAAGAGCACCACCGTTCCCACCATGCAGAGAGAAAAAAAGATCGCCCGTGGGACCATCCGCTTGGGCTCGTGAGTTTCCTCGGCGATGGTGGAGCAGGCATCAAAACCGATGAAGGCCCAGCCCGCAATCGCGAGTGCCGCCAGAAACGCAGCCGTCTGGCTGGGTGCGCTCCCCGTGCCCAGATGCTGAAATAATTCGGAAAATGCATGCTGCCGGAAAAAGAGAAACAGCAACAGCGCCACACCAACCGAGCCGACCATTTCTGCATAAACACCCAGAGTAATGACCAGCTTAAACACATTGACGTGAGCCAGGTTGAGTACTGTACAGATCGATAGGAACACGGCGCCCCACATCACCAGCGTGGCCCCTCCCCCACCAACCGAGCCAAAAAAAATGGCGAGCCAGATGCCTCCGGTATAGGCGGTGGTGGTCAGCATGGAGATCGTGGAACTAATGTAGATGACTCCGGCGAATTGTCCGGTGACGCCCCCTCCGAGATGCCGCGCCCACTTGTAGGCTCCACCCGCAATCGGAAACTGCGAGGACAGTTCAGCGTAGACGGTTGCCACTAGTAACTGCATCACCAGACAGAGCGCCAGCGCGGCAAACCAGCCACCCCCTGTCACCGCCGTCTGCACGCCAATGATGGCATAGAGCCCCACCACCGGCGAAACGACCGCAAAACCAATGGTCAGACTATTCCAGACCGTCAGGCTGCGGTGAAGTGTGCCGATATCAGTTGTGGGGGAACGAATATCTGGAATCCCTTTGGTCGGCATAACGTTCGTTCTAACAGGATGCTGGGAAAGTGGCTCTCAGAAAATACGGTCCCGGCAATTGTACACACCTCATCAATCAAAAACCGATCCGTCTCCTTGGTGAGTGAGCCCTCCCCCACCAACATCTGAACCCGCATCATTCATGACAGTTCACTATCAGACCTGCCACTCCCCCTTCCTTGACAGGGTATCTGCCGGCTCATATGCTCGACATGGTCGTTTACAAAAGGAGGCAAGAATTATGCGATTTGTTAAAGTAAAGGATGAAGAACGTACAGGTGACGTTGCGATCAATCTTGACCTAATCCGAGAAGCACACTTTGGAGGAGGATTGCTGCATCTCTATTTCGAGCGTGGCTCCAGCACACAGGATGACATCACATTTACAGGAGAGAATGCACAGAAAATATGGGCAGCGATGGGATAGCGCAGGTTGGCTCAGGAATGGGGTGGCAGAGCCGTCCCTCCAATGCCGCGGATTAAACACAAGGGGGCGGAGCCCCTGAAGGAACTCCGCCCCCTGTCACGCGCTGGTCGTGCTGACCGCTACAACCAGTTGACCCGTTCGGCCGGCCGAATGTAGATCGGCTCTTCGACCTGAATCCGCGCCACTTCCTTGCCCGACTTG
>OBEQ012863000.1_pt1 | contig 11105 bp, 19 predicted proteins | sample 1670901 | NCBI WGS metagenome assembly OBEQ01 (sample SAMEA104232315, study PRJEB22302) | groundwater metagenome | biome: forest; feature: aquifer; material: groundwater | place: USA | collected 2011-08-07 | depth 5.4 m | reverse complement strand
TCCGAACACATTTCTTACCCCGGAGGAAATAAGGACGGGGCAGGCGGTGGGCAGCTCTCCAAGCTCCCATCCACATTTTGGGGAGATCGCGGGACGTTCGTTTGAACTCATTACCGGATCACAAAGCGGTAGGCGTCCTAGTCTTTATGATCGTCTTGAGGGTGGGTACGGGAAGCCGCTCATCATCATGTTGGAGGAAAATAATCCGTCGAGGGATGTGGTGCTTGAAAACACCGTTTGCAATCCTCCAAGGATTTATTCCGACAATAATGTGCACACCGTATGTGTCGGAAAATGGAGATCCGGTGACCGCAGGATAGGTGGTATTTCTGAGCTCGATTATAGTGCAGAAAATCGTACTGCAATACTCCGCTCGCCAAACGAAAGCGGTACAATCGAGACGATCGTCTTTGTCTTCCAACCGAAGTAAAAGTTCTTTTATGCAAATTTAAACACCGAATGGGTATCCCCCATTCGGTTTTTTCTTATCAGGTGGAAGGAATAGTGTCCGGCTGTGCGGGCAATGTACCCAAATAGGTTGCACTATCGAGACCTAATTCTTGCTGGAAGAATCCAATGATCCCCCAAAGCGATACCATCACAAAAATAGCGATCATACCCCAGATCATCAGTTGCTTTCCGTCAGCGATAGTTTTTTCATCACCGGCATGACTGATGAACTTCACCAGACCCCAAAAGAAAACGAGTACTGCGAGTGTAAGCAGTGTGGGAATTAAGTCCATAACCACCGAAGCCGCTCCATCAATGAGTGAGTCAATGGTTGCAGCATGAACGATGACCGGTGCGAGGAATGAAAGAAGTATGCCAACAAATATACGCTCCGCTAAAAATGGACGGCTTTTCTTCATAATTATACATTATCCATAAGTGTGGGATCCGCACCGATAGAGCTGATAATAAACCGCATAATGCCAAATACCGCAACCATCATAAACATACCAACAACACCCCATATCATTCCGGTACGTCCCTTCTCGCGCGCTTCTTCATTATCGGGATTCCAAATATAGGCAGCAACTCCGTAAAAAAAATACATCATCGCAACAGCAAACATAAGCGCAATAAGCGGATTGAGAATTTCCGTACTGATCTTTCCCACAAATGCCTTCACTGAAGCAGGTATCGGCGGAGCTGCAGCTTCTGCTGGTATTGGAAAGAAAAGAGTAAACATATTCATTATATATAAAATTATAACGCAAGCGAGAAACAAGGACAAGCAAAAAGATCCGCAATTATTGCGGATCTTTTTTTGCAATGAGCTTTTGCTCATCTATAATCTATTCGACAATTAGCTCGTCTTTGGAACGATGAAGTCAGGAGGGGGTGTGGTACTGATTGATCCTGACAAACCAAGGTTCGTCTGGAACCAGCCGAGAATACCCCAGAGTGCGACCATCACAAAGAGTGCGATCATACCCCAGATCATAAGGGTCTTGCCGGACTCCTTTGCAGCCTCATCACTTGCATTCGCAATATACTTGACCAATCCCCAGAAAAATACGAGGACCGCCATACCCATCACGACTGGGATCAGGGTCGAAACGAGCGTTCCCACCGAGTCCGCGAGCACCCTGATAGCACCAAGTGACTGAGCAAATGCAAATACAGGAGCTGCAAGCCAGAAACCTATAATAAATTTTTTCATATGAAACTTTTTATAATAATTAATAATAGAACTTTCCTAAATATCTTCGACCGATCATTAAGACCGTACCTCTCAATGATACTATGCACCGATACAGGTGGCAATGCGTTTTGAGTCATTTCTGTGGATTATTGACAAGAATTCACTACCGCGGATTTTTGATCGAAATATTTGCAGAAATCACGAAAAGACGGCACTAGAGAGGTGCACCGGTCTTGTCAACATAATTGATGGGAAAAGCGGTAATCGTGAGTGTATCGACAAGAATAAAACTCACGATCGCCCACAGTGATACAAGAACCAAAAACGAGATAATCCCCCAGATCATTAAATGTTTCCCTTTTTCGTGTTCATCGGTATCGGCTGCATTATTAATAAATTTGACCAGCCCCCAAAAAAAGACCAGAAGAGCAAGAAGCCAAAAAAAGTATCCAAGTTTTCCAAGGATCATTATCACTAATCCTTCCGCATCAAACACGTCAGTCACCCCAAAAACAATGGCGGGGAAGAATAATACTATTGCACCTATTGATAAAAAATGATTACGCATAGCATCAAAACATATGATTAAATAGGCGGACTAATAAGTGGAATACCCGCAACACACCAATCAAGTGTATCGCAAAATATCTGGATAATCCCCCACAAACCAAACACAACGGTAATACCGATAACCCCCCAGAGAAGATAGCCTTTTATTTCTTCGCGTTTTTGTTCGTTGTCTGAATGAATAAAATAGAGCACAACTCCATAAGCGAGCCCGACAGAAAGCGATACAAAAAGAATATTAATGATCCCTTTGATCATCGCAACGACAAGATCTGCCGCTTCACGAAACGTCGCCGGTTGAGCGAATGCAATGAGTGGAAGAAAAAACCCGAGGATGATCGCACATCCCCTCCTTGCGTGCTTTAAAAAATATTGCTGTAACATAATTATTGATCTCAAAAATTAAAATATTGCGACAGTCCCGGAAATAAATGCGGCAATAACCTTTGCACTGATAATGATCGTTGCACCAACAAGCGTCCACATGATCCATAACTTTGACTTTGATACCTGCGCCTCATAACTACCCGCCGTGACCATGAGAAAGCCCGCGTAGATCATGCATACCACCAAAACAGGAAATAAGACGAGTTGAATAATATCAAGTAAAAGAAAAATAAAATCCTCAAGTGTGTATCCTGCACCAGGTACAGGGTTACTGAGTGTTGTTTGCGCAAAAACAATGGCAGGCGCAAATACTGCGGTCAATATCATGAATATTCGAAATGATCGTGATGTGAAGATCAGCATACATTTACCCAAGACTTAGGACAGTGGTTTGTATTGCCATTGCGATGACTTTTGCGCCAATAAGTACCGCAGCACCAATAAGCGTCCATATAATTGTGGTTTTTGCTTTTGAAATCTGGGACTCATTGTCCCCCGCCGTGACAAAAAGAAATCCAGCATAAATGATAAAAATAACGACGATTGGCATCCCAAATAGGAAAACAAGATCAACAAGGAGGAGCAAGAACTGGGGGATAGTTTCAACTTTTGCCCCCGTGCTGTCGAGAATTTTTATTGGATTATCATAGAGACCTGCCTGTGCGTGTGCCACAGTAAGCACTGCAAAAAACGTACTTACAAGGAGAAGAAGTGGGTTAAGAATTTTTTTTATCATATAAATTTTAGTACATAAATGATTATAGAGATTTAAGGTGCCGACAAAAGGCTGTAGCTCGGATCAAGGAAGAAATTCACGAGCATATTTATGGTAAGCCATGCCGCAAGTGCGATCACAAACCCCCAAAAAACAGCCCAAAAGATCCCCTTCGCTTGAGTGATCTGACCCTCATTACCAGCGTTGGTCACCCACAAAAATCCTGCGTAGACAAACATCACCGCAGCAATCGGGGAAGCAATTTTAAAAATAAGAAAATTAATCACATTTTGCGCAAGAATAATGAGATCATCGAACGTACATGCCTCACCTGCGCCGGCTGCATTACCACAAGGTATTAAACCTGAGGAAGTTTTTGCATATCCTACTGAAGGTATGACTATGCTCAAGAACAGGAATACAACGAAGAGGGTTTTAAAATATTTCATAGTTAATTTCCTTGATATGGCTTAAGTGCAGTATTAAGTGCAGTGTTTAAGTACGCAACAGCAGTATCAATGGCATTTCTCCCCGATGAGACAGACTCAACCATCTGGCGAAACGCAAGGTCACTTGCTTCAGGTTTTGGATCAAGCCATGTCCGTGAACGAATCGCTGAATCATAAAACACCGATGAGGCAGCATCCGCCGGGCGATGAGACAAGAGATCTCTTCTCACGGGAGGGAGATTGAATGCTGCAGAAAAATCTCCGGAAGGTTTTGACTCCAAAAGACGCTGTATCGCATAAAAAGCAGTTGGTTTATTGTGAGAACTCTTGAGGACCGCAAGACCGTGCATTCGTCCAAAAGTGATCTCGACCTTTGTCTCACGGGGTAGAGGTATTGGCGCAACGGCAAAATTGAGGTGAGGATTTTTTTGCTGCAGTATTTGATAATCACTTGCAAAGCCAAAATAGATCGCCAAGTTTCCGTTAATAAATTCATCTCGCGAACTCGCGCGCGCTCTACTCCATGAGTAGATACCCTTCAGTGGATTAGAAAAGTCCATGTAAAAACGAAACGCCGAGATAACGTCCTGATCGAGAACGATCTTGTCTCCATCCACCGCAAAAAGCTGTGTTTGAGGCTTTCCATCCTTCATGCTCACGATTGGGTTACCCACCTGAAGAAAGAGCATAGCAATAATATCTTTTGCATTATCAACATTCACATATTCCCCAAATGCAACAGCACTCTGTGTAATGTCTGTTGTTTTTTGGTCACGCTTGGTGAGCTTTGGTGCAAGGGTAAGAAATTCATCCCAATACTTTGGCGGCTCAGTAATAGAAGCATTGTCAAAAAGATCACGATTCCAGTACATCACCAAGGGATCAATAGCAAACGGGAGCGCGATGACTCCCTGATCACGCATATATATTTCTGCCGCCTGAATGAAAAGCGTCTGGAAATCACGCTGAGGCAGTGATGTATATGGAAGAACCTCAATTTTGTCGCTATGCCTCAAAATGAGATCATCAGGCAACAGCACAATATCGGGACCATGTCCGCTTGCAAGTGCCTCAACGATATCATGATCAAAATCTTTCGGATCGTGATACGCATAGGAAATGGAAAATACCTTTTTGTAGGATGCATTAAACTGAGTAATAAGTTTTTCCATCAGTGCGGAGTTGGGAAACGTACCCCAAATCACCACCTTACCACTTACACCGGGTACTGCGGCCTTGTCGGACGATCCTGGCATTTTTGCAAAAACAAACATCGCGATGACCGCAACAAGGCCGAAAAATGTAAGGAATATATATTGAAATTTCATCCCAGTAGTGAAAAATTGCATTGCTCTTTGGAGCAAGTTTGCCGCTGATAAAATATGTAAGGGATGATGTTACTCATGAAAGCAGGGTATGTTATGTAATGAAGGTAAGGCTCTAATGCAATTTTCTACTACTGGGTCATGGTTTTCCTTTTCTAAAAATAAGTCCGTAGTGATAATTTCCTGCACTGAGAATACGGTCGAAGGAAAAGTAAAGAGACTCGACAAGTGCTCTTGCGTCTTTTTCGGGAAATACTTGTTCCGGCGTTGGTCCCATATTATTGAAAGATCCGGTCCAATCGACAAGAAGGAGCCTCCCTCCGTCACGGAGCACCCTTTCTGCTTCTCCAATTACTGTCCGCTTATCAGGGGTTTGAAATAAGACATTCGAAACGATCACGACATCTGCCGATTTGTCACGCAATTTTGTTCCGCCGGGTATTTCCATGTTTCCCCAAATAAAAGAAACATTGCCCACATGCGCCTCATGGCATGTCTTCTCAAGCCGTGCAAGCAGATCTTTCTGTACATCGATAGCATAAACCTTCCCCGATCCATTGAGTGCTTTTGCTGCAGCCAACGTATACGCACCTGACCCTGCTCCAAAATCCGCAACGATCTGGTCTTGTCTCAACGCAAGCTGTTCAATATTTTTCTCCGGTACTGAAAACATACATTCCAGTATAACACCTCACAAGCATTTGTGGGGATGAGGTGTGAATAGCGAAAAACCCGTATTAAAAAACAGAGCCGTAAGGGTTCTGTTGTCTTCTTTACTTGCGTGATTTCTATGTTTTTGCAGGAGCATCTTTTCCGCGTCGCAAGGTATGTCCTCCGCCGATATGAGTTGCGTGAAGCAATGCCGCATCAATACGATACGCCTTTCCGAAGCCCTCAACATATGTGCCCTCCAAGGGATCAAGCTGAAACAAGACAAAGTCTTGAAGTGGACGAATAAGAGTGAACATTGCTCCAAACGTGCTTTCAAAAAGGTCCAATATCCCTTCCCTTGCAGCATCTTGTGGCGAGATAACCCTTGAATGACATGGGAAGGTGAGGCGTTTGAGCGCGAACATATTTCCTGAATTCGCTTCATCTTCAATGAACATAACGCTGATGCGTGCTGTTTCGAGAAGATCCCGCGTATGGCGAGATAATCCGCTCGTATAGATATAGAAAGTGGAACCGATCTGCACGAACGGTGCATAACTCACCGTCGGCATTCCGTCAGATCCCATCGTTGCCATGCATAGCGTTTTCCGCGTTGCAAGAAATTTACGCGCTCTTTGTTTGGGCATACTGCTTTCTCCAAAATAACAAACGTTCTCTAGCGAGTATAGTTTCACGAGGAGAATGAGTCAAACGGCCTCTGCGACAACATGTTAGAATGAGAACCTTATGTATTACATCTACCTCCTCGAATGTGCTGACAAAAGTATCTACACGGGAATCACTACCGATGTCCTGCGCAGATTTCACGAACACAAAAATGGTGAGGGTGCCCACTATACACGTGCACATAAGGTGCTGAAGATCCTCTACACCGAAGAGCATCCTGACCGCAGCAGTGCCCTCAAACGCGAAGCGAGAATAAAAAAATGGACACGAGCAAAGAAGCTTCTGTTTATCGTGGAGAATTCGCAGATTAGACGTAAGTCTAAAAAATGACTATAATGCGAGATATATGGGCAACAGAAAAGATAAAACGCAGGAGAATTCTCTGCCGGACGACGAGTTCTTCCTCGAAAAAATCGCACTGAACGCGACGCGCCATATCGGCTCACTGCCGTCGCTTATCCTCCACTCTTTTTTCTTTGTGGGCATCTTTGCGCTGCAGTGGTTTGGTTTCTCCTTCGATAAGATTATGCTTATCCTCACGACGGTTGTCTCGCTTGAAGCGATCTATCTTTCCATTTTCATTCAAATGACGATCAACCGTCAGGCGCGGCAAATCGAAGAAGTCAGTGAAGATGTGGAGGATATTCAAGAGAATGTTGAGGAGATCTCAAAAGATGTCGAAGAGATCCAGGAAGACGTGGAAGAAATTCAGGAAGATGCAAAAGAGATCAGCGAAGACGTCGAGGGAATTCAGGAACACATCGAAAGCATTGAGGAAAATGTTGAAGACCTCAGCGAAGGATTCGAAAAGGAAGAAAAAGCGGATGCGGAAGAGCACGCGGAAGATCAGGAAAAGATTGCCAAGATCGAACGCGTTCTTGAGGAGCTGCTACGCGAAATAAAAACACTCAAGCAATAAAATAGGTTCTATATAATTCCTTGCCACTCAGATAGAGTACGTTGGTCGTATTGACTTTTCCCTTTCACTCTAACCCTCTTCTTCACGGGAGGAGCAATAAGCTTCACCGTGTAGTGCCAGTGCCATGGTTCGAACGCTACTCCCTGCTTATTGCCACGCGGATAGGAAAGCACAAAACCGTACTCCGCTCCGTGCGCACAAAGCCAGCGGTATTCTTTGGTCTTTTCGAAAATGGGATCACGAGTGCTGTTCTCTTCACGGTCTTCCGTAATAAAATCGATCGCCTGCGATGAGGGTGCTCCGTGTTCACTATATCCAGGGAATGCAATACGCTTTACTGTTTTGCCGATATCAAAATTATCTTGAGCAAGCTCTTCGAGAAAAAGAATACACTGATACGCCGGAGAGCGGTAACCCGACTCGACAAATACTCTCCTGCCGACATCGCGAAGCATCACTCGGTTCATCCCTTGATAAGCACTGTGTACATCTTTGGGGAGATAGTGGACACCGCGCGTAACAACCTTGCGGCTTCCGAGTGCAGACTCTTTTTTTATCACCACAAGATCTTTTGGCACTTGGAAAAGTCCGTAATGCTCTCCCCTAAAACCGTAAAGATGTGGGTCGATCAGTAAAAAATTTTGAAGAAACTTCAGCTCTTTCGTGGTGAATGTACGCTTGAGTGCAGCGAGTGAAATAATACGCACGTGCGGAATGTTTATCCTCATATCTGCAAATTTTATGAGCATTCCGGCAATGATCTTTTTTTCGTGAATACCAAATTTCATGTTCCTTATTATATCTTATTCTAAATGCGCATTATCATTCCATGTGATGAGCCGCCAACCCTTCTCCGTACCAAGAAATTCACACGTAGAGATCCCGGTGTTTGATATCTGCATATGCTGCATGAATGCTCGTTGTGCACTCGGTGAGATCGTTTCCGGAAGAAGTATTGCTGCGGCAATATGGAGCATCAGCTGCGAATGGGTAATAACAATCGCACTGTGAAACGGGAGTTCCTCGAGAAACTGAAGTGCTTCTTTTGCACGCGCTTTTGCATCGTAAAAATTTTCCTCGTCGGAAAGATGCCAATCCGGCTCATGTTCATGGAGATGCTTCAATTCGTGTGCCCGCGCACTTTCTTCACCATGGATCGGGAGTCCGACGAGTTCACTGGGCGGCGTGAGTTCTCGAAAGAGTGGAGTGTGGGTTGCTGACTTTCCCAGTGCCTTTTGAATATATCTTGCTGTCTCTTCCGCACGACGATGTGTGCTTGAAAAAATAACATCAGTGGGGATCTTTGTCACTCGCCGTGCAAGTGCCTTTGCCTGAAGAACACCAATGCGAGAAAGTGGCTCATCGGGACCTTGCCTGATCATGCTCAAATTTGCTTCACTTTCTCCGTGCCTTACAAAATAGACATGCATAGGTAAATTTAATTAGACGTACGCTAACAAATTGAAACCTTACCGCTGATTAAAAAGAACTCTTCCAACTCCTTCACTGGTGTTTGGATATTTAGAAGTGCACAAAAGTGCTGTCGTGGAGTTGCATTCTTATGAAACTCTTTGGCTCAATAGTGCGCTAAATATACGAACACCCCTACTTCCCCTCATTTCCCATTATGCGAATAAGAGCAAGCTCAAGAGGAAGTGATGCAATGACACTAAAACCGATATCACGCGAAGCGGCGAGAAATTCAGAAAGGACATGTGAATTAATACGCTTTCCTGCATCGGTTGCGAGCGTTTTGAGAAAGACCATATCGTCGGGAGTAAATTCATCCTTGAGCACATTTTCTGATGTTGGGGCATAGCGAAGAAGAAGCACCCCTCGAAGCTTGGCGAGGAGCATCTTAAGATAGACTTTCATTTCAATGTGATCCTCGTCAGCCTGACGGATTGCCATCAATCCATCTGCAATATCTCCCCCACTTATAGAGCGGAGCACACGATTAATAAGATCATGGGTGGGAGCACCTACCACTCGCGCGACCATGTCGATGTCGAGCGTTCTGCCTTTTGCAGAAATGAGTACTTTTTCAAGCACCGAAAGCGTGTCACGATATGAACCATCACCAAACATCGCCACAATATCCGCAGAAGGCGCATCAAGCGTCACCTTTTCTTTTACCGCAACATCAATAGTGAAGGATTTGAGTTCAGTGAGTGTCGGGGAGCGGAAGACAAAACTCTGGCAGCGAGAGATGATCGTTTCCGGGAGCCGCTCTCGATCAGTTGTCGCAAGAATGAATACCACATGCGCCGGCGGTTCTTCGAGTGTCTTTAAAAGCGCATTAAAGGCCTCCTTGGTGAGCATATGTACTTCGTCGATGATATAGACCTTGTACGGAGACTCAAAGGGCATCGTCTGTACCGCCTCGCGCAGCTCACGTACATCGTCGATGGTACGATTTGAGGCACCGTCGATCTCATAGAGGTCGGATGAAGTACAACCGATCGCGGCGGCAAAGATGCGAGCGATCGTAGTTTTCCCCGTACCCCTTCCTCCCGAGAAAAGATACGCATGAGAGATATTCTTATCCTTTACTGATTGCTCCAGTACGCGAATAACTTCGTCTTGCCCTAAGACGTCGGCGAATTTTTGCGGTCGATATTTGCGATAGAGTGCGAGTTCAGACATGCATCCAGTATATCAAAAGTTTGAGAATACTAAAAACCGGCTTTGTTAAGCCGGTTTTTCTACTTCCTCGTTGTCACCACAAGGAGACTCAGTGCCGCTTGTCGGCATACAGAGTTCACCTAATGCCTCGTTGGGAGTACTCTTGATCGCAACATCCTTGTGACAGCAATCCTTGAGCTCTTTGCCGCACGGGCACTTGCCGGCATCATCAAGCATGACTCCTTCTACCGGAGTAGCGCACGCATCCTTTGTCATCATGTCATCCGGTCCGCCGGCACAACGACAGTGTCCGCCACATGACATACTAGGATTTTTTCTTGGCTACTTTTTTTGCAACCGCTTTCACTACTTTCTTCGGTGCGGCTTTCGCGACAGCCTTCGCGACTTTCTTTGTTGCGACAGTGACCACCTTCTTTGCAACCTTTGTATCTTTCTTTGCAGCACGAGTGATCTCTGCTTCGATGTGTTTCCAGTTTGATTTGAGTTCTGTCGCAGCCCTTCCAAGATCATCCTTGTCAATTGACTTCATGCGCTCAAATGCTTTTGATGATTCATCGACAATAGTGCGAAATGCGCGCTCGTCCATCTTTTGGAGCTTCTTTGCTTTCTTTACAACATCTGACTTGAGGTCATCAGCCCATTTTGATGCCTTCTTGCGAGCGACTTTGCCGCTTTGTGTACCAAATAAGTAATATCCTGCTCCTGCCGCTGCTGCTGCAAGACCCAATCCCATACCTACCACAACTTTTGTTTTGTCTGCTTTTTTCATACAGTAAAATACTTAATAAATACTTATAATTAGTCCTCGTGCTCCTTGCGGTGCACCGCCTTTGCTTTCCTTCCCGTCTTCCTCGTTGCAACGTTCATAAAGAAATCCATGAAGTGCTTGAGCTTCATTCCTTCGTCACGAATCTTTCCGCGCAACACGACGATGTCTCCGCGGAGATTATCACTTTCCTCAGAAACATTTTGTGCAACGTGATCGATACTCTTTAATATTTTAATAATATAATAGAGCGCAACGATGAGTGAAATACCGAGCAGCAAAACGACAACTGTCGTTGTTAAAAAAAATATATCCATTTTCAAAAAATCTTCCATGGATACAAGT